>Ga0208161_1000502_pt1 | contig 22336 bp, 14 predicted proteins | sample CB_VirMetaG_3_FD_184538 | JGI IMG/M metagenome (GOLD analysis project Ga0208161, IMG submission 184538) | Freshwater to marine saline gradient viral communities from Chesapeake Bay - CB_1508_1S Viral MetaG (SPAdes) (version 4) | ecosystem: Environmental > Aquatic > Marine > Coastal | place: USA...
TTATTACAGGCGGTGATACGTATGTAGTTGACTGGGAAAAATTAACACTAGGATATCACGATACACTACAAGCAAACGCAAACGTAACAAATAAGATTGTAGCAACAGTAAGCACAATAGGTTTATAATACATGGGACGTTATTTAAAAAATACACAGGTAATTGGAGGCGACTATGCTATTCGGTTGCCTGTAGGCACAAGATCAATTGGCCCTCAAAATCCACAGGCAGGGATGCTTAGGTATAATGCTTCAACAGAAAGAGTTGAGTTTTATAATGGAAATGGTTGGCATACAATTTCAAAAGTAGGATCAGTACAGATCACTATAGATGAGTTTACAGGTGATAATGCTACAACGACATTTACAATGAGTCAATCAGAAGCAGATGCTAACGCAGTATTAGTACAAATTGGAGGAATTTACCAACAACCAAATGTTAACTACACTATGAATGGTAGTACCACAATCACATTTACCAGTGCCCCACCTGCACCTGGTGTTAATCCAAACAAGATAGTTGTTGTTCACAATATAAACAGCACCGATTCTGTTTACGACTAGGAAGTTTAAATGGCAATTGGGAGAGTTTCCGGACCAATGCTTTTTTCAAACCTTGAGCGTCAAGGTGTTGATTTAGCATTTGAATCAAACTTAATTTACTTAGATGTTGCTAATCATCGAGTTGGCGTTATCAACTCCTCTCCGCAGTATGCACTTGACAGTTCTGGCAATGTAAAAATAGCAAACATAGTTGTAGAAGGACACACTATTAGTTCTAACACTGGCGTTATTGCGTTTGGCAGTAATTCCAATGTTAGCATTACTGGTGGTACAAGCGGGCAAGTACTGACCACAGACGGATCAGGAAACCTGCGCTGGACTACACAGGAAACATCAGCCGCAAGTTTAACATTAGGTACACCAAGTGATGGTACATTCTGGCCAGTAGGTATGTTAAGTACTTGGCAGTCCAGTACATCAATTAGTGATGCCATTGATGATTGTAATGAATGTATGTTCAATATTATGAACAGCACAGCAGTTGCTAACGTATCATTTGTAGCAGACACTACAGCAGGTGGCGCTGGATCAGCAGTAACACTAACAATTAGTACACTCGGCAATCCAAATCGTTACGATATTGATTGGGGTGATGGCGATACAACAACCAACACAACAGACAGCACACCAACCCACACTTATGCTACAAACACAGGATCACCATTTACTGTAAATGTGCGAGCATATAACAACAGTGGTGTCGGTGCTTGTAGTGAAATGTACTCAGAACGTGAGAACTACATTATCATTTACACTGCCGACCCAGTTGTAAGTTTTGTTGCTTACGATGCACCCACTGGTGGAAGTATTGTTACCAGCTGGGACGATGGCGATACAGTTTACTTTGAAAACACAACAACAAATATCCCAGGTGCCGCAACAATTCAGTTTACTTGGGACTGGGGTGATAGTGAAGCGGATGATGTTGTTTCAGATGACACTGATGCGGGTGGTACAGCAGGATCACGTATAGCACATACATTTACTGCTAGTACAGAAACAGATGTAACACGTACTGTTCGACTAACACTAGATAGCCATAATACAGCTAACCCATCTGTAATACCTACCAATGATACTAATGCTTATAAGATTTACGATGATCATACACCTACTGTTACACTAAGTGGTACAACAGGTATTAACGAAGAAGGTACAAGTGGATTACCAATAACATTTACTAACACAACAGAAACAAGTATTGGTAGTTACGCTACATACGGCATTCAGTACAGATATGAATTTGGTGACGGTAACGTACACATTGTTAACACAGGATCGGGATCTCCAGGTGATACAAGTGGAACTATTGGGCACACTTATGCACTTAGCGCAGGTGAGCAGGCCGCAGGTACAGCAAGAGACTTTAGCGGTAACTTGAAAGTACTCAGCAGTCACGGTAGTTCACCATTTATCAGTTCAACATTTACAGTTCACGTAGAACCAGATGTACGTGCTATTGTCAGCGGTACAGCAGTTACTACTAGTGATAGATCAGGTGATAACATATACGACCTCTACGATGGTGTAGACTATGATGGTAACAACAGAGCATTAGCTCGTGTAACAAACTCAACACAGAACGCAGACGACTATGTTTACGATTGGGGTGATGCAACTAGTGATGACACAGTAACAGAAGATGGTGTGAGCGCAGGTTCGATTGGCGCTACCATTGATCACGACTACACAGGTCAAACTATTGCAAACCATACGCTGACATTTACAGCAAATGGTCAACCGGATATTACTGTACAAACTGATGTTGATACCAGCATAGTATTCCAGTTAAATTCAGTTCCCGCCGCACCAGCAAACTTGAGTGCAAAGTCAATTACACTGTCTGACAGTTATCAAGGTACAAGTCCAAAACTTTGTGCTGGATTTACTGACAATAGTGACACAAGTCCATTGTCAGCAGGTGACGCACTTACTACCACAACAGCAAGACGTTACACGTCAGGTACTATTGATACTAGTGTAGTCGCTAATGCATATGATGGTGTTGATGGTACACTTACAGCAGTGATTAACGGTGTAGACAGCGGTAATAAAACATTTAGTGCATCACTAAACGAAAACGGCACATTTACAAGCCTAGTTGTTACTGATCAGCGTGATGCACACGACACAATTAGTTCTAGCACATATCCAACAGGCTTCTATCAAACATTTGACGCAAAGATTACACAAGCACTTACCAGTTATTCAGTAGGTGTTAACGACGAAAGATTAGAACACACTAGAACGGGCAATACAAACTATGTTGCAGTAGTATATGATGATGTTACAGCATCACCAACTATTGCAAGTGCTGGTACACTATACGAAGGCACAGGCGGGACAAAACGCTACATATCAGGTATTCCATATTACAACAGTGGCTCACCAACTATTATTGTTGGTGGTGTACAGGTTGATGATTTAACAGGACAAGCATACTACGATGGTAGTGATGTTGTAGAAGTTGACACAGGTACAAATCAAGAAGGTACAAGTTCAGCAGGTACGGTAGATACAAATTACACCTACAGTGATATTGATGGTGCAAGTAGTATGTTAACTGGTGGCATTCCAAATGTAGACACTGGTGTTGCTAGTGCATACACATTAGGTAATTTAACCTGTGCAATAACATCAAGTTCAGTAAGAACAATTGATAGAGTTAGAGTCCGTGCTAGAAACTGTAATGGTGTCAGCAGTTACGTAGAAAATACCACTAATATTCAAGTACATAAGTCAGCACAAAGTGGTATTAGTGAGATTGCTATTGCAGTATCAGACAGTTTAGGTGCCACGTATGACGATGACGGTGTGCGTGTATTTGATTTTAATGCAGACACAACAGACACACCAAGTTTCGACGGTGCTACAAACTTCTACACAAACAGTCCTTACACAGAGTCAAGTGATCCAGGTGTTGAAGGAACAAAAGAAGCAACTATTAGATTAGGTGTCTTGAAGTATGATGTAACAGATTATAGTTCAGGGTATCTTCCTGTTGGTCCAGACAGATCGGGCGATACGGGCACACAATACTTTACATTTGCTTTCCGTAGAACTACAGCGGCTAACTTTGATATTAACATTACAAGTTCAGGCATTGCAGGCTTATGGATTGCGGCACCAGGTACTGCTATTGACTCTGCATCATCACTTAACGGTTGGTTAGATGCAAGTACAACATACGGCGGTTCGGGTGTACCAGGAGCAAACACAGGTAGTGGTGGTAATGGATCTAACGGATGTGCGTTTACATCAGGTGATAGAATTGCCGCAAGTACATCACTCAGTGGTGGTTATACAATGACACTGGGTAGCGAGAATATGACAAACGCAACAGGCAATGTTGTGTTGGTGAGAATAGCATTAACAAGTGGTCAGAGTGTTACTGCACTTAGCATAGGAGTAGCGGCGTAATGGCTATATCAGACTCCCAAAAAGTTGACTACTTGTGGAAAAAGCTAGGTTACTCTGCTACTAAAACAGATACCAACGCTAATAAAAAAGCACCTAACGAAGCGATAGCAAGTCCGTTATTACTTCGTAGTGATACAATTTGGGCACAGGCGCACAATATTCCAGCAATTTTGCCAGGATCAACGTCACAACCTGTCACAGTTTATCCAACATCGGCACCACAAGAGTGTACGCAAGATTTAACAGCAACAGCAAACAGAACTTGGAAAACAGGTGGTGCAAACTGGATTAGTCCTGAATTTGGATCAACATATCAAGTTAAAGTTTATATACATACTGCCGGTGATGCCGCAGGTGCTTCAGGTGGTACACAGGTGTTTGCTACTGGTTCAGGTAACGACGATGAATGGTTCTTTGACTACCAGTCAGGTGTATTACATTTTATTGGTACAAACTTACCAAATGGTGTAAGTTTTACAGGTAAGAGCGTATACGTAAGCGGCGGACGTTACACAGGCGATTTAGGTATTGGTAGTATTGTTGACGCCAACATTAGTAGCGGTAATGTTACAGCAAACATTAGTGGTAACGTAGTTGGTGGTGGTTATGGTGTGTTTGAAGGTAATGTATCGGCAGATTGGTTCCTTGGTAATTTAGATTCAAACATTGGTACTTTTGACACCAGTTTGTACGCCGCAGAGGCTACTATAGGTAGTAATACAGCATTTACTAACAGCAGTGCTACTATACAGTATTTGACTATTGAAGGCGAAACAATTACTAGTACAAATGCTAATTTAGTTATTAATCCAAATACTAGTAATGCTAACAATGTTGTTAAAATTGGTGGAGTTACAGCACTAGATATCCCAACCGGTAATACTGCACAACGTCCAGCTAACCCAGACCAAGGTTATATCAGATTTAACAGTCAACTAGGTACACTAGAGTGGTACACTGGAGCCGCTTGGGCAACTGGATCTTCTGGCGTTACACAACAGAGTATTACACCTGATGGTACATCAGATACATATACACTAGATCAAGAATCAACAGAAGACAGTATTCTTGTTAACATCAACGGTACTGCACAGCACCCAGGTGTTGCGTATACTGTTAGTGGATTTGACATTACATTTGCTGAAGTTCCGCTAACAACTGATATTATTGACATACGCTTTATGGCTGTGGCAGTTGCGTCATCGGGACTGAACAGTGTAATACAAGACACCAGTCCGCAGTTGGGCGGTAACTTGGATGTTAACAGCAAGTTTATAACCAGTGCTAGTGACGGTAATGTACAAATTAAGCCCGATGGAATTGGTAATGTTATAGTAGAAGCAGAAACAAGAGTAACCGGCGATCTTATTGTAGAAGGTGCTATTAAGAGTGATACATTCTATTTTGTTAAACGCTCAACCAACACAAGTATAACATACCCAGGAAGTTATGGTGCAGTGACCATTGATTACGAAGATGCTGGTGATGATTATGGATCAACTGACGCTATGTGGGATAGTAGTACAGATAGATTTACGCCAACTGTAGCAGGACTTTGGTACATACGTGCTAGTGTAGATGCATACAGCGGCGCCACACAAGAAGGTGGCATATACATTGAAAAGAACGGAACACAAGTTGCACAAAACAGTCACATTGGATTTATTAGAGGCCAAATAGTTACACACCTTTATATGAACGGAACAACTGATTATATACAGTTTAAGTCATATACACAAAGCGCCACAACACGTGGACAAAGTGCCGTAAACAGTTTCTTTGAAGCATTGTTAGTTAAACAGGCAGAATAATTTTATACATAGGCTAAATAATATAGCAAGATCCACATCATAATACCCCTCCTTCCTCCTTTTCCAAAATAATTCAAAAATAAAACGGACAAAGGTGTTTCCTTGCGATCCAAATAAATACAGAATAGTAGTCTGATTTTATCCGGATAAACTTAGTAATGAAAAATTAGAAATAGCTACTATATTAGAGAAAAGGAAATAAACAGTGGCCGTTACACGAATAAAAAACAATCAGATCACCGATAGTACCATTACCGGTGGCAAGATTGCGTCGGCTACACTGACAGGTGGTTTATTCAGCCCAACTTTAAGTATGACATCCAATGTTACAATCGTTGGTAACTTAACAGTTACTGGAACAACCTCTACAGTTAGTTCGACAAATACATTCATTAACGATCCTTTAGTTGTTTACAACAACGGCTATACAGGATCATTAAGTAACTATAGCATTGGTATGTTAGTCAACCGTAACTTAGCTTCGTTAGCTGACTACGGTAGTGTTAACATGGCATGGGCGTGGGACGAATCCGCCGGTGCTTTCACTGCTATGGCGACTACAGACACTGGTACTGGTATTACCAGTATCAATAACAGTGGTTGGGGTAATGTTAAATTAGGTAATGCTGAAATCGTAAGCAAATTAACTGCAAGCTCTATGGTTATTACAACCTTAGAAGCAACTAACTTAGCCGCAACAACTTTAGTTGCTACTAACTTTAGTTCAGGTAATGCTCAAGTTTCAGGTGGTTATGCAGACGGATTTACAATTGGTGCTAACACAGCCGCTACAGCTACATTTACAGATGTAACTTCAAGCGGTACAGCAACAATGAACACCGTTGATGCTATCACAACTACAAGTGGTACAGTTAATAGTACAACTGGTAACATTACAACTTTAACAAGCACAACAGTTAACGCTGGAACTGCTACTGCCGCAACACTTAACAGTACAAGTGGCAATGTAACAACATTAACATCAACAACAGTTAATGCTGGTACAGCAACAGCCGCAACACTTAACAGCACAAGTGCTAATATTACAACATTAACAGCACCAACTGTCAATGCTGGTACTACTACAACTGCTACATTAAATGCTACAACAGGTAATGTTACTACTGCAACAGCTGGTAGTTTAGCAGTTAGCGATTTAACAGACAATCGTGTTGTTATCGCAGGCACAAGTGGTGAACTTGAAGATGACGCTAACTTCACATTTAATGGCACAACACTTGCTTTAACAGCAGGTATGGACATTACTGGTGATTTAGACGTTGACAACATTAATGTTAATGGTAACAGCATCACATCAACTGATACTAATGGTGATATTAATATTACTCCAGATGGTACAGGTGACCTCGTACTTGATGGACTTAAATGGCCACAAGCAGATGGTACATCAAACCAAGCGATTGTTACTGACGCTTCAGGACAGTTAAGTTTCTTAACAGTTATGACAGACGTTGTACAAGACACAACACCTCAATTGGGCGGTGACTTAGACGTCAACGGTAATGACATCGTTTCAGTATCAAATGGTGATATTAACTTAACACCAGACGGAACAGGTGAAGTTGTTCTTTCAACAGCCGCAGTCAGTGATTTAACAAACAATCGTGTTGTTATTGCTGGTACAAGTGGTGCTTTAGAAGATGATGCAAACTTCACTTATGATGGTACTGATTTAACAGTTAATAGTGCTATTGTTGGTGACTTGACAAACAATAGAGTTGTTATTGCTGGTACAAGTGGTGCTTTAGAAGATGACGCAAACTTCACATACGACGGCACAGACTTAACAGTTAACAGTGCTATTGTTGGTGACTTGACAGACAATCGTGTTGTTATTGCTGGCACATCAGGTGCTTTGGAAGATGATGCTAACTTAACATACGATGGCACAACATTAACCACAAACGGTTTAACAGCAACAGACGTAATTAATACTACATTAGTTGCTACAAACTTTAGTTCAGCTAACGTTGATGTTAACGGTGGTGCTATTGATGGCACAACAATTGGTGCCGCAAGTGCAAGCACAGGTGCATTTACAACATTAACAGCAAGTGGTGCTACAACATTAACAGCTACAACAACAAGTACTACAACAGGTACTGGTGCATTAGTTGTTTCGGGTGGTGTTGGTATTGCTGAAAACTTAAACGTTGGTGGTGATGTTACAATCACTGGTGACTTAACAGTTTTAGGTGATGCTACAACATTTAATGTTAGTGACTTAACTGTTGAAGATAAAAACATTATTATTGCTAATAATAGTGCAGATGCTACTGCCGCAGATGGCGCAAGTATCTCAATTGACTTAGGTAGTGATGGATTTGCTAACATTTTCTACACACAGGTAGATGATAGCTTTAACTTTAACAAGAATGTTAACTTAACAGAGTTAACACTTGCTACATTAAATGCTACAGCTGGTAACATTACAACACTAAGTGCTCCAAACTTTAGCTCAAGTAACGTTCAGTTAACTGGTGGTTATGCAGACAATGTTCACATTGGTGCTAACACAGCCGCAACTGGTACATTTACTACAGTAGATGCTACTACAGCAACAGTTACAACAGTTAATGCTGGTACTACAACAAGTGCAACACTTAACGCTACAACAGGTAATGTTACTACTGCAACAGCTGGTAGTTTAGCAGTTAGTGACTTGACAGACAATAGAGTTGTTATTGCTGGCACAAGTGGCGAACTTGAAGATGATGCTAACTTAACTTATGATGGTACTAACTTAACCACAAACGGTTTAGTTGCTACAACAGGTACAGTTACTACATTAAATGCTGGTACTACTACAAGTGCTACTGTAAATGCTACAACTGGTAATGTTACAACAATCAGTGGTACAACAGCAACTTACACAACAGTAAACGCTGGTACAACTACAAGTGCAACACTTAACGCTACAACTGGTAATGTAACAACATTAACAGCAGGTAGTGCTACTGTTAGCGATTTAACAGACAATCGTATTGTTATCGCTGGTACAAGTGGCGCACTTGAAGATGATGCTAACTTAACTTGGGACGGCTCAGACATGGGCGTTACAGGTGGTGTTAACATCACTGGTGACTTAGCAGTTGACAACCTCGCACTTAATGGCAACGATATCACATCAACTGATACCAATGGTGATATTAATATTACTCCAGATGGTACAGGTGAAGTTGTTTTATCAACAGCCGCAGTTAGCGACTTAACAAACAATCGTGTTGTTATTGCTGGTACATCAGGCGCACTTGAAGACGATGCTAACTTCACATACGATGGTACAGACTTAACAGTTAACAGTGCAATCGTTGGTGACTTAACAGACAACCGTGTAGTTATCGCTGGTACAAGTGGCGCATTGGAAGATGATGCTAACTTAACATACGACGGTACTAACTTAACCACAAATGGTTTAGTTGCTACAACAGGTACAGTTACTACACTTAATGCAGGTACTACAACAAGTGCTACATTAAACAGCACAACAGGTAATATCACAACATTAACAAGCACAACAGTTAATGCTGGTACTACAACAAGTGCTACTGTAAATGCTACAACTGGTAACGTTACAACACTTACATCTACAAATGGTGCAGTTACAACATTAGTTGCAACAAACTTCAGTAGTGGTAATGTTGACATCAATGGTGGTGCTATTGACGGCACAAACATTGGTGCCGCAAGTGCCGGTACAGGTGCATTTACTACACTTGATGCAAGTGCTAACTTAGCAGTTAGTGGTGGTGCATTAATTAACACAGGTCAAAATGCTAACTATGATATCAAAGTTAGTGGTGTAAATGATACATCATTAGTTTGGGCACGTAGTGCTAGTGCATACGACGCAGTGTTAATTGGTAACAGTGCTAGTGCAAGTACATTTGTTAGTGGTGCTAAACTACAAATTAACACAACAGACTCTATCTTACTACCAGCTGGTACAACAGCACAGCGTCCAGGTAGTGTTGGCGGTACCGACACAACTGGTATGTTGCGTTATAACACCAGTATTAGTAACCTTGAGTTCTACGACGGCGACAGCTGGAATACAGCAGGTACAACGTTTACTGTTATTGCAAGTCAGACCTTTGACGGTGATGACTCAACAACAGGCTTTACATTGAGTGAAGCACAAACAACTGCATCATGTATTGTTAGCATCAACGGTGTTGTTCAACTTCCAAGTACAGCTTACTCTGTAAGTGGTACAACTCTAACATTCACAGAAGCACCAGCAACTGGTGATAAGATTGAAGTTAGAAAGTTAACAACTACACAATCTGTTACAGGTACTGCTAGTGCTAACGGTTATGTACAGGTCGCAACAGACGACGACGGTATTAAGTTCTACGCAGGTAGCGGTGCCGCAACATTACGTTGGACAATTAATACTGACGGTGACTTGATCCCAGCAGGTAATACTACACAAGACATTGGTAGTGCATCATCACAAATTGGTGCAATCTATGTTGCGGGTGGTACTATCCACTTAGGTGAATTACAACTTAAGGATAACGGTGATAACACACTTGGTATATTCCAAAGTGATGGTTCAACACCAGCTGGTACAGTAGTTAACGACTTCGTTACTGGTGCACAAGGTGATGTACGCTTTATGGACGCTGACAGTAGTAACTTTGTTGCATTCCAAGCTCCTGCTACAGTGAGCTCAAATGTAACTTGGACACTACCAAGTGCAGACGCTGGTACAAGTGGTTACGCTCTTGTTAGTGATGCCGCAGGCACATTAAGTTGGGCTGCCGCTGGTGCAACTATTACCCAAGACGAAGCAACAAATACAAACTTTAACTTGTACTTTGCTTCAACTACTAGTGGTGCATTAACAGCAGTTAAGTACGACACAGATCTAAGCTACAATCCAGGCACAGGTAGATTAAATGTTCCGGACTTGGTAGTATCAGGTGATTTAACAGTTAATGGTACAACTACAACAGTTGCAACAACAAACACAGTAGTAACCGACAACCTCATCGAACTTAACAACGGTGTGGGAAGTAACGCCAACGACAGTGGTATTGTTATTGAGCGTGGTTCAGAAGGTGACAACGCATTTATGGGTTGGGACGAAAGTGCCGACTCGTTTATCGTTGGTACAACCACAGCAACTGGTGCAGACACAGGTGACTTATCTATTACTGCTGGTAATATTGCAGTTGCCCACGTAAATGCAACTGGTTCAATACAAGCTCAAGGTGTTAACCTCAGTAGTAGTATTAATGCCGCATCTGGTACATTTAGTGGTAACGTAACTGCAAGTTACTTTGTTGGTACTGCTACACAAGCAATATACGCTGACTTGGCAGAGAACTATCAAGGTGATAAGCAATACGCCGCTGGTACAGTTGTTGAGTTTGGTGGTGAGCATGAAGTTACTGTTGGTCAAGTTGAAGGTTCAACAAGAGTTGCAGGTATTGTTTCTACAAATCCAGCACACTTGATGAACGGTGGCTTAACTGGCACTAACGTAGTTGCAGTCGCACTTACAGGACGAGTACCATGTATGGTAATTGGCCCAGTACGCAAAGGTGATATGATGGTTAGCGCAGGCTTTGGTTATGCTAAGGCAAGTGCAAATCCAGCAGTTGGTTCAGTTGTTGGTAAAGCTCTCGAAAACTTTGATGGCGACAAAGGCGTTATCGAAGTTGTTGTTGGTAGAGTTTAATCTAATAACACAGCCTCAAACTATAAAGGGACACTCCGGTGTCCCTTTATTTTTGGCTAAATAGTATATAATTGGAATATTTTAATGGCATTAACTAGACCTAAACTATCACAACTTGATTCCAGCAGTACAGTTTTTACTGATCCGCTATTAGTACTACATCAAGGCGCAACGGCCGCTAATATTGATGTTGGTTTCTTGTTTAATAGAGCAAACGGGCTAGTTAGTAATGTTGCTCTATACTGGAATGAAACTGACAAAGCGTTCTATACAACATACACAAACTCGGGTGGTGCTACAGATGCAAACCTTGTCCCTACTACATACGCTAACTTAGTTACTAATGTTCTATCAGCAAATACTATTAGCGTACCAAGTTTTACTACAACTGGTAATATCACAGGTGGTAACTTAATAACCACAGGAACTGTTACTGTTGATAGATTGTCTTTAAGCTCAAGTCAAACAACAGTACCTCCGTTACAGTTAACAGCAAGCTCGTTGCAGGACGGTGTTGGTGCCCTTAGAATAGATGGTTCACAAGCAGACATATTTTTAAATCCAGCTACCGCTACACATACTACTGTTACTTTTGCAGTAAACAACGACCAAAGATTAGCCTTTGGTATGGACAACAACAGTGATTTTTATATTACACGAAGAACTGGCGGAAGTTGGTATGACGATACATTAGTAATAGACAGAGATAGTGGCCAAGTTGCGTTAGGGTACGACCTATTAGTATCAGGTGATGCAACTGTTAGTGGTAACTTAACAGTAAATGGCACAACCACAACAGTTAGTACTACCAACACAGTAGTATCAGACAGTTTAATGGAATTAAACACAGGTGCTGGTAGCAATGCAAACGACTTAGGTTTTATATTTGAACGTGGTAGCACTGGTGACAATGCCGCAATTATCTGGGACGAATCAGCAGATGCTTTTGTACTAGGTACAACCACAGCAACAGGTGCTAGTACAGGTGACTTAACTGTTACAGCAGGTGCATTAAGTATTGGATCACTTACACTAGGTGGTACTGCTGTTACAAGCACAGCCGCTGAATTAAATTTACTAGATGGTGTTACTGCTACTACAGCAGAGATTAATTACCTAGATGGTGTAACATCAGCAATTCAAACACAGATAGATAACATAAGTTCAGACTTTTATATTGCGGCTGACAATGGATCCAATGATACATTTACCACCGGACAAACACTTACATTTACTGGTAACACTGGTATAGACACAACAGTAGCAAATAATCAAGTATTCATTGCTCCCGATATTGGAGTTATTGCTACATTAACAGATGCACAAACACTTACAAACAAAACAATAACATCTCCAACTATTAACACACCAAGTATTAGTGGTAATATTACACTAGCAGGTAATGTGTTACCAAACCTAAACGAAGTATACAGTTTAGGTACAGCAGACAACAGATTTGCTACATTATTCGTTGCCAACAGCACAATTTATTTAGGTGATAGCGCACTTAGTTTAATTGGTGGTACACTATATGTTGACGGTACTCCGGTTACTGGTGCAGGAGATGCTTGGCCTGGGTACAATGGCGATTACGATCTAGCAAAAGCACTGGCGCAAACTGATTCAGAAACACCGTTTGAAGCAGGTGGAACAGATGCATTTGGAGTAAGCACCTCGCTAGTTTTTGACAATATGGAGCCTGCAGGGTCAACAGTCACGTTTGATTATGCTGATAGTTACAGTAATGGTATAAAAGACAACTCAGCTGAAGCATACTTAGGTGCATAAATAGTAAAATAGAGGAAGAATTATAGATGCCTACCGTACTACAACTTAGAAGAGGAACAACTTCACAGAATAATGCGTTCACAGGATCTGCTGGCGAACTTACATTCAACACTACTACTGGTTCGGTAAGAGCACACGACGGTACTACTGCTGGTGGTGCTGAAATGATGAAAGCAGATGGTTCAAATTCAGGATCATCAATCAATTTTGCAGGTGATATACACACAAGTGCGCAGGGTGATGTAAGATTCTTAGATGCTGATAAAAGTAACTTTGTAGCATTTCAAGCACCAAGTACAATATCAGCAAATGTCACTTGGACACTACCGAGTGCTGATGCTGGTACAAGTGGATATGCTTTAGTTAGTGATTCTGCAGGTACATTGAGTTGGGCCGCGGCAGGTGCTACAATTAGCCAAGACGAAGCAACAAATACAGATTTTAATTTATATTTTGCTTCAACTACTAGCGGTGCATTAACCACAGTAAAATATGATACTGGTGTACACTACAATCCAAGCACAGGCACATTAACATCAAGTGTTGTTGACGCCACAACTCTTAAAATTGGTAGTACAGCAGTTACAGCAACAGCAACAGAACTTAATTATGTAGACGGTGTAACATCAGCGATACAAACACAACTTGATGCCAAAGCACCACTAGCAAGCCCTGCATTAACCGGAACTGCTACTGCTGAGAACTTAACACTTAGTGGTGATTTAACAGTTAACGGTACAACTACAACGGTTAACTCAACAAATACAGTAGTAAGCGATAATCTATTAGAGTTGAATAATGGCGCGGCATCAAATGCTAATGATAGTGGTATTGTTATTGAACGTGGTTCAACCGGCGACAACGCAATTATTGCTTGGGATGAGTCAGCTGATAAGTTTACAATGGGAACAACTACAGCAACCGGTGCAAGTACAGGTGACTTAACTATCACAGCAGGTACACTAGTTCTAAATACAGTTGAATCTGTAACCGGTACATTTAGTGGTAACGTAAGTGCAAGTCACGTAACTGTAACTAATAGTGTACAAGCCGCAACTGTTAATGCCGCAACACACACAGGTACGACTGGTACGTTTAGTGGTAATGTAACTGCTACTTATTTGTCGGGTACAGCAACACAAGCACTATATGCTGACTTGGCAGAGAACTACGAAGCAGATGATAACTATGCACCAGGAACAGTTTTAATATTTGGTGGCGAGGCAGAAGTAACAATCGCAACCACAACACACGATACACGAGTAGCAGGTATTGTTAGTACAAATCCTGCTTACTTAATGAATAAAGAAAATGGTAACACCACCATTGGATTAACAGGTCGTGTACCATGTCAAGTAAAAGGTCCGGTTGATAAAGGAACATTATTAGTAACAAGCGAAACACCAGGTGTTGCTCAAGCATTAAACGACGCATACTACAAACCAGGATGTGTAATTGGTAAGAGTATGGGCAAAATAGATAACTCTAGTATAGAAGTTATTGAAGTTGCTGTAGGTCGATTCTAAAATACATGGGTGCAAAGCATTTAAACCAAAATACAATAAATACAAATATTAGCGGAGATCACCCATGATTGATATTAAAACAATGTACAGATCCTCATACGTAGGCGAAGATATTACATCTACAGCCACTTACGAAAACGGTGTTTGGACATACGAAACAGACAACATTACAAACTCATTAAGCAATGATCGATCTGGTAAAATTGCAGTGGTCGTTGGCAATGGACCTTCGAGAAGGGTGTGGGAAAGAAAATTTGGTGGACTAGCCAAAATTAGAAGAAACCCACAACTACAAATGTATGGATGTAACGCAGGTTACAGAGATTTCAAGTATGACTACTTAGTAGTAACAGGTACAAAAATTGCCGCAGAAATTGCAACTACAAGCTACCCAGATGGAACAGTTTGCTATGCTAACATTGAAAGCATTTTATCCCACCCAGGTAAGTATCACCTAGTACCACAAAACCCACGATGGGACGCAGGCTCAATGGCCGCATACCTAGCCGCATTTGATGGACACGCAAAAGTCTATCTATTAGGCTTTGATGGTATTGACACTCCTAACTACAATATGAATTACTATGCTGGTACCAACGGTTACAACCCAACCGGTGACAGCGCCGCTAGTGATGTATTCTGGGGTAAAGCAATGGGACAAGTCTTTGCCAAGTATCCACTTGTAGACTTTGTCTATGTTAATGAAACAGGTAAAGGTTACATGCCACTACCATATCGTGTATCATCAAACTTACGTAGAATCAACTACGATGGTATGGTAAAAGAGTGCGATCTATATCGATAGACTCAAACGTTTTAATCTTATCTAGTATTACTTCAAAACTAAATGTTCGCCACACACCCGGATGCAGAGGCTTCGGGTGATCGGCGATCGTTGTCCAAGCATATCCTCTATGCTCATCATTTAATGTAGGAACAAACTCGCCGTCAACAGGAATGAGATAGGTGTGGTATTCAAATTGATTTTTTTCGTTGGTAAACTTTTCTAACGGTATAACTTTTTCAACAGTTACACTACCAATCTCTTCAGATATTTCCCTAAGTAATGCAGTATGCGGAGATTCACCCTCCTCTACACGCCCGCCAACTAAACCCCAATGACCAGCATGACGCTTATGATTGCGTAATAAAAAAAGATATCTATGTGTTTGTTTACTGTATACTAAAGCACCACAGCCTATATAGCCAGACTCCACTCACCACCTCGATATAAACCTTCAACGCTCTTGACCCAGTCAGTGCCGGTCCAGCGATATTGAACACCAGTATTTGTGTTTGTTAGATATTCTGTATCTGTGTTGTTACTAGAATCAAATACAACGACCCAGTTTGCGCCATCGTATTCTATAATATCATTTGCATGTGCTACTACATCACCCCACACACTGTAGTTTTCGTTGCTATCTGCACCGATGCTGTCTGTCAACAAATATCTTGCACCAGTAGCAGGTGTTAGTATATTGCTATCAACCTTAACATTGATAGGATTGATAATAGCAGTAACAGCAGTTAATGTATTAAGAGGCATAGTATCTTCTGTTGGGGTAAACAACAGTACTGTTGGATCTGTTGGATGATACGTGATCTGGCCAATCAACTCGTTGCCAGTGGCAAGTTCTAGTCTTATCTCTGTTGTGCCTGTTACTAGTGTACCATAAACTTCAATAAGTGCTTGCCAAGTTTCTTTTGCTGGTGCAACTTTTATAATTGTACCAGTGCTGTCAACTATTTCTTGTGGTTTAACAAGTTTAAGTTGGTTACCAGTATAATAGATACCATAATCCATTGGAGTCACTCTCACACGAGCAACAAGATTGCTTAGTATAGTATCGTCGCTAAATTCGCCTTGTTCGTCGTATACACTAGCAATAAACTTTTGTATAACACCAAGACGCTTGACTTTAGCAGGGCTAGTGATCCAAATTGGCATTTCAAATGTTAGACTAGCAATGTCTATATTTTCGTCCGGACCAGCTGGAACGGTTCTTGATGTCCAATTCATATCTATCAATTGCACAAACGTTAGGCTAGTCCAGTCTACATAATTGTCTGTTGACTGAATTTCAAAACTAGGATTAAACAGAGTAGCAATCTGCTCAATTATTTGCATTTTTTGTTCTGTATTACTAGTCCATATATCTAGTTTAACTGTCAATTTATATGGCACCGGCATTAAACGTTCAACAGTATAACTGTCGCCTTGCTGATTGGTATATGTTCCAGTCTCAACATCAAAGTGTCGTTGACGCAGGTGTATTTTTCCAACGTGAGAAGGATCCTGCATTCTAGTTTGTTCATAAGTTAATCCACTTATGTAAGCACTCATAGCAGGAACACCATTCAATGCATTTTCAGAATTTTGTCGTAGAATTGTTGCGGCCTGTCTACTTTGATCGCCGTAATAAATGGGAACTTGTTGTAGTGTACGAACACCATTGCGGTCCTTACCAAACTCCACCTGGAAGCCGGTTAAGATACGCATAAATTGAACTAAGAATCTGCGGATTTGCCCGTCATAGAAAAATTGTTGTGCCATTAATTATCTGCCTTTATGCGTAGTGCATCACTAAGACTTTGTCGTACACTGACATTACCTGAATTGTTTGTGTATGTTTCAGTGTTATTTACGAAACCGCTACGTTGTGTTGTATTATCTGGACCCGGTGTTAGTGTGGTCTTAACATTATCTTCTACCTTCACCCAACGTCTCCCGTCATATCTAAATAATCTGTTTGGTAAGTAGTCTGTTCTTAGTGCATAGTCGCCAACTGCTGGGCTAGTCGGGAAAGCAATACCAACTGCAACAGGCATACCGTTTGGTGTAAGTCCATTACCTGTTAGCCATCCTTCAGGCACTGCTTGTGGGCTCAGTATAGCGTAGTCTGTAGTAACTTGACTGCTGTCTACTGTTACATTACCGTCAGCGGTAACACCAATTGGGTCTCCTGGGTACTTACTATCTGGCGTAGTTGACTTAACATATAAGTGACTAATGTCGTAACCACTGAGTGGAACTTCTTTTTCTGCTTCGGCAAGTATAGCGTCATTGATGTTTTGATATGTGCTAATAGTACTGAGTGTACTGCCAAGACTGACGTTACCATTAGTAGGATCATAGTCAGGAGCATCAACCATAATGTTGTTAAGAATATCTTTGTATTCCTGACTATCTGTAAGCGGATTAAGTTTAACACGCCATAAGTGTGGCCACCAAGTTTGACTAAAGCCTTCTGCGGCATTTTGACAATCACTTACAACATAATATCTTTTTAGTGCCACTGGCAGTGTGCTATCCAATGGGTAGTAATCTTTAAGGTGCTGTAGTTCTAGCACATCACCGTTCATAATCTTACGTCCAAGTCTCTCAACCATATCGTTAATATGGAAAGTCATAAACAGTGTACCTGTTTGTAAGAACATTCCAAACTGACTTAAATCAAATGTAGTGTCTGATACTTGGTAGATACCACGCATAGGATAAATGCTAGTATCGTATTTGCGGTCTCTGTTCTCCAGGAAGAATAAATCTTGTATATTTAATGCGCTTTGGTTAGTATAACTTGGCTCACTTGGGTTTTCATAAAACTTTACAGTTGCTCCAGATAGTAGAGCAGATGTAGTAGCATTGTTTAAGGTTACCGATGTAGCACTTTTAGCAATAACTTTTGATCCACTAGCAATACCTTCACCTGTGACCAACATACCTAATACAATATCAGTGGTGCTGGCAAAACTTAAGATAGCACTAGTAGATGATTGAACAGCATTAGTAACCTTGGTAGTATTCTGTTCGTGTGTGCCTAAATATTTGTGTACGTTTACACCCGTGCCGCCAACAGTAAATTGTTCGCTAATAACACGATCCATAAATTTGTAGTCGTTTGAGTGTTTTCCGTCTTTCCAGAGTGATAACCGTGGCACAATAAAATCCTAAAGTATCTAGTATTTATCGGTATTTTAAACCTATGCTAAGTTGTTGATTTTACTAGGGCTTGACATATATAGTAAATGAGCGTATAATAACCTTATGCTAGTTAAATTAAGGAGCGATAATGGCTGTTAAGACACGTAAAAAATCCAGTGGTAAACGAGTATATTTGGCAGACGAAAAGTATACTGGGCCCGAGCCAGTATGGGATACTGAACGTGCATTACAAATGGACGAAGCAGAGTTCAATGGTCATTTGCACAAAAGTCTTAACTATTATAACTATCACTATGGTCCAAAAGATGTTAAGAAACACGTGGTCGCTTGGATGCAGGATAACGAATATAGCAAACAGGATGTAAGTGATTTTGTGCGTAGTCCAGATAGAATGTTGCCAATGACCGCTTGCAGTTTAGTTATGGCCTATAATGCAGGAATGCCATTGCAGGGTAAACGACTAGCCTATGTTAAAGATACAATCAAACAGGTTTGTAGTATTGTAGACTCAGGCGATTACGAAGATGAAACTCCTGTTAAGAGTAAAAAAGTAACACAGCCTGCACAGGTAAAAACCATTCAGGATAGACTACAAGAAAAAACAAACGAGCACCTTGGACACTTTGAAGGCCTAGTTGATGAACTTATCAGAGGCAACAAAGTAGATCCTAAAGCGTTTGAATACTTCAAAGCAAATAACATACCACAGGCGCAGTTAAGCAAGTACGAAGAATACGCTAACTCATTTGTTGATGAACTCAAAGAATCGCAGAACACAGATGACGAAGATTTACGGGATGGTTATAGACATTTAAAAGCCGCAGACTATAAACGTTTCTTTGCGTTCTTTGACAAGTTCTACGAAGCAATAGAAGCATACAGACAAGTTAAGAAGCAGACTAAGAAGGCACGAGTAAAACGTGCGCCTAACAAAGAAAAACAGGTCAGCAAGTTAAAGTATATGAAGGAAGATAATACTCTCAAACTTGTAAGTATCAATCCTGTTGATATTATAGGTGCCGAAGAACTGTGGGTTTATAACACAAAAACACGCAAGTTATTTAAGTATGTCAGCGATAATTTAACTGGCCCCCTAAACGTTAAAGGAACTAGCATTTTAGGCTACGATAGTGCCAAAAGTATAGGGAAAACGCTCCGTAAACCAGATCAAAAACTAATGGAGTTTATGAAAGCGGGCAAAGTACAGTTACGCAAGTTTTTAGACGACATAAAGGCTACAAGTATCCCTGCCAATGGTCGTATCAACAACGATATACTGTTACTCAAAGCTCTTTAACAGACTAGGTATCCTGCTAAATACAATATAAGGATACCAATATGGCTGAACAAGACCTCACTAATTTTTACGCAAACGGAACTATAGTTACTGATAGCCTCTACGATGCCGCAACAGGCACAGGTAGCGGACATATCAAATACGATCCAGATGGTAACTTTGGTGATTTAACTACTGCTCCAGTTGACGGAACCGTACAGTTAAAGCGTGGTGAGATCGCAGACTATATTAGACTTCGTTTAGCAGATGGTATTGTTGATGTAGAGCTTGATACTGACCATTATGATCTTGCTATTGATCAAGCAGTATTAAAGTATCGTCAACGTGCCAGTAACAGCCAAGAAGAATCCTACGCATTTTTAAAACTAAAGCCAGAAACACAAGAGTACATACTGCCTAATACAGTTATGGATGTACGTGCCGCTTATAGACGTGGTATCGGAAGTGTAACAGGTACAACAGCAAGCCAGTTTGAGCCATTTGCTAGTGGTTACTTAAACACTTATATGTTAGTAGCAGGTCGTGTTGGCGGCTTATTAAGTTACGAACTATTTGTTGATTATCAAAAGCAGTCAATGAAGATGTTTGGTGGTTATTTAAATTTCCACTACAACAAAACTATGCGAAAGTTAACAATTATTCGCAAGATGCCTACTCAAGGTGCTAATCCACAAGAAAGTGAAATGGAAGATGTGTTATTGCACATTTATAACTACAAGCCAGAAAGTATGTTGTTAAATGACTACCAGGCTTTTCCGTGGATACAAGAGTATGCTTATAGTTTTGCTAAACGTATACTTGGCGAAGCACGTGAAAAGTTTGCTACAATCGCTGGACCGTCGGGCGGTACAAGTCTAAATGGTGCAAGTCTCAAAGCAGAAGCAAATGAAGAAATGGGTTCGCTAGAACAGCAACTTAAAGATTATGTTGATGGTAGTTACCCACTTACTTGGGTTATTGGTTAATGCGAGCTAAAGAGTTCATTACAGAATCGCCTAAGTCTAAAATATCTAAGAACTTAGAATATTCAGGCTTGCATAGTATGACACTTGGTAATAAAGATTATTACAGCCATTACAGACTTGGATTAGCAATGGCAGGTAGTCCAGATCTTGATAGTCCAAAATCTTCGCCGGCCGGAGACGAAGGACATATTTGGATGTATTCTGAAGCAGACGAAGAGATTGCTAAAACCGCAATGAAAAAGCAAGGTATCAAAGGCAAGACATTCGTACCTAAAGGTCCAAGTGTTGAAGTGCCTGCAATTAACAAACAAAGTCCTGTAGTACAACGCAAAAAGAACAAATACGGCGTTTGACATTTCTGTTGTAATCCTTTAAAATTTATAAATGAATCTAATTGTTTCTGGGTGTTCTTTTACATACTGGATATATAAAACTTGGGCTGACTATACTGCTGACTATTTTGGCTATAATCTAATACAGCAAGGACATCCTGGCGCAGGTAATACGTATATTAGACGAAGTATTACAGACTATATTATACAAAACGATTCAACCCCAACTAATACACTTGTAATGGTTATGTGGTCTGGACTAAGTAGACTAGGATTAGAAGTAAGTAGAAATTTTGTAGACTTATCAAAAAACTTTATGCGAGATACTAAAAATATCAACAAGATGTTTTTTGTTGAAAGTGGTGGTATGCATGGTCATTGGCACGATAACCCGTATACTAAAAATTATTTTAACAACTTATACAAACTTACTGACAAAGATACGTATCTCAATAATACTATAGACAGCATTATTATGTTAAAAGCATTCTTAGAGTATAAAGGAATACCTTACTACTTTATGAGTCATTGTGATACTTTTACAACAGAAGAAGAATGGATAAAAGATGATTATACTGCAAAAGGATGCGATCCGTATTATGATTGTAGTAGATTAATTGATGACCATTGGATCTTTAATAATAACGATAGTATCTATTCATTTGCTAAAAAGATAAATGGGTTTTCAGAAGATAACTATCATCCTAGCACCGAAACACACGAGAAATTTTTTACAGAAGCGATACTACCAAGGTTAACAAAATGATTATAGGAATATGCGGATTTATTGGCTGTGGCAAAGACACAGTAGCAAACTATCTAGTGGGCTTTCACGGCTATAGACGTGATAGTTTTGCTGGCGCACTTAAAGATGCTGTGGCAACAGTGTTTGGTTGGGACAGAGAACTACTAGAAGGCATAACACCAGAAGCACGTAAATGGCGTGAACAAGTTGATACTTGGTGGGCAGAAAGACTA
>Ga0208161_1000507_pt1 | contig 22222 bp, 30 predicted proteins | sample CB_VirMetaG_3_FD_184538 | JGI IMG/M metagenome (GOLD analysis project Ga0208161, IMG submission 184538) | Freshwater to marine saline gradient viral communities from Chesapeake Bay - CB_1508_1S Viral MetaG (SPAdes) (version 4) | ecosystem: Environmental > Aquatic > Marine > Coastal | place: USA...
ATCAACCTGTCCAATATGGTAAATGAAGATGCATCAGATCTAGATTGGGGTCGCCTTGCAAGGACTATCAGAACTGGCATTCGTTTCCTGGACAACGTTCTAACGGTCAACCATTATCCAATTGAAGAGTGTAAGACCGCTGGCGAGAGATCACGTCGTATTGGTCTTGGGACCATGGGCCTTCATCACATGTTGATCAAGCTCGGAATCAAGTATGGATCCGAGAAGTGCATTGAGTTCCTGGAGAGGCTATATGCAACTATCCGTGACGAAGCTTACCTAGCTTCAATGTATATTGCTCGTGAAAAGGGATCATTCCCCGAGTTCAACTCGAAGAAGTATCTAGCCGAGGAGTTCGCTAAGACCCTGCCAGCTAGGATCCGAATGCTCATTAAAGAGAACGGAATTCGTAACGCTGTGATGCTTACTGCTGCCCCAACTGGAACTATCTCCATGGTGCATAGTGTTTCCACCGGTATTGAACCCATCTTCGCTCCTATGTATAATCGTCGCTACCGTGAGGGCAATACATGGAAGTCTACAATGGTTTTAGATCCAATGTTCAAGGAAGCCTTAATTAGTGGCAGTGATGGAAAGCATATTGTTGGTGCTTACGATGTTTCTCCTGAGGAACATATGGCTGTACAGGCTGCTATTCAACGTTATGTAGACAACGCTATCAGTAAGACTATTAATCTCCCTGGCGACGCTACTTCTGATAGTGTTTCTAGGATGGCTCTTAAGTTTGCTCCTTACCTAAAGGGCATGACGGTGTATCGTGCTGGAAGTAAGGGTATGGAACCTCTAGAGGCTCTTCCACTTACAGAGGAGAATATCCAAAAGGCAAGGGATCTTATTGCTTCCGAACAGGCTGAGTCTGAGATGGCACCAATATCTTGCACTGTCGGTGGGGAGTGCGGTAGCTGATGCCATTGTATCAATTTCATTGTGGGAAATGTAAGGAGACATTTGATGAGTATGTCTACCTTGCAGGTAAAAAGAATCCTACTCCTCCAGAATGGAGGAAGTGCAAAAAATGTGGAAAAAGAGCACTAAGGGAATACGCTACAGACATATCTATTCAGTCTAAATCTGATTGGAAAACCAAGAAGAATATTGAGAAGTTTCAGACGGAGGGCTATGATAAGAAGTCTGGAGATGACTTCCTTAACCGCTCTATTGAAATGTCCAAGAAAAGAATGACTGATGGATCTTCTAAGGCTCATTACAAGCCAATGGTTCCGGTAATAGAGAAACATCTTGAAACTGGCATGGCGAGAAAGGCTACTGAAGCGGAGAAAAAGGACAGGAAAGTAGCCGCCAAACAAGTGGCAGAACATGCAGATAAAAAAGGAATTGACAGAACCAAATCAAACACTAACCAAACATTCAAATGACCTATAACTTCTCAGAAAACATTCAAAAAGGTATTATTTATCTCTGTAAAGCTGATATAAGCTTCTTCTCTCAAATCTCCGCCCTAATCAAGCCAGAGTATTTTGAGTTCCCATCATACTCTCTAATTTTTAAATCTATTAGAGATTATTATGATGAGTATAAGAAGCTACCTTCTGATGACGTTCTTCTTGAATCTATCAAGAAGGTCATGCCACAGAATGAAGTTATTTCAACTTATGAAGATGATATACTCCAAATTAACAATATGGATAAGTCTGTCGTTGAAGACAGAGACTTCATTTTCGATTTGATTGAGGATTATGCTAAGAAGATGGCTGTTACACAGGCTATCAAGGACAGTGTAATCCTATTGAAGGAACAAAAGTTTGCCGAGATCGAGGAGAAGATCAGGGAAGCTATGATCGTCAACAGAACTGTTGATGTTGGATTAAGCTACTTTGACCAAGTAGAAGAAAGGTATAACAGGCAGTTTGAGAGTGTTGAAACACGTCGATTTAAGACCGTTTTCAATACCTGCAACGATTTCTTAGATGGAGGGCTTTGCAAGAAGGAAATTGCAATGGTCGTCGCCCCACCGGGTGTGGGTAAATCTTTGTATCTCGTTAACCAGGGGGCAGAGTCGATGAGACAAGGTAAGAAGGTTCTTTACATTTCTCTTGAGATGTCGCAGGACAAGATTGCTCAAAGATTCGATTCTATCCTCACACTTATTCCTAATTTTAGGTTGAAGATGAAGGATTCCATTCCTGTACTTAAGGAGAGGCTTAAGGTCGTCACCAGTAAGTATAATGGTAGTGAACTGTTCATCAAGGAGTTCCCAGCGGGAACTCTTAATGTTAATCAAGTTAGAGCCTTGCTGGTTCAGCTAGAGCTTCACCATAACTTCGTACCAGACGTTCTAATTGTAGACTACCTTGAACTAATGCGCCCAGCCAGAAACATTGATTCTGAGTATGCTGCACAAGAGAGGATTGCACAAGAACTAAGAGGTCTAGCTATGGAGAAGAACATGCTAGTATGGACCGCTACCCAAACCAACAGAATGGGTAAGAAGGTTGGTTTAATTACTGACTCAGAGCTTGGTGATTCATACGGTAAAATTCGACCAATGGACTGGGCAATCAGTCTAAACCAAACACAAGAGGAATATGATAAGGGCAGGATGAGGGTCTATGTTGTAAAAGCTAGAGACTCTAAGCAACACTACACTATCCCAGCTTCCGTTAATTATAGTAATCTTGTGATTTCAGAGCTTCCGAAGGAACAAGAAAACTATGAATCAATCTCCTCCTAACTTTCCTTTTATCGACGATAAAGAACATATCTACAATAAACTATCAGATAATAATATATCTTCCGTAGATTTAGGTTGGGCTAAGTATACTATTATACTGGCATCTTCTATTGTCGATTCTTTAGGAACTGAGTTAGATGGAGTTACTCATTTTGACAAGCAAACTATTGAGGTGGCAGCACCATTAAATAATCATACTGCCACTGAAACTTTAATTCATGAAATACTTCACTGTATAGCAGCCACTGTAGGTTTGGATCCTAGTGAAGGCGAGGAAGGGATGAACAACGAGAATATAGTAACACAAATGGCTAGGGGTTTGATGTTGTTTAAAAACCTCAATAAAGACTTAGCGAGAATTTTACTGACATGACACAACAACCAGATCAAGTTCTACCGTCTACCGGCGACAAATCAGATAGATTCTGTATTTTTAATGGATCTTTTTGGGAATACATTGATACATCAAGATTAACTTTAACGCCACTCCCTACCAGATCAGATCTTAAATATTATAGATTAGTTCAAAAAAGTGGAATTATGGATATTTATTCTTCTAATCCAGCCAATATAATTGACACTGGAGAAAGAGGCGACTATTTAATCGTAGATTCTCAAGGGAACCTCTCTATAATAACCAGGAAAGAAGCACAACTAAACTATGACTTATCTTAAAAAGGAAGATTTAGACTCACTAGATCTTGAAAAATACCTAGACATTGCGAAGGAATTGTCTATCATAGACGAGAGAGATATTAATCGTGAGCTTAATAAGCACTCTATTGATTACTCTTACTATAATGGTCTTCTAATTTTTCAAAAAGCAAAACTAGAAAAGTTAGAAAGAACTTTTGAAATTTTAAAATCTACACTAAAACATGATAAATCCCTTGAAGGGAAGTCTAAAGGTGCTAAATATACAGCATCCTTTTTGGATGACTTTGCTAACCAAGATCCAAATGTTTCTGAGATGTCACTTAGTATTGTTAGGGAACAAGAGGTTTACGGTTATTTGAAGTCGATGTGCTCTGTGTTGCAGCACAAGAAGGATATGTTGGTGCAGGTATCTGCAAATACTCGGTCTGAAATTAAACAATACTCTTAGGAGAAATATATATGAACCTTAATGAATTGCGTAGAAAGCACGAAGAACTTCTTAATGGTCCTCAACAAAGTGGGGGCACTGACTTCTTGTCAAAGTTTCTAAAGGTAGATATGGGTAAAAACATTATCCGAATTCTACCTTGGAAGGATGAATCCAAGCCATTCTTCAGTGAGACTAATATTCACCGACTCCCGACAGAGGACGGTGGTGTTAAGAACTATCACTGTAGGAAGCTTGAGAATGAGTCTTGTCCGATCTGCGACTTTTACTTTGAGCTTTGGCGTATGCACAAGGAAATGAATCTTCCGCGTGGCCAAAAGTCTAAGTATGGCAACTTGGCTACAAAGATTAAGCCTACACCACGGTATTATATGAATGTAGTCGATCGAAGACTCCTGGAAGCTGATCCAAATGATCCTGCTTCTGCGGTAAAGATCTTTTCAACCGGTCAACAAGTTTATCGTAAGATCTTGAGTGACGTGTTGGATCCAGACTATCAGGACTCTGATGATCCTGATAACACTACTATTCTCTCTATTGAGAATGGGAATGATTATGTTATTGATCTACAGAAAAAGGGTGGTTACAATAACTATGACGAGTCCAAGTGCAGGATTAAGAAGACTCCTGCTGGAACTCCACAACAAAATGCAGTCTTTATGGAGAGCTTGCATGACATTCACGGCATGATTAAGATTGGAGATTATGAAGAAGGTAGGAATGCCGTAGAAACTATGAGAGCATCACTGTTTGAAGTAACTGAGGGAGGAGACGACGGTGAGGCAGAATTTAATCAGTCAGTAAGGGTTTAGTATTATGAAAAAGTATATTCTAGTCACACTAATGTTTCTCCTCGCATCTTGCGAGGCTCTATCTGGTCTTTCATTAACCACAGAAGATCAGCTTGTGCCTGAGGCAATTGGGAACCCAGAGGTGGTCCCTTTTCCCCCAGAGTACCTCCCAAAGGAGCTAACTGAAAGTCCAAATTATTCAGGTAAGACATTTGTTCTTGCACCGGATGAATTTATTAAGGAAGGTGCTCCTAAGGTTTCTGCTGATCCATCTGAAGATGAGACCGGCGCTTGGATGACTGATGGTCTAGCTCTAGTAGCAGGGTTAGCTAAGAGTTGGTTACCAGGAATGGCTGCACTAGAGGCTTTGTTTTTAACTATTTCAAGAAGAAAGAGACAACACTATGCGAATGCTGTAAGGGCCATTGCCCCTACAAATGGTTCAATTGATGTTAAAGAGAGCATGGCCAATATCCTCCGTGCATTTGGAGTTCTCCACACCTCCACTGCAACCGAGGCATTAGCGGAAAAGCAGGTTGCTTCCGCACAGCTTAAAAAGAAGAAGTAGGAAAAGGGGAAGATTTGATTTGACCCTCCCAGCCTAAAAGGCTGGGAGGGTTTTTTATTATTAATATATTAGAACATACTATAATAACCTGTATGGATGATAGGTTAAGAATATTTGTTATCTTCCCAAACACAGGGGGTTGCGCTTATTATAGGAGTCTTATGCCTATGCAAAAGCTACAAGAGCTTTTCCCTCATAGGGTAGATATAAAATTCAGTGATAATCCTCTAGGAGTTGATAGAAAAACAGGAAAGTCTAAATATGAAGGCGATACAATTCCTGATGAAATCAAGTGGGCTGATATTGTTATGATTAACAATATCAGTAATTTTGGAGGAAACTATACGGCTAGGTGCATGGCCTTAGCCAGAAAGGCTGGTAAGTTCGTTCACTTTGACACTGACGATCTCCTAACGGACCTGTATGAAGAGCACAGGCTGATTAATGTTTATAGAGATCAAGGTCTAAGTGAATTAACAAAGAGCTTATACGCCAATGCACACCTTGTTACAGTAACTCAGAAAAAGTTCGCTGAAAGGGTTAAGCCCTACTGCAAAGGAATACTAGCAATAGTGAAGAACTCTATAGACTATAACCTCCCAGGATGGAATCAAAAGAAAACTGAGGCTAAGTTTACTAGAATAGGTTGGGCTGGTGGAATCCATCACAATCCAGACGTTAAGATATTTTCTTCCGTGCCTCATCTGGTAAATCAAAAAGTAGGTCGTGAAAATGTAAGATGGCAATTCTATGGGGAACCACCTCCTCCGAAGAAGGGTGAGAAGAGGGATTGGCAGCATAAGGCATGGGACTTTTATAGGGCCGAGTTCTTCAAAGGGTTTAAAGGTCAGAAGAACTGGGTGACATATCCCGCCCTACCTCCATCAGATTATGGAGCTTACTACGCTCACATTGATGTGTCTCTCGCTCCATTGAAGATGAATGACTTTAATGATTCTAAATCAGAAATTAAAATTGCTGAATGTGGTAGATACAAGATTCCACTCGTAGCTTCAAATGTTGGATGTTACGATGAGATCATCGTTAATGGTGAAAATGGATATCTTATAGAGCCTGGAGCACCTAAAACTGAATGGGTCAAAGTTCTATCAAAACTAATAAAAGATAAGAATCACAGAAAGGAATTAGGTGAGAATCTTCATGAGATAACAGAAAGAATGTTTGATACTAACAAAGTAGCTCACCATAGAATAAATATTTACGAAGAATGCTTTAAAGCATTAGGATATGATCCTAGGAGTAAACGAAATGATTAAATTTGCTACTGGATTCTGTGGCCCAGGTGGTTCTACCGTAGCCATATCAACACTAATAAATCTCTTTAACGATAATGGTTTAGATGCTTGCTTATATGGTGGAGGAAACCCATGGAACGGTATAGACTGTAAATTCGATACCATTAACAATATAAACTTGCAACCAGAAGATATATTCATTTATCATTACATGGCTATACAAAATAGAATGAACTGCAAAAAGCAAATACTCTCATGCCATGAAACTGTTGTTTTTCCAATAAAGAATGTATCTGGTATAAACTATGATGAAGTTCATTTTGTGTCTGAAGCACAAAAAGAATTTCAAGACGTAGGTGGTACGGTAATACCTAATCCAATAAGATCATTTACTAAGGCGGATAAGACTGGCAAAAAAGTAGCTGGTGTTATAGGGAGCATTGATCCAAATAAGCGTGTAGAAGAATCTATTCAGCGTGCTTTAAATGATGGATTTACTGATATTAGAATTTATGGTAATCTTACGGATCCTAATTATTTTAGGGCTAGGGTTCTTCCTTTGATGTCTGATAATGTTACTTATCGCGGTGTAGCTTCTAATATGGATAAGGTTTATTCAGAACTTACTCACGTTTATCATTCTCCTAAGTTGGAGTCCTTTAATCTTCTGCAATTTGAGTGTAAGGAAGCGGGAGTAGAATATGTTGGAAACGAGGGGAATGATACTAAGGCAGAACACTGGGATAACGATAAGATTTTAGAAGCATGGAAGAAATTATTGACATAACAAAAATTCCGGTCTTGTGGACTACTTGTGAAAAGTCTAGAGATCGTCATGGTCCAATGAGGGCAATGTTGGATGGTTTAGGTATTCAAGCTGATAAGATTAATGGTCCTATAACAACTCCCTATACAGTTGGAGTTGCTAAAGGATACTTAGAAGCGTTGTCTAAGTATGAACCACCATTCCTAATTCTAGAAGATGATGCTACTCTAACTACTAGCAGCCCTGTCACAGAATTTAAAATCACCTCAGATATGGATGCTTTATATTTAGGAACATCAATATACGGTAGATTGCAGAAGGTAACTAGACCTGGGGGAGTTTTAGCTGCGGACAATGGTAAATATATGCGGGTATTCAACATGTTGGGATTCCATGCTGTCCTGTATCTAACTAAAAAATATGTTGATCATGTAGAGGACATACTAAAATCTTTTATATCCAACCCTATAGGAGGTTGTGATGATCCGATAGCAGAAACTATGTGGCGTCATAATGTTTATTCTGTTAAAAGTCCAATATTCTACCAAAAGGATGGTAGAAGTGATGACGCTACAAGGCACCCTATAAACTTATTACTATGAGAATTTATTGCACTTTATCAGATAAGAACTACCTCAAACAAGGTATAGCTCTTATCGAGTCTCTGGAGAGAGTAACAAGTAAAGATTTTAAGATTTTTTATCTCTGCTTGGACGCTGAGACTTATGAACGGGTTCGTAAGTATAGTGTTGTGGAGGCTGTTCACCTCGCAGAGGTAGAGAAGTCCAGAGAAGAAATTCTACAATATAAAAATAGAAAACAATATAACGAGTATTGCTGGTCTCTGGCCTCAACATTTTCAAGATATCTTTTGGAGCAAGGACTAGATTCTGTGATGTATGTTGATTCTGATATTTACTTCTATCAAGACCCCGAGGTTATCTACGAAGAATTAGGAGATAAGAGCATTGGAATCATTCGGCATAGACACAACACAAGCTCCTCCCCAGACGGGGAATTCAATGTCGGTATAATCTTCTTTAAGAATGACGCAGAAGGAAAAGCTTGTTTAGACTGGTGGAATGACTGTCTACTACATGACCTTCGACCTGATTTAGCGACTTGTGGGGATCAGAAATATTTAGAGGAGTTTCCTAAGAAGTGGGATACTGCAATCCTAGACAAGACATTCGCACACGGCGCACCTTGGAATTATAGACTGTATGTGTACGATAACTTTTTCAATGACGGAACTGTTGTCTGGGGAGATAAAGTTCAACCTTTAGTGTTTAATCACTTCTCAAAGTTTAGTATGAATCATCCAACCTCAGGTCATTACGCAGACCACACACTCAACTATCAAATTTTTGGCATACCTGCTATCAATCACATGTACAGACATTACGCAAAGGAGTTAGAACATGAATCACTTTGACTGGCTAAATAAACAAAAAGAAAGTATTGCGAGGTTGGTAAAGCCCGATTGGCACTATGCAGATATCGGGGCGTGTACGGGTGATATGCTTGTCACCCTTTGTTCTTTGATGAATAAAGGTTATGCTTTTGAGGCGAACCCCAGTAACTACGCTCATCTAATGCAGAGATTCTCGAACCAAGAAGTAGAAATTAATCCTCAAGCTGTAAGTAATCGAGAGGGGCAAGTCACTTTTTATTATGGTAAGAGTGCAGAGGAGGGATCTCTATTAGGTCATGATATGAATTTTAATCCATTATCCGCCTCTTCTACTATCCAATGCACCACGTTGGATAGTTACTTTAAAGATAAGAGGGTTGACTTTATCAAACTTGACGTAGAGGGAGCCGAGTGGGATGTTTTTGAAGGCGCTAAAGAGTTGCTGAAGCAAGATATCTTATGGCAGGTAGAATTTCACTTAGACGAGGACTGGTACAAGAGAGAGATATTGTTTGATAATGGTTATAACATTTTTGACTTAGATCTTAATAAACTAAGCAAGGATTCACCACGACCATACTTAGCATTCTTATCTAAAAAAGAGACCTTATCATGAAAATAGCTTTCGGTATGATCGTGTTTAATGGAGATTATGTTCTTCAAGAGTGTTTGGAGTCCGTATATCCATATGCAACCCAAATTCTAATTTCTGAGGGGCCGGTAAGGTACTGGCAAGATGAGGGGTATACTACATCTACGGATAGAACGAACGAAATCCTAGATAACTTCCCAGACCCAGAGAATAAGATTACCATCGTCCATGGTCAGTTTGAAGAGAAGGATGAGGAGTGTAGGGCTTACATGTCCTACATTCGTGATGATATTGATTATGTTTGGAATCTGGATTCTGATGAAATCTACAAGCCTGAGGATATAGAAAAGATTATTAAGCTGTTAGAAGAACAACAGTATACTTCTGTGGGAGTCAGAAGTTGTTCTTTCTATGGAGGATTTGACCATTACATTGGCGGGTTTGAGCTGAACCGAGATAACTTCCTACGCATCTTTAAAGTCTACCCAGGAGCAACTTGGAAGACCCACAGACCCCCAACGATAATAGCCCCAGAGGGTGTTCAGACGCTTCCTGCCAAGCATTTAGATAGTGATACGCTCTGGGAGCAGCATGGCGTTCAGATGTATCACTACTCGTATGTATTCCCACGGCAGGTTAGAGAAAAAATTGCATACTATAGAGCCAAAGTTAGTAGGCAAAATTGTCATCCAAACTATTATGAACAAATTTATAAACCTTGGGTTTTGGGGGACAAGAGTGTAGAGCAGACTTGGCTAGGAGTTCATGAATTTAATCCTGCGATTCGCGGAGAAGCGTTCACTCAGAAGTTTACAGGAACGCACCCCAAACTTATAGAAGATAACATAGAAAAATTTAGGGAGATAATTAATGAAACTATCCAATGAAGCGATTGAAGTTATACAACAAACATTACCTCAAGGATCTACTATTTTAGAGCTAGGCAGTGGACAGGGGACAAAAGATCTACTGGATATGGGCTATAAGGTCATTTCTATAGAGCAAGATCCAGAGTGGCAGTACAAGTATCACGATAATTATATTCCCGCGCCGATAAAAAATTACGGTAATTATTGGTGGTTCGATTCTGAGTATTTGAATAATTTGCCTCCCTATGATTTTCTGTTAGTAGATGGTCCTACAGGACCACCAACACCAGAGTTTCACAATTGTAGAATAGGTCTTTTAGATCATAAACACTTATTTAATTTAACAGTACCCATACTAGTTGATGACACGAATAGACCTGACGAGGGTTTGTTAGCTAAAGGCTTGATAGATAACAAGGAATACACTGATTATGGAAGATTCATTCTCATACATAAACTCTTGGAAAAATAAAGAAGTCTTTACTGAACAACTTGAGTTAAACCAAAAACAACTAAACAACCAATACCCCCTCCATTGGAGGCAATTTGTTGATATACTTTTGTATCTCAAAACATTAAATCTTTTAGATATTGGCTGTGGGGTAGGATCTATGTCAGAACTTTGTTCTAAAGAGTTGCCTCATGTTAATTATACTGGTGTGGATTACTCCAAAGATGCTATTGATATTGCTAAAGAACATTGGCCCACCCACAGTTGGCATATAAAAGATTATACTGATATCACAGCAGAGTTTGTGCAGCCCTATGATACGATACACGCAGGAGCATTTCTTGATGTATTACCAAACGGAGATGATGTTCTGAGGCTGCTTTTAAGTTTTGGAGTCAAGAATATTTTGATCGGTCGCGCCAAAATAACAGAAAAGCCTAGTTATTTTGAAACCTATACAGCCTATGATAAGATAACGACATACGCCTACTATCACAACATAAACAAGCTAAAGAACTTAGCAGAAGATAGCGATTATAGTTTGTCGTTTTTAGGAGGCTCAGACCAATGCAATCTGATATTTCAAAAGAATCTGTAACGATAGGAGATCCTTCTTTTTCTAGAGAAGAGATGCTAAACCACTTAGACGAGTTCGCTGAGGTTTATTCACGAAGACCTATAGCTGATAATCAAGGGGGTATGAAGGCACCTCAAGCTTTCCATGCGTGGTTTGTAGCTAAAAAATTAAACCCAGATCTCATCATAGAGAGCGGTATTTGGTACGGACAAGGAACATGGTTCTTTGAACAAGCTTGTCCAGACGCGAAGATAATTTGCATAGATCCAGATCAGTCTAGACTAAAATACAAGTCTGAAAAGGCTTTGTACACGATGCATGATTTTAACAGGATAGCCTGGGATGAGATAGATGTAGACAGAGAGCAGACGCTTTGTTTCTTTGATGATCATCAAAATGCCCTTTCAAGGCTACCAGTGCTGAAAAAATATGGATTCAAACACATTATGTTTGAAGATAACTACCCAGTAGGACAAGGAGATTGTGTGAGTCTAAAAACTGTTCTAGAAACTGGAGGTGAAGAGTCTGATTTAGTAAAAGAGCATCTTTCACATTACATGGAATTACCTCCCCCTGTGAAGTTAGATAAAACAAGATGGGGAGATGATTGGTCAAATTACCCTACCCCAGAGCCTTTAATAACTGAGGTAGATACCAACTCTTGCTACTATGATGGAGCAGAGAATTACACTTGGATTTGTTACGGTAAAATGAAATGAGTGTCCCTGTAGTTTTTTTGAGCAAAACTATTGGGACTCCATGTTCCTATATCAAATTCAGCACCTCAATGGCAAGATTAATGAAGAAGCACTATGATCTCTCTTTTTAATATACCTCAATATACAATTGACACCAGTAAGTTTAAAAACTTACTACACGATAAAGTCGTTGAAGACTTTACTCAAGAGTTTTGTAAATATGTTGGAGCTTCTTACGGTTGCGCGGTAAACAGTGCTACAAATGCAATATTTCTAGCACTGGAGAATAAGAAAAATATCAATGTTAGTATTCCAAGCATGATCCCTCCTGTTGTAGGGAATGCCATTAAGTTAGCAGGGTGTAGCCTTAAGTTTACCGATGACACGAAGTGGATTGGGCACTCTTACACATTACATAACTTTGGGGATTACAAAATTATAGATTCTGCACAAAGAGTTGATAGGAATCAATTCGCAGATGAGGCTAATGATGATGATTTAATGATCTTTAGTTTTTATCCTACTAAGCCCGTTGGAGGGATGGATGGAGGTATGATTGTTTCCAATGATAAAGCTAAGATAGATTACTTTAGAGAGCAGTCGTTAAATGGGATGAGTTTTGCAGAAAATAATTGGGAGCGAGTACAAAACTCAATTGGCTGGAAAATGTATTTAAACTCTTCCCAGGCGTATGTGGCTTTAAATAATTTAAGAAAGCTAGATGATAAGAAAAAACGCTTATCAGAAATCAGGAAAGCATATAATAGAGCGTTACAGTACGCCAACAGCAGCGACCACCTATATCGAATCTCCCTAGACCATCAAAGCGAAGCGCAGTCTACTCTCAAAGATGCGGGAATTACAACAGGCATTCATTATCGGTGTTTACATCAACATCCGCTATTTGATTGCGGCATGTCTTTCTATAATTCTGAGATAGAGCAGGATAGAACTCTTTCAATACCTTTCCACGAAAAACTAACTGATGAGGAAGTGAAGCAGGTAATATGCAAAGTAAAGCAATTCATGATCTGATCGCTAAAGGGGAACCAGCGGCTATAGGTAAAATAGGATTTTCAGAGATGAAAGTTCTATACTCTATGTTGACAGGACATCAACTGAACCAACAGGACCTACATGATATTTTTCCTGTGGCAGGAGTCTTCCCACCAAACGCGGAAGGGCTTCAATTGTTTATTGAGGAGATGAAGAACGCACTTCCAAAAGTAGACATTTTAGCGAAAATGTGTTTAGATAAGACTAGGGAGGATTTTGTTATTGACGCTCTAGCTGCATCTGCTGATATCCTAAATCTTAGAGATTTAGAACCTTATTATTGGGATACCCCCTGGTCTAAAAACCTAGAAGAAAAAAAGATTCTTATAATTTCTCCTTTTGTGGATACTATTGAGAGTCAGTATAAGAAAAGAGGGGATCTTTGGGAGAGGGAGATTATCCCAAACATGACCTTACAGTACATAAAGGCTCCGTTATCTCACTATATCAAACAATCTAAATTTTCTTCTTGGAAAGAGGCTCTAGACGATATGAAGGCACAAATGAGAAAACTGGATTTTGATGTTTGTCTGATCGGGGCAGGAGCTTGGTCTATACCTTTAGCGGTAGAGGCTAAGAGAATGGGTAAAATAGGTATTCATTTAGGAGGACCTCTTCAAATATTATTTGGGATTAAGGGAAGGAGATGGGATAACCATGAAATCATATCCAAGATGTATAATGATCATTGGGTAAGACCATCTTCAGATGAATCTCCTGGCAATAATCGCATAGTAGAGGGAGGTTGTTACTGGTAATGATAACGTCTTTACAATGTTTTAAAGATTCCAGAGGATCATTATTTCCCTTAGAATTTAAAGATCTAACCTTTGAACCCAAGAGATGTTTTATTGTAGACGGCACTCCTAAAGGGACACGTAGAGGAGATCATGCTCACTTTAATACTGAGCAATATTTGATCTGTCTGAAGGGAGAGATTGATGTTGGCATAATTAATGAGTATGGGGAAACTGTTACTACCATAAAGTCCATGGAGGGCATTCTAATCCCTAAAATGTCTTGGGATTATCAAATATTTAAAACGGGGGATGATATGCTCTTGGTGTTAGCTTCGACAGAATTCGATAGAAAAGATTACATAAATGATTTAAACTATTTCAAGAAGGTTTGTGCTAAATGAAAAAGAAAATTCTAATTTGTGGAGGTGCTGGATTCATTGGACACCACCTTGCTCGTAAACTAAAGTCTGAAGGTCATTATGTTGTTGTAGTTGATATAAAGGACCGGAATGAATACTCAGATGATTATTATAGTGAGTATGAAGCCGCAGACCTTACTTTAGAATCATCTTGGACAAGTTTAAATATTAGATACAAAAGATTCGATGAAGTTTACCAACTAGCAGCCGATATGGGTGGTGCAGGATACATCTTTACAGGAGAGAATGATTACAATGTAATGCGTAGCTCTTCGTTAATTAACTTGCACTGCACTAGGTTTTGCATCCCATGGAAAGCTAAAGTATTCTACTCTAGTTCTGCTTGCATGTATCCAAGCCACAACCAGGAAGATCCTAACAACCCTCTCTGCTCAGAAGATTCTGCTTACCCAGCTAATCCAGACTCAGAATATGGTTGGGAAAAGCTTTTCAGTGAAAGGTTATATTTTGCGGCCTCTAGGAACTATGGTCTTGATGTTAGAGTTGCTAGATTTCATAACATCTTTGGTCCCGAGGGCACTTATGATGGTGGTAAAGAGAAAGCTCCTGCCGCGTTATGTAGAAAGGTCTCTCAGTCTGAGGGTAGTATAGATGTTTGGGGTCCAGGAACTCAAACTCGCTCGTTCCTTTACATTGATGAGTGTGTGGAAGCTATTCAACGTTTGATGCAATCAGATTTCATGGGTCCGATTAATATTGGATCCGAAGAGATGATCTCCATCAACGATTTAGCCAGAATGGTTATTGAAATTTCTGGCAAGGAGTGTATTATAAACAATGTAGAAGGTCCTCTAGGTGTTATGGGTAGAAACTCAGACAACAGGCTCATTCGAGAAAAGCTTGGTTGGGCTCCTTCTATGCCTCTTCGAAATGGCATTGAAAAAACCTACGAGTGGATTAGCAGTGAACTTCAATAAGTTCCAACATGAAAAACTTAAATTATCTTAGTGTAGGAGAGATTTCAGCATCCATTGTAGTGCTGGTCTCATCCTATTTTCTATTTGGTTGGTGGGGAGTTGCTCTATCTGGAGCCCTTATGTTAAAATTTAACTGCTCACTACAAAAAATTGCATTCCTCCAAGAATCTAATTATTCTCTAAATTTGAATCTTTACACTTTCATAAAGTCTATGATACATCATAACAATGAGCGTCTAAAACAGGAAGAATTAAGAAAGTCTAGAAATCTTTTTCCTACAATTGATGAAGCTCTTGAAAAACTAGAACAAGAAGAATACGAAAACTTAGACACAGAGAATAAAAATGAAAATAAAGATAAAAAAGTTTAGGGAGGATGCTAGAATCCCAACTCAAGCAACCCATGGTTCTGCTGGTTGGGATTTGTATTCAATAGATACAATGACCCTAGAACCAGGAATGGTTAAGAAAATTCCTTTAGGCATTGGAATGGAGATCCCAGATGGGTACTATGTTAGTATTGTACCTAGAAGTTCCCTTGGACAGAATGGAATTCTTTTAACTAACTCTCCGGCCACAATTGATTCAGATTATCGTGGAGAAATTTCCTGTATGCTACTTAACTCTGATTCACTTCCTTATATAATCAATAAAGGAAATAGGATTGCACAACTAATCTTACACCGGTATCATGATATGGAATTCGAGGAGTCCGATGACCTAAATGGAACTTTGAGAGGTTCTGGAGGTTTTGGTAGTACAGGAACTTAGCATGATAATGGAATCAACGGAAGATCTTGATGACCCGACGTTGCTCCTAGCTGAAAGAGAATCTAGAAAGTCGGTTCTCAGACATCAGCTAGGAGCGGTCATAAAAATGCGTGGAAAAGTTATTTCCACAGGATATAATGAACGAAGAACACACCCAAGTCTTGGATGCGGAAGATGGAAGAGCCTACATGCAGAGTCATCAGCCATCTATAATGCACTCAAGAAGAAGAAAGTCGTTGAAGGCGCAGTCCTATATGTGTATAGGAGGAACGGTCTTATTTCAAAGCCCTGTGAGGACTGTCAACGCCTAATTAAAAGGTTTAAGATAAGAAAGGTTATTTATACTAATGCTCAGAACTGAGGAGATTCTAGCCAAACTAAAAGGCGCAACAACACTAAAAAATACTGAAACAGATTTAGGATGGATTTCGACTGGGCTGCCCGCAATGAACAAGATCATTAGTGGTCACTATGACAAGGGCATTCCAATCGGAGCAATTACTCAGCTACGTGGAGATTCCAGCACCGGTAAAACTTTGTTTTTAACTTCAATTATTATTGAAGCACAAAAGAAAGGTTATTACACTATGCTGGTTGACGCAGAGAATGCGTACAATGAAGACTTTGCTAAGATGCTAGGGGTTAACCCAGAAAGCCTCCTTTACTCTGCACCAGAAGCTCTAGAAGATGCTTTCGATAGTATTACCAAGACTATTTTAAGTATTAGAGAAGTAGACAAGGAAACTCCAATCGTTATTGGCTTAGATAGTATTGCTGTCCTAGGAACTAGGAAAGAACTAGATACAGAAGATTTTAACAGTTCACCCACTGATGGAGCACAGCGGGCTCTGACGACTGGAATGTGCCTTAGAAGGCTTAATCCTTTGTTGCGTAAACATAAAGTAGCCTTTGTAGTTATTAATCAGTTAAGAAATAAAATTGGCGTGATGTTTGGTAACCCAGAAACAAATGCCAGTGGTGGTAGAAGTCTTGAGTATTACCTTGGAGTGGATATAAAAACACACAGAAGGGAAAAGCTCAAGAATAAAGATAATAAGGATGAGCCTATAGGAATTAGAGGCCAAGTAGAAGTATCAAAGAACAAGTATGGAATCCCATATAAAAAGTGTGATTTTGAACTTATTTTCAATGAGGGTTTAAATCCTTTCTATGGCTTACTAGATATGATGGCAGTGGAAGGGTTAATTCATAAATCTCCCAATGGTAGGTGCCAAGTTGGTGAGACTAAATTTTTAACTACCGAGTTTACTGGACTAATGAAAGATAAAACAAATACTGATTTCGATGAAATTAGGAAGGTTACTGGCTTAACTATGGAGGATACCAGTGAGTGATAATATTCAAGAGAAGCTAGATGCTATTATTGACGATGCCGTATCAAGACATCTAAAAAATAGTTCATCAAAAGGAAACTTAGGGTATTCCAGTATTGAAGAATATCGTAGGGTAACTGGTAAGAAGTTTCGCAGGACTAGGGATCAAATGAAAAGAAATATTAGTCCTGAGGAGGCATTTAACGAATTTTTAGATAAAAATAACACCTAAATATATTAGGCAAGTATTTTAACTATGGGTAAGACATATAGAAAAGATAAAACTTTATCTCGTCAGAGAAAAAGACTAAATAATGATGGTAGGGACTCTAAAGTTAGAAATCATAACTCATATGATGATCTTATAGATGAGGAAAATTATTATGCCGAAGAACTATATTCTGAAGACGAATTATATAAGCCAAGAAACACTGAATCGACTAGTAAAAAAGATAGTAGATAATACTACTTCAGATCGTATTGAGGTTATGGATCTGCTAAAATCAGCTAAAGAAAAATTAGCAGAACTTGACAACTCTACAGATGAAGTTGCTAACCTTCAATATATTGACATGTTTAAGGCGACTATACCGTTGCTAAAAGAAGTCCAGAATGTTAGTTCTACTCTTTTGAAAGCTATGTCACTTATTGACTCACACACTAAGACTTTGTCTAATGGTAAGTCTGGTAAATCTTCCTCTCCGCAGGATTTGTTTTCCAAACTAAGTGAATTAAGTTTATCAGATGACGATTAAGGTTTAAAATTGACAACAAAGAAAAATAGTAATACTTCAGGGGACAGATATTACAGAGTCCCTTGCCCTGAATTAGATGTTATCCTTCTTATTAAGAAGCTGTCTGAGACAGAATTAAAAGACATTTATTTCAAGCTAAAGAAGCTTGTAAAGTCTTATAAGAAAGATGAAAGAATAACAAAGTATATGGGAACTTTAGCCGCAACTTTGTTGTTTGATCCCTCCATAACTGAATCTTATAAGGATAAGGATGGAACGGATATTTATTCTATAAGTCCACAAAATCCTTACATGTTGGCTCTGAGAGCAATATACGAATGTATTGTGGATATTTATATTCCTTTAAGGATTGAATTTATTTGTTCTAGCATTAACAAAATAAATCCATTCCCAAGAAACAGTCCTTTTTTCGATGTAGGACAAGACTTTTCAGAAGAAGACATTGAGTTCCCACTCCATCTATTTGAAAAGATTCTAAAGGAAGAAGAGTTTTTTCATGACAAAGAGGAGGGTGATGTGGGTAAACCTAGAAGAAGGTCTCGCAAGGCTCAAGTACCTGCGCCTAAAAGCCATAACAGGCTAAATTTAGCTCAACTAAAGAAACTAGAAAAAACTCTTAAGGGGGTAATCATTGGACAAGATCATGCCATTGAATGTTTGATCAACAGGCTAAAGTTAATTTCAGTAGGGTTTGAAAGCCGTGGAGCTTTTTTCTTTGTTGGTAGAACAGGAGTAGGTAAGACAGAGCTAGCAAAACTTTTTGGAAAACATTACTCCGGTAACTTCTGTAAGATTAACTGTGCAGAATACTCAAATGGTCATGAGGTTACTAAACTTATTGGATCCCCCCCTGGGTATATCGGATCTAATGAGAAGAGTTTCCTTACAACAAAAGCTGAAGCAGGAAATAATTGGGTATTCCTTTTTGATGAAGTTGAGAAAGCCAATGAGAAGTTATTCAACATTTTGTTGTCTCTTCTAGATGACGGCACAATTGTCGATAGTATGGGTAAGACTCTGGACTTCTCTCAGTCTATTTTTATCTTTACTTCAAATCAAGGACTGTCTGATTTGAAAGAATCTTATGTTGGCTTTAGTAATAACATGAATACTCAGGAATCAGTAAATGAATTTGTAGATGATTCTATCAAGAAGTTATTCACTCCAGAGTTTAGAAACCGACTAGATGAAAAGATTTTCTTTAATGATCTAACTGAGGATAACGTAAAAGAAATTATTTCATTAAACTTGAAAGATTATCCAATCGAGATTACGGATGAAATAACTCATTTTCTTATGGAGAAATCATATTCAAAAGAATATGGTGTTAGAGAACTAAAGCGAAAAATTAAACAATACGTCGCAATGCCTCTAGCTGAAAAAATTCTTGAGGGTTATATTCCCGAAGGTAATACAAGAAAGTATAACCTTAAAGTTGAAGGGGATACCTGTATAGTTTCAGATATTAAAAAAAGAGGACAAAAGCAGAAAATCATCTAGATCCCTATTGAAAGCCGGGATCTAGATGCTATAATGCTTTCATGGTTTCAACAGCACTACTTGTTCCTCACATCACAAACGAAGCTCTTTTCTATGGATTCATCCTTGGATACCATATTAATATTAGGTGGAGCACAAAGCCTTCTGGGCCAGTTCTCAATGATAAAATGAGAGATGTTCTCAAGAGCTACCTACAGTTTACTTGTGGTAACGACGAATGGAAGAAAAGGAAGGTTCTCGACGTAATTAAGGAATCCAGGACTGATATTCGTCGGAGAGTGAAGCAGGTATTCCCTAGCTTGTTTCATCGAGTAAAGCAAAAGGATCTTCAAGTTCCTGAGGAGCTTAAGGATGTAAAAATTAATTTCGACATTAATATCTTTAATGAACTAAAGGATAAAGTTTCAGAAATTAAGAAGAGTTTTATTCTCGAAAGTTTTGAGAATAACTATAATGATAACGTAGTAGACGATAAGGAGAATAACATGATTGACCCACAACAAAAACCCGCTCCAGAGAGCGGACAGCAATTAGAAACTGAGTTGGTTATTAATGGCATCACCATTCGTACCCCAGATGATTACAAGAGAGCTACTGGTAAGCGTTACCGTGTTACCAAGGAACAAAAGGCTCTTATTGAAAATGGAACCATCACTAGAGAGATGGCATTCAAACAGTTTACCACCCAACTTATGGGTGTATGATGATTTTATCTGATGTCTTTATTGAAGAGTATAAGATGTCAGTCCTGTGGTGAAGTTACACTTTGTAAAAGCTACAACAAAGCTTTTCTTTGTAAATCTTGTTTAGGTATGGATAAAGGGGGCGTTCCAAGAGAACGCTCCCGCTCTGTTATTAGAGACTATACCTTTAATAAAAAGGATATAGAAGATGACGAATTACGAAGACCTAGGAAAAAGCGTAGGTAGGTTAGTATCTGAAAAGCAGGAGGCTTATGGGGATTCTTTCGGAAAGTCCCACCAAATCTTGAAGGTTTTATACCCGAATGGCGTAAAGCCAGAGCAGTATGTAGACCTTCTTACAATCTGTAGAGTAGTAGATAAACTTTTCCGTCTAGCGACTGACCCTTCTTATGGTGATGAATCCCCATGGAGAGACATTTGTGGTTATAGTTTACTTAGTATGGGGAAGGATGGTAGAGAGAATAATAAAGAGAGGTTAGACGGATGAGAGTAAAGTTACATAATTTATCTGTAAACTACCCACAAAAATCCTGGGTGTCTATGGGTATTCCTGATTCTGTTATGGAGGATCACTATAACCAAAGTGGATACATTACTGTTTTGGATGACGGGGCAGAACCATCAAGAAAGTTCCCAGCGGTCTTTGTAGACAATGAACTTTTTGTGAAGGCGTCCCTTACACCTTTTGAGACTGTAGAAGGGGACTTCCATCAAGAGAATTTAGGTGATGAGTATAACCAGTTTATCTGGTCTGAGTGGGTAGCTGATGCTCCTCAGAAGTTACTCCCTAGTTTTAGTATGGGAGATCATGTCTCTGAGCCTATGCAATATTTCGATGGCGGTTCAAGACCTATCTGTCACTACCGTATAGAAGAAGCAAATAAAATTAGAACTAGATTCTTCTATAGGACTAGAATCAGAGCACTGAATATTTGGATTGAAGGATGGATTGATTTCTTCCATGGCCAAGATGTATGCAACTTCTCAGTTAGAGCCGTCCATGGTAAAGTAAGTGATCCTGGCTCAAGGTTCCTAGATAATGCTCCAGCACTACAAATGCACCTTGGAGAGTATTTTACTGTGGATCAACAAAATAGAAAGGGTCTAAGAGGTCCAACTTGGGTTGAATCAAGTAAGGAATGGGTTCATGAGTTAGTTAATCCAAGAACATGGGAGAGAGCTAGAGTTTATGAGAACTTCGGAGCCATTGGGGCAGGACCGGAGGGAGACTTTGATCTAAACGATGAAACAGTAAATAAGTTTTCAAATCTTTTAGCTAGACGCGAGGCTCCCATTGTTGGTATGGCAGTTGACTGCTGGGAAGGGGATTACTTAGCATTTGGAAAGGTTCCTGAAAAACATGCTACTGCTCAACAAGATCTAAATAGAGCTTTTGGTGAGTTTAATGCACAGTTAAATAGGAATGGGGATGAGATGGACCCACGGCCCTATGCTCAACCACCAAACTCTGGGCAGACTGGAGAGCAGCCGGACTTCGGGGCTAGTCGTTGTGACCTAGTTGTTACTATGGAAGAGCCGTGGGCTCTTTGGCAGTATAGGTTCTGTGTTCAAGCTTGGATGCTTCGTCCATATGCCAACAAAGAGCCTGATGGTAGCCCTATGAATGCAAGCCTACACAACACCACTTTGTATCAGTTGAGGCCAGACGAAAGGTTTAGCCGTAATGATATGCTTGGTTGGCCTATCCCTGTTGGTTGGGTTGGTGGATATACTACCTCAGATGACCAACACAGATCAGATAATATGCTCCTTGGTATGTATGCCCTAACAAGGGATCCATCCATCAGGAGGACAATTAATGATATTATTGAACTACAGAAGTTGGAAATGCCATGGACTATTGGGTATATGCCAACTCCAAGAGGCGTAGGTAGAGTTCTTCAATCACTAGCCCACATGTATACCTTAGGATTTAATGATGTTCTACCAATCATTAACCGTTATGTTAATGCAGTCTGGGATAACGCATCATTCAATAAATTACCAGCCGGTGAAGATAGAACTGTTAGGGTTCTAAGAGATTCAGGCAGTAAGTATGGATGGCTTGATTCCAACGGTAATGCTATCCGTGCATGGGTTTGTTGGGAAGAGGCCATTGCATCCATGGGTCTTTGGGCCGTGTGGCAGGCAACTGGTAATACTAGGGCTAGAGATATCTCACTGATTCTAGCCGAGACTGTAGCC
>Ga0208161_1000509_pt1 | contig 22189 bp, 33 predicted proteins | sample CB_VirMetaG_3_FD_184538 | JGI IMG/M metagenome (GOLD analysis project Ga0208161, IMG submission 184538) | Freshwater to marine saline gradient viral communities from Chesapeake Bay - CB_1508_1S Viral MetaG (SPAdes) (version 4) | ecosystem: Environmental > Aquatic > Marine > Coastal | place: USA...
TGAGTGTCGGAGATAAAAATACTTCGATGGTGATTCTTCAAGCTATACTATCTTTTTGATGGCACACCCTACCTTGTGTCGAGTGGCATAGGAAAGCTTAGAGAGCGTCTTAGCCATCTCCATGTAAACTTCATCTAGTCTTTGTTGTTTGTTCACTCGTTATTTTGGGTAAGGTGTTGGATTGGAAATGGAACATTAGAAAATAATACAGTCTGGTGTTGTATTCGACTATATATGTGTATGGTACGCTCTGAAGGAATTGAACCTTACACCATCCACCCCACATTAAGGAATCGGTTTAGAAGACCGATGTGAGGACCAGAGCGCATGTATTTTATAATAGCACTATGAATTGTCTACACTGTAAGAAAGAAACTAACAACCCTAAATTTTGCTCTAGGTCTTGCTCCGCATCTTGGACTAACTCGCAGAGCCCAAAAAGAAAAAGAAAAACTTATATCTGTAATGATTGTTCCTCTACTATAGACAGACGATCTTATAAAGACTCTACTAGAATCTGTAAGACTTGTTTGAGAGAAAGAGATATAAAGAGTAAAACTTTAGGAGAATACAAAGAGCGAGCATCTGTAAAAGGAAAGCATCCTTCTTGGGTTTTTTCAGGAGTGAGGGGCTTGAATCGTTCTTGGAATAAGGACCTCATCTCTAAACCATGTGCCAACTGTGGATACGACAAGCATGTAGAGCTTTGCCATATCAAGCCTTTATCAGAATTTTCTGACGACACTCCCCTTTCAGAGGCAAATCACCGAAACAACAACGTCCAGCTTTGTAGGAATTGTCATTGGGAGTTTGATAATGGTATCTTAAGTATAGAAGAAATCAAAGAGCACTAATTGTTTGGTGGGGCAGGTGAGATTCGAACTCACACTGTCGAAATTTTAAGTTTCGTGTCTCCTGCCGATTGGACTACTGCCCCGTTATAAAGGTTTTACCAGCTTATATTTTTGTAAAATCCGTTGAAACTCTCTTTCTCTTTTAAGAATATAAGCTTCATTGGGCAAATTACAAGACTCCTCCGCAGAAACATCTTTTCCTAAATCAAAAGCAGTTTCTAAATCTTCTACAATTTCTTTACTACTAACTAGAATAGTATCGTTATTCATCTGCAACCATTCAGGAGGATTCGTTTTCTATCGAGGGGTCAGGCAATATGCCAACCAAGGGCGCTGTCCCTCTTTGGGTCTATTTAGTTTAGACTAGGAACTACTTGTAAGGTGGAAGAGGAAGGACTCGAACCTTCGGGTGGCCGTCGCCTGTTCATGTACCATACTAAAGAGGAATCGAACCTCAATCCCTTACCAATCTCTTCCGTGTTTCTTCTAGTTCAAACATTTTATGGATTTGATACCTCTCCTCAAACTCATACGCCGTATCAATACTAACGGGGCGCTTAAACACCTTAGATGGATGAGTCCAACCTTCTCTTGTAGTGTGTCCAAACTGGTTGTAAGATACTTCTTCCTTCTTCCAGCCGTATTTTTCTAGGTATTCTTGCTTAGTCATTGAGAAAGTCCAATCTCTTCCGTGTTTCTTCTAGTTCTTGTCGAATAGCATCCCCATAACAGGCGTCTTCACACATAGAAGACAGTTCTTCTAGGAGTCTTATTTTATCCATCAAAAGATTGTCTCGCTCCTCTTTCATTGTTTTTAAAGCATCAATCCACTCTCTAACATCTTTAAAATGAAAATATGGTTTATTCATTTTCTATGGGGTGCGTTGTATTGGTAGGACGAGCGGGACTCGAACCCGCACTTGACAGATTTTAAGTCTGTTGCCTCTGCCTTTGGGCTACCGTCCCGCTTGTATTGGCTCCCCGAATAGGACTTGAACCTATAACCCTCTGGTTAACAGCCAGATGCTCTACCGATTGAGCTATCGAGGATTCGTTTTCTATCGAGGGATCAGACAGTATGCCAACCAAGGGCGCTGTCCCTCTTTGCGTCTATTTAGTTTGATGGTGTAAAACTTTGAATCTTTGAACTGAGGATCCGCTGCTCGTCTTTCACAAACTTGATTAGCTTCGGACTCAGTTGCGTAGATACCAAACTTAATTCGATTACTCTTGCGAGTCTTGATCGACATTCTCTTCCTCCAAACCAAGGACAGACTTTAGATCAGTAACAGCTTCTCCCACTTCGGAGCGTTGCTCCTGCATCTTTTCTAGTTGTGCTTCAAGTTGGGCGATTGCTTGATCAATTTGTTGGGTTGCTTGCTCTGCTCCTTCGAGAGCCTGCGAAAGGTATTTTTCTGCTAGTTCTTTCATGATTTCTCCTGTGAGTTGTTTGGTCCGCCAGGGTGGAATTGAACCACCTACCAATGCTTTATAAGAACACTGCTCTGACCGATGAGCTACTGGCGGGTGGTCGTATTATGCATGGGTGATGTGTTCTGTCGGCGGTGGTTGCCCAATCGCCTCACCCATGCATTCCATTATAGCCTCGCCTGCTCAGTTCTCAAGTCGAAGACACATTAAATTTTTTGGTGTCAACGATCTTCACTTGCCCCTCTACAATTCTAGGTGTGTAATACTCACCATCCTTCTTGGGCACCAAACGACGCAAGATGGCGTCAGCTATCTTATCAGAAACATTATTCTTGATAAACCTTTGAATGTTCCTGGCTCCGTACTCCTGTGAATATCCCTTCTCGGCAACAAAATCAACCAAGGACTTCGTAGCTTTGATAGGAAGCTCATCCAGTTGTATTTCGGCAATCTTCCTAACGTCGTTGCGGGTCAAAGATTTGAACACCACAACCTCATCAATCCTGTTCAAGAACTCAGGACTGAAGTGACGCTTGACGGACTTACGAATTACACTGTCAGTTACCTTCTCTTCTACCTCATCCTGCCCAGGGCTAAAGCCTACGGACTCGCGCTTAATCTCACCCACTCCCTGGTTAGAAGTAAAAATAAAGATTGACTGCGTGAAGTCTAGAACCTGACCCATGTTATCCGTACAAGTGCCATCATCCAATAGACTCAACAGGAAATCGTACAGCTTGTGGTGTGCTTTCTCGATCTCGTCAAACAAGAACACCCAAGCGTTAGACTGCTCTGCTTTCTCAGCCAGCAAAGACTTCTCAGAGTGCCCAACATATCCTGGAGGGGAACCGATCAGCTTTGCGTACTCATGGCCTCCAGCATACTCGGCACAGTTTACCTTGTAGAAATTACCACTGAACTTATCACCAAGCAGTTTAGCAATTTGGGTCTTGCCTACACCAGTTGGCCCGACGAATAAGAACGACGAGTGATTAGCGAGACCCGAAGCCATCAGCTTGAGCGAACGCATGAGAGCGCGTATAGCGTCCTTCTGTCCCACGATGTTCTCCCCGAAGTGCTCTTCAAGCTGGCGTAGCTCCTCAAGCGAGGAGAGAGCCACAGAGCCCTCAGTGGCGACCTTCTGCTGCTTCCCTGTGATCTGCTCCCTGAGCTTGTTGAGCATCCTCTTCTCGATTCCAGAGAAGAAGGTTTCGCTGTTAAGATCAGTACAAATAAAGTCTAGAGAGAATGGGGGATACAACGTAACAATGGCTTCGTAAGCTGCATCCACACCTTCAATCATTTCCTCGACATCATCGTCAGGGAACAGGTTAAAGAATCCATCTACGTCAGCGATGAACTTACGAACAATAAAAGTTTTGTACTCATCAATCTTGATAGGAGTTTCAGAATCCTGAATCTTCTTACGGAGTGAAGTGTACAGTTTGTGCTCTTCCTCAACGGAATAGCCTTTAACGTAAAGAACTGCGTTCAGTTCTGGGCAAACAACACGATAGGTTTTACGGTTACTCATTTAGTAGATTGTCTAATTCGCTGAATACAGAGTTTTCGGATCCTTTGGAAGCCTTAGTGATATTCTCATCTTTGGTCTCTTCCATTTTAACGACAAGGCTGAGGATTTTGATTACATTGTTTTTAGATGCCTGGGCAACCTTCAATGAATCAACCATAAGACTCTTAGCAGTTGAGTCTTGTGGGTTCTCATCAACCATGCTTCTGAAAAATCTGTGGGCTTCGAGAGCTAATTTGCGATCCTCTCCAGCCTCATCAATCAGCTTTTTAGCAATCCTCTGCACCCGTGTGGGGCCGAGTAAGGAGTTTTTAGGGATGTAGTTCGAGGGCATTGTCCTGATCCTCCTTAGTATCTAGTATCCTAGAGATGTTTTTTTGCACATACCATGTAACAAGATCATCCCACTCCCTATAAGTGAGCTTTAAGCCAAAGGGTTTCCAAGGCAATATATCGTTATCATCAAACATATTCAATTTAAGGTCATTTGCCCTTACGCCTTCCGTAAGTGAACTTTTCAAAGCCGCCGTCGTCATAACGGTCTTCATAGCTTTCTAGCTCATTATAGTCCTTACCCGTAAAAGTCTTCCTCAGTTTGCCTTGTTTATTCTTTTTGGCTTTGTAGTTTTTATTCTTGGGGCGACCAAAATTATGGTCATCATCTTTGCGGAGTGTTCTTCCCATGTCAATCAAAAGATTCAAATTCGTCCATGCCCTCTTCATCCTCTATCTCTGCTAGATGAAGAGACACAGTTGCTAGAGCCTTAGCAATCTTCCCATTCATAGGAAAGGCAATGGCTACAGACTCAGTTTTGGTGTCCCAATACATTTTACCACATTTGGGATCTTCCTCCATCATATCAAAAACAAGATTATATAAACAACAGTTCCTATAATACTTCATAAATTCAGGTGAGGCAGAATCAAACAACTTCTGGCCGTTTTTCCTGTTAATGAAGAATCCCATCTGTGCGATTGTAATGTACAAGCCGCACTCGTCAATCATCAAAGGTTCTCTGTAATCGCCTTCTAACATAATAATAAAACGAGGGAGGAGTGGACGGGGGAAAACACCCCTCCCTCAAGGAATTAGTTGAGAGCAATGCCCTCACTGTATGTAGAGGCCAGCTCCCACAGTTTTTGGTTCAAATTCACATCTTTTTGAATGTTAGTAATGGGTCGGACCATTCGATTGGTAGTACCATTACGGAAACCACCACGCAGTAGGTTTTCTTGACTAACATTAAAAACACTCCAAAGGTCGTCACCCTTATCAGCCTCACGGCGAGGAGTAGCAACGTCACGAATCAACCCCTCATCAGGGTTATCCCACCGAAGGCGAGCAGCGTCAGCGAAGAAGTCCTTGCGGCTGCGCTCAGAAAGCTTGGTCTCCTGCCAGCTACCGATCTTATCCGCAATTCGGGACGAGTTCATGATAAGCTGGCGAGAAGCTTCCTGAACCTGCTTAGGCTCAAAGCCGATGTGGCGAATGTGAATCCTGCCAAAGTCCGACTCCGAAACTACCATTCCGTTCGAGCAAATCATACGGAAGATTCCACCTTGAAGAGTGTAGCCTCCAAGGCCGTTGTGGGCATTGATAAGCAGCATCTCAGGGAAGCTGTCGCCAATACCAAAACTATCCATACCCAGGTCTTCGTGGCGAAGACGGATAATGTGCTTGGCGTGGTCCTTGCTCCATTTGCGAGCTTGAACCTGCTGGGCCTTCCATGCGGTCCAACCCTCATCCTGTAGGATGGACAGGATCTCCGTGGTAGGAAGGAAAGTGTAACGATCAGACACTCGGCCCTCTTCAGGAGCCTCTGCGAAAGCAGCGGGAGCGTACTGGCGAATAAGTTCTTCGTTCTTGATAGTAACCATTGGTTTTTCCTTTTCAGTAGTGTTAGGTGTACGACCGAAAGCAGCGTCAAACGCACCATTGATGAGTCGGCTCAGGTCTTCGTAGAACTTGTCATCCATGTCGTACTGCCTCTCTCGGTCGCCCTATTATACCACTTCGGAGAATAGTTTCAAGAAGAAAGCCCAAAAAATTTGCGGAGGGGTTCGAAGCCCTCGTCGCTCTGGTCGAATAATAGGTCATTGAATTCTTTCGATTGGAACTTTTTTCCACTTTCTTTGACGGTGTACCATGCACCGTTTCGATCTATTAGACCGTCAGCTTCTAACTGTTTGAGTGTACCAGCAAAAGCGTTCAATCCCTCGTTATACATCAGTTCAAATTCGCACTCTCTGAAAGGTACAGATACCTTGTTCTTCGTGTTACGAACTGTGCCTTTGATGCCCACAACATTCTTGTGTTCATCACGAATTAGATCGCTAGTTTTATTAGAGATAGTCTTTAAGTTTACACCCAAGTAATACTCTAACGATTTACCACCAGCAGCCATAGTTGTCGGATCGCCATACATTACGCCAACCTTGTTTCTAATCTGGTTGACAATTACTAAAGCAACCCGATGCTTTCGCATGAGTGGATTTATCTTTCTCAAACAAGCTCCAGTTGATTTAGCTCTTACTGCACCTTGCATGTTGTTGCCTTCGTAGTTTTCTGCTTCATATTCCGCTTTGGAAGGTGAAACAGCAATCGAATCATAAGCCACAACAATGGGTGTATCTTTATCAGTTTCTCGAATAGCTAAGATTGTGTCTTCAATAACCTGAAAACAATCTTCAAGCGTTTCGGGCGCTGCATAAATAAGCTTTTTTGGGTCAAGACCCAAGCTAATTGCAAATTCAGAATTGTACGCATTCTCTGAGTCAACAAGCATGGTGTAAAAACCTTTTTGTTGCGCCTCTTTAAGAATGTGCGTGGCGAAAACTGTCTTCGCAGTCGAAGCTTCACCATGGAACTGAGTAATCATCCCAATGGGGATGCCTTTGGTGTAGTCACCAGAAATAACCTTGTTAAGAGCAAAGCTACCTGTCGAAACGAATCCCATGTCAGGAGTTTGTTCCGAGAGTAGCCCTGCGTTCTTGAGTCTGTTTAATACTGCATTATCCATGCCTTATTATAGAAACGTTTGACTTTTTGGTCCCTGCTATTCTTTCTTTTTTAGTAGGGGAAGTCTTCTCGTTCGGTCAAAGCTCTTAGGCCAACAAAGTTACGCTCGTTAAGTGGTTTACCGTATGGGTTACGGGTGTGTAGCCTTTCTGCCACGGTCATATCTCCACCGAAGATCTCCGCATAGTGAACGCCTTTCCAAGCGTCAGAGACAGGAAGATCAAACAACAAGCTTAGGATACATCCATAATAACTCATCGTGTATCCTTTTTCGTAAGCAAAGCTTAGGTTCTCCCCAGTGATACAGTTTACTCTGTAAGCAGGGGTGTTATCACCTTCTGGTGTCGCTTCTGATAAGAATTCAAGTTGCTTGTTTAGAGCATCCATGCTTACATCAAGACCAGCGTAGTGAGCTAGGGCTAACGCACCAAAGATAAGCATCTCCTGGTACGAACCAGTGATTGGGATGGGATCGAGCGCATCAAGGTCTCCCTCGTAGTTATTCTTATCAGCCCACACCTGCTTAGCCCAATTGATCTCCTTTGATCCAGACCATTGTGGGGTTCTCCAGCAGCAGAATGATCCTCCTGAGTTGCCATCTTTCATACCGTTAGTCTGAAAAGTTTGACAAGCTTCGATAAACCACTCTGCCCACTTCTTGGCATCCTCAGTTTTATTGAAGTGCCAGTCGTAGACGTTAATCATGGCTGCGAAAGCATAACCACGACCGAGGTTGGAGTACCAACCCTTCTCGTCCTGACCAATAGCTGCTCTTGGATCTTCAATATCGAGTCGTGCGGTAGAAGCAAACCAGCGAATAGCTTCCTTGCCTACCTCGTCATCGAAACGCTCTGCTAGGAAAACAGCAGGACCAAACGCACGGGAGAAGTGTTGAAGGTCTACACTACCTGATTTGCCAATGCCGCCTTCCATTCCTTCCCAACCTGATTCAGGCTCAGTGAAACCAAATGGGTTGTGTTGGTTATGGAAGATCTTGTGGGTTCCTCCTAGTGAAAGATTCCAACTCTCCCAGGGAGCTTCTACATCACCGCTCTTGATCTTAGCAAGAACTTTATCCAAGCTTGCGATGTCATCATCAATATTGAAGAATCCCCGCTGTGGACGGCACAATGAATAGACCAAAGCGTTAGCTGCCATGTGCCATTGCTTACCTGCTGGCAGACCATAGTATTGAGCAAGGCTGTCAATACCCATTCCGTGTCCACCAGTCATCTGCCCGTTCGCAGCAACAAGGTAGCTAAGGGATTGGGGGATAAACATGTTTGGAATGCTACCAATCTCCTCAGGGCCTTCGATAAAGGCTTGTGAGAAGTTTACATTCCACTTGTCAAAGTCTGAGTTTACCTTTGCGAGATAGTAATCAGCAAAGATTGGAGTGTCCTTCAGTGTTGGAGACTTCGAGGGGCCTAGCCATTGTGGCTGAACCTTATCTGCCCAAGGAAGATTGTTTCTGTAGTCGTTGACGATACTCTCTTCAAGGACATTAGGAACAAGGTAAAGACCCAACCACATCAAACTAGCCTGCGCCAACCAAGCCTTCTCAATAAGCACAGTGGTAACAGTTTCGTCTCCAATCTGAATCTCTTGGGTCTTCACCGTGTCAACTTTACTTACCCACCTGTAGCCCTTAGGCGTGGTGATGAAGATACCATTCGACAGCAAGTGTGGGGTAAGAGGATTGTTCTCATCCTCTTTGGTGTTATCCAGCGTGCCGTTGTTGATAAACATATCAAGCTCAAGCGCAGGAGTGTTATGTCTTGCGGAGAAGATATAACGAATGAGAGGCCCATTCTTTACAGTTGGGTCCAAGTTATTATCAAAGCGAGTAACACCACTACGTTTGATAATGTTGCCTGCAAATTCAATATAAGGATCTCTCAAATCCTCTGGCGCATCAATGCCAACGTCAAGAGTAGCAACGTGGCCTGAATTCAATGCTAGTGTTACCCCAGCATCAAGGGTTGGTAGTACATCTACAATCCATTCATTAAACTTAAAGGTCATGTCAATATTAAGGTTTCAAAGATACCAGGATCAACAGAGTATACAACCTTCTTTATGCCGTGATCTCTGGCTAGTTTTTCGCAGTCAGGGCACGGCTTCGACAATCGGCAGTTCTTCCTGTAAACAAAGAGCGTCTTTCCCAGAAGATCGACACCCTTGTTTACTGCTTTACGAATCGCATCGCCCTCCGCATGAGTAGTACAGAAAGGCCCACTACTGTATTTAGTGTGGGTTTTGTGTTTGTTATGTCCCACAGCAAGAACTTTATTTTTATTTGATATGGCAGCCCCAATTTTGAACCTCTCGGAGCTTTTCTTGCTTGCTTTGATTGCCGCCCTCATCGGCGGCGCGGGCGGCGGGACTTGCATCATTTCATCCTATTATCGTATGCGCCTTCTCCATTAACCTTGAAGGCTGGACGACAGTTACCAAAGTATTTAAACATCGTGGTGTCCCTCTCGCCCTCAGGATCACACTTGGGACAGTGAGGAGCACCTCTCTCGATGTTCTCTCGGATAGATTCAAATAGCTCAAACTGAAGTTCACAAGCAGAGCACTCGTATTGATACCTAGGCATCAGCGATTGTCTCCTGATCCTGAGATCTTACCACGGTCCTTTCTCGATCGCAGCTTCTCTAGGTTGAGTTCAGCAACTCGCTCTAGATCCAAACCCAGGTCTTCAGCAAGATTAGCACAGTACCAAAGTACATCACCAATCTCTTTGGCAATTTCATCGCATTGGTCTGCGGTCAAAATTTTCGCGTCGGTGTCACGCATTAGCTTCTTAATCTTTTCAGCTACTTCCCCTGCCTCACCTGCTAGGCCAAGGGCTGGGTATAGCGGAAGATCCCACTCTTTGCTTTTTGGATAGATAGCGAAGCTGATCGCTTCCTCTTGATAGTCGTTGAAGTTCATGATTAGATGTAGTTAACGTGGACAGGATTGTCTTCAATCATGTAATTGATAAACCTATTTTTGTTATTGAACATGCATCGGGCACAGGAGGAGGCCCTGAACTTATCATAGCGATTCTTCTTGGATTCTGACAGCCAATACTCTTTAAATGTTTGATCTTTGATAGATCCCATATCGCCGTGATCATTATATGCGTTGTTACAACAAGTGTAGACTTTTAGATCCCCACCAATGTATGTGTTAAGATGCATGTAAGAACAGAAATCATAGTCAGGTCTGTGTTGCTGAAGATCAGAAATACGGTCTCCAAATAGGTTGAATACTTTAAACTCGTCAGTCTCAAAATCTTCTTTAGCACGGCGCGTTAACTCCTTAGCCTCTTCCCAATGTTCCTTGTGATAATCAAAGTCTTCTGGAGTGAACACGGCACTGATGCGAGCATTATCGACACCAAGCTTGCTGTAGATCTCTACCGCATCATAAATCTCTCTCCAGTTTTCTTTAGTGACAACAAATCCAACTCCGATTACCAAATCAGATCCAGGCAAATTGTTGCGAGCCTCTACAACTTTTTTAATGTTATCCAAAGTTTTTTGGAAGAATGTCTCTGGAACTTCTCGGACCTCTGAGTAGGTTTTTGCCTTACCAGCGTCAATCGAGAATCTAACCCATTTACCTTGTGCCAGAATCTCAGGAACTCCAGGGCGCATGATGGTCCCATTGGTCACTAGAGCAAGATCCATGCCTTTGTCTAGTGTGTATTGAAAGATCTCCTTATGCTTTGGGTGAACTGTGGGCTCTCCACCGCCTGTGTACTGGAGAGCTTTAACACCTAGCTCGGCACAATCATCAAGAATCTCGACACACTTCTCATAAGGGATCATACGATTGGGGTTATTGTTAATCATACCCTTCACCGCGTCCCACTCACCGAAATTCTTATTGGATGTGTAGCCCTCCATTCGATAAGCACAGAAAGAACAGTTATGGTTGCAGAGGTCTGCGATAATCAACTGAACCTGTAGAGGTACAGGTTGCTTACCCTCTTTAAACTGCTCAATACGATCCGTATGGTGAGCAGCCTTAAAAGGGCTATAAACATTAGGGTCTTGTTTCATAGTGTATTATAGTGTGTTTTGAAAAATTTTATACTAAAATACTGGGATTACATCGGCCTTGCAGCCACCAAACCACCACATGCATTCTGCAAAAGTGCTCAGTCGGCAAAGGACCAGCTTGTCGCACTTAGCTCCCAGCAGCATCGTAGCTGATGAATATTGTAGTTGAGTAACATTGTCTGGCTGAACATACAGAACAACCTTAACATTCTTATCTTTCAGATAGTCAACATAATCTTGCAGAGCTTCAACCCTGTCTGCCGTAACAAAAACAGTATCAACCTCTGGTAGGAACTTATCTATTGCCTCACGATATGTTTCAAAATTATAGTCTCTCTCTACACCATCTCTGATGCTTGTACAGTTAGGAGGATCGCTCTGATGCGTCCAGGTTCTTACTTGAACTCCTAGCACGCGACCTTCAAATTCTTTAGATACCTTTTCAACCTCCGACAGCACCTCTGGTCTCCACTTTATCCGTTTGATGCCTCTTTGAATTCTGTCATAAACCTTATCGCATATCAGACTTCTATCGTAGAACCAATCAATCGTTTTTTCAGAAAAGAAAGGAGCGAGTTGTTTGTTCGCAATATTGGGATGATCCCCAAGGGCTTTCGCATCATTGATCAGATCAGCTTGCTCTTCTTCCTCAGACTCTAAGATGAGAAATCTAGCTGTAATAAAAGAAACACCAAATTCAGCAGGACTCTTACAAATCAAGCTACTATCGAATATTTCACTATGGTCCGCGTCAAAGTGGATTGTGTGGTTTGGTAATACATTAGCTTTTCCTATGCTTAACGCCGTAACAAAAGATTTAATCATGTTACACAATCCAGACCGTACTTCAACTGTAAAATTCATACCACAAACTCCTCAAGTAACTCTCTCCATTTCTGCATACACCTCTCTAGTGTATATTCTTTTGAATAATACTCACGAGGACTAAACTGATCTAAGTTATCAACAACATATCTGATGGTCTCTGGGAACTTGTCGTCTTTGGCTACGATACCCCAGGACTTATCATCCACTCTATCCAAGTAACAGCCCATGGGCCTTGCAACCATGGGTACATCACAAGCTCCAATCTCAATGCCAGCAAAATGACCCTCTTCATTTCCTGAGGTACAGATGGCGCATACACAAGAATTAATTAGTAACTTAACCGTGTCAGCATTCACTTTATTAAATATACGAACTCTACTTCTATGCTCCTCTGGGATGGCACTCAGGGTTGTATCGTCCTTCATTACGAGACAAAAATTAAAATCAGGCATTGTCTCGATAAGTTTCAGAACTCTATGAAACCCCTTTTTCTCATAAGAAGAATCTCCTATGAATAGGATAGAATTAGGTAACACATCAGGATGCCTTTCCGATGTTGGCTTGAAAAAATCAAAATCGGAAGATTGCTCAATAACCCTTTGATTTTTTGGATTGATTCTGCCTTCGTAAAGTTTTTGAGTTTGCTTAGATGCAAATACCACACAGGTTACTGAATTAAGAACTTCAGTTTGCATTGGGTCATTCATTGTGTCCTGAACCAAACAAAATGTTGGGACATCAATATTTAGCTTACGAAAATAACTTGCATTCCTGATGATATAATCAGGACGAGTTGGCAAACTCTCTATGGTAGGTGCAAGGATGCGATAGTCTGTGTAACCATTGCACTTATCTTCTAGCCCTGGGAACTCATCTAGTAGATGGTGCCAAAAAGTTCTAACATTGGGTATACAAGTTAAGCAGTCGTTTACCAACCACCCAACTTTATTATCTAAATTACTCATACCTTCTCCATCCAGTGATCTACCATTTCATGCACCATGCTTTCAAAGGTGTATTCAGGCTCCCAGCCTAGTTTTTCACGAATTTCAGTCGAGTCTCCTTTGAGGAAGTCTAGCTCTTGTGGACGAAAATACTTAGGATCAACAGTCACATAGTCTTCATAGTTAAGACCTAGATGTTTGAAGGTAACTTCACACATGTCACGAATCGTGCGGCTTTGTCCTGTAGCCACAACCCAGTCCCCTGGCTCGTCATAATTCACAATCATATTCATGGCACGAACATAATCCTTGGAGTGCCCCCAGTCTCTAGATGCATTTAGATTGCCTAGCGCCAGCTTATCACGCTTTCCCTTCTTGATCTCTACAGCACCTTTCACAATTTTGTTGGTGACAAAGTTTGAACCACGGCGAGGAGACTCATGGTTGAAAAGGATGCCATTACAAGCGTGCATATCGTAAGCAGCACGGTAGTGGCGGACTAGATTATAACCCATGACCTTTGCACAGCCATAAGGAGATGTGGGAGTCATGGGCGTAGTTTTGCGCTGGTATCCATCAGCGTCAACCGAGTTACCAAACATCTCTGAGGAACTCGCTTGATAAAACTTTATCTTTGGATTGTATTGCCTGATCGCCTCAAGCATGTTTAACACACCCAAAGCATTTGTTTGAATCGTAAACGAAGGCATGTCAAAGCTAATTCTAACATGGCTTTGAGCACCCAGATTGTACACTTCATCTGGGTCTACCTCTTGTAGAATTCTGTTTAGAGAATAAGGATCAAGAAGATCACCATAGTGAGTGATAACACCTTTACCTCTAATTCGTATATCTTGATTCTCTGGCACGGAGTTTCTTCTTACGATGCCATGAACCTCGTAGCCTTTCGATATAAGAAGCTCCGCAAGATAACTACCATCTTGTCCTGCAATACCTGTGATAAGGGCTTTTTTATTCATATTTTATGATAGTCTTAGTTCCTTCAGAGTTCTTGTAATAAAGACCCTCTTTTTCAGGGAAGTGGAGGGCTCTAGCCAGCCGAGTTATATCTCGAAGATCATTCAGCATTTTTCTTGTGTAAAGCGAGTTTGGTTTCTTTTGTACAGGAGTTGCTTCATAATCTTTAATCAATAGTTTATGAAAGTATTCTTTGAATAGTTCAAACATAGCATCCATCCCTTGTGTGTATAGGGAGTGCGCCGTCGATGACTCAGTTACCAAAAACTTTTTGCAAGAAATAATGGGTCCTGTGTCTAGCCCTGCATCTAACTCATGCAAAGTTATGCCTGTCTCTTTCTCTCCGTTTATGATAACCCAACTAAAGATGCCCACACCCCTGTAGTCTGGAAGTAGGCCTCCATGAAAATTGTAACATCTTCTACCCTTGATAAAATCCTCTCCTAGTATTTTATCAAACATTACACAAATTACAATGTCAGATTCCTCTAAAGTATCACAAAGCTCGAACCCTGTTGGTAGATTATTTTTAGCATATTCGATACACTTTTCTCCAACTGATCTAGCGGTCGCTATGAATACTTTTTGATTCATTTAAATACAGACATCTCCTGCAAGTCGGGCCAATCTTCCCACACCCACTGTCTAGGCTTACGCTGCTTCGCCTCCTCCAGCGCCCGTAGTCCCTTCTGTGCGGTCTCAGGTGTCATGTAGTAATGATATCCCATGCTTGAGATGTCTTGCTCTCTCCAGGGCTTGTCGGGCGTCCTACCATCGTAGGACATTTTCTTTAGTTCCTTCGCGGCTTCTTCATTATCTGTGAGAATCATCCCTCCTCTACCAAGGCTAAGATGCTTCTGGTGTTGAAAGCTTAGGCACATAAATGTGTTAGGCTCGTAACCCCCTTCTTCCCAGAACACAGCCGCATCAATAATATTGGTGTCCAGGATGGAATAGTAGTTACTCCAAGGTAATGTGTGAAACTGCCAATCTAATCCTAGCTTCTCTAGTGTGAACGGAACAGATATATAGGTTCTGTTAGGAATCATCAAAGGATGCTCAGGCTTTGTGTACCTCAAACACAACTCAAGCGCATGTGTGCAACAATCAGTAGCTACTGCATAAGGAGCGCCATAAAACTCTGCTATAGCATTCTCAAACTTCTTTACTATATTAAAACTCATTTAAACACCTTGTCCTTGGCTTGTCCTTCGTATGGACCCGTTTTATATTCATAAACTAGAGTATCATCTTCTAGTATTTCATAAGTATGACCTCCCTCTAGGGTAAATGACGCATCACCTGCTTTAAGTATATGAGTTTCAAGAAGGTTCATTTCTGTATCAAAATAGTATACTTTAACACTTCCCCTAATAACGACCCAGCTTTCTTGAGCAATAAACCTTGAAAAATTAGGAGCTTTCCATATGTGCTTATGAGGTCTAAATGTTTTACCTTCATTCATCTTTAGGAAAGAACACTGAATAAATTGATCAGAATCAACTAGCTCAGTTCTTTCTTCTGTAAAGTCTTCTGGTGTGCATACCTTGTGAAGCAGTTTACCTTTATGATATATTTTTTTCATTTCTAAGGTGTGTTCTTGTTGATTGCTTTTTACTTACAATAGAGATGCCTGCCTCTGTAAGCGGCAAAGTCACTATGTTTATATCATCAAATTCTTTTTCTAAAAAGTCTACTATTTTATAACCATTACCGCAACGATTAGACACAAATAATGAATTATCTTCAGGATCCGTATCATGTAATACAATAATACCTCCATCATTTAATCTTTTGTAACAGTTTAAAAAATCTTGCTTGACGCTTTCAAAGGTATGGTCAGCGTCTATAAAAGCCATATCTATCTTCTCATTAAAGTGATCGAAGAAGCTGTCTGTAGTTTTTATATGCACCTCTCCCTTAACTCCTCTATCAACGATATCGACTCCGATTTTTCTTTGACAGAAGGGGGTAACTTTATTCCATGTTTCCCCCTCGTACAAACCCAGTTCTAGATAAAGCTTTGGTTTGTATATGTAAGCCAATAATTTCACAAAATCACTATGATGAAAATTACTCATCTTTTTCTCCTTCCTGTATATGATACACTATAGAATCAAAAACGGTTTTATGGCTCATGCCATAAATCTCCTCCAAAGACCTGAAGAAGAAATCATCTCCTGACATATACACAGGTCTATCATTCGGATATCCAGCGATGAGATACTGCCCTTCTCTGAATATATTACCCTCTGGGTACATCCCACTTTCAAGAAACCTTCTAGATTCGAAAACACAAGGCATGTACAATCCTCGATCCTCACATCTATCCTCTGAAATCTGCTCTACATACTGATTAAAGCCCTCTTGGTCTAGATCCTTAGGACTCTTTCCAAAGTCTTTTTCTATGCCGTATGATCCACTACGCAGCTTCCCACTTTCGACAAGTCTGCTGCATGGAATATTAATACCATCATGATGCTTCAGGAGGTTACTCAGCCAGCTTGGGGAGAACATCATGTCAGAATTTACAAAACAAATATTATCATATTTACTTGTTTTTCCTGCGTGGTTCCAGCAACGGTAAACTCTGTTCAGGTAAAAATCCTCTGGTGTGGGATCATTGTAAATATCGAAGGGGACTTCTTGATTTTTCAAGGCTTTGAGAACTTCAGAGGTTGCATCATTTGCAACGATTCGTATTCCCACATCCCAACCATCTACCTCACAACTACGCAACTGTTCACATAGCAGATTTAGATAATCAACCGATTTATAAATCATTCCAATAACTTCAATGTTTTTCTTCATAGATATCTTTCAATGCTTTTTTATTTTTTGGATTTACTTTGTCTTTCAATAACCACTCAGGAATTTCTATATCAGGCACCTCCTCTACTCGAAGAGTTGTTTCATTCAATAGTCTATCCAATGCCCAACCAGACTGTCCTCTAGCCTTGTAGTTTTCATACTTCTTAATAATCTGGTCGTCGTCTGCAAAGCCTTTGTGGATGAGATTGAAGGGTATTCTACTACCGATGGAAAGCCCTTGAGGGTGTTGGCTCTTGTGAAGCCCTGACTCCTCATTGAACCGTAACCTACCATTGTTTCTCCAGAAGGCAATCCTTCCAGCTTTCATGAAGTGATCGTATTCATCATCAACCCGATGATACTTATCGCTTCTCCAAAGGTTATAATGCCCTAATGCGATACCATCGACATTACTCAGTTCAGAGCTAAATAGAATCTCTTCTAGCATTTGCCTGTCTAATCGAGCATCCAGAATAGTATCGCCGTCCATCCAGAAGATCCAAGAAGTATCTGGTTGCTCTTTCAGTAGCTTTTCCAAAAGCTCTTGCTTACAAAGTAGTTCTTCTTCAAATCTGTTTATCTTTGATTCTATAACATGAACATTATCAAACTTTTTGTAGTAATCTAGACTACCATCTGTGGACGCTTGATCATAAATATAAATCTCGTCACAGATTTCCATGGACTTAAACCAGTTTTCTAGATTGCCTAACTCAAGCTCATTGTGAAGTTGAGAAAACCCTACAATCTTAGGCTTAAACTTTTCTCTTCTTTTTGAAATATATAACATTTGATTCTTTTGAAGTAAACCAGGATCTTTTACATGTTTATTCTCAAAAGAATTGTCGCCATAATGATTTTGATGCAGTACCATTGGTGAGTCCACAATTTCGATTGCCAACCCTAAATCTTTTATCCTAGCTAGGAGATCATCGTCATCAAACCCGATACCATCGGCATAACTCTCATCAAAACCTCCTAGCTTTTCTAAGTTTCTTCTTGTGATACTTGAAGTAAAGTGGAGCGGTCTGGGATTAATCGTAGAGTGATTATACCAACCTTCCACATGACCCCCACTCGAAGCCCTTGCCAGCAGTTTAATTTCTCCAGATCCTAATGCTTCAGTCGATTCTTTACTTAGAGCATATGTTGAGAACGCCAAGTAATTATCTTCTCTTGTATTTTTCAAGGCATAATTAATAACTTCACCAACATGAAAGCACTCGGGGTTTTGAATCATAATTATGTCACCCTTAGCTTCTTTTATTGCCCGATTATAAGGAATACAAGGATTAACGTAATTCTTCTCTTCAGGTTCAACACGAATTAAAGTGATTGGGAACTTGTAATTAGATAAGATATCCTCTAACCTCTCAGAAGAATCACTACCATCATCAACTACAATCAATTCTATTTCGTCACATCGTTTTGATGATTGAATAGATTTTAAAGTTTTATCAAATAGTTTTTTTCTATTGTAATATGAAATTACTATGCTTAATTTAGGATTTGTTTCCATCGCTCCAGTATCTCCTCATCGGTTAGGATCTCAGGGTTGTTCTCTACGCCCCTGAAAGGCACTCCTGCGGCCTTACACTCGGCCTCTACGAGTCCGTAGGTCTCTCGCTTCGAGGCGTGGTATACAGCCTCTACAGAGCCGTACATGGCCTCCTTATCGTCTACATGGTTGCGGATCTCAACCCGTCCCATCAAAGGTTGAATGTACTTTTGAAAGTATGGGAGGTCAGTAATCTGACCATATAAAAGCACACGATCATACCCATCGTCAAATGCTTGCTGGATAGCTTTATGGGTTTGCTTGTGTTCATCAATACTACCAATTACACCAGCGCATTGTGAGGGAGTAAATTTCCAGTTGATCTTTTCTACGCGAGGGGGAATAATCTTGAATGGGTGATTGATTCCGTGCCATTCCCTTTGCGAATTACTTACATATTGAATAACATCATACCCCGCCGTGGGAATCTGTTGGAGGGGGAATAGGTTTGTCTCATGGCAGCTAAGAATGTGCTTTTTTATGTTTGTGGTTGGCACCTGAATGAAGTGGCTGATAAGTGTGTCATGCACAGTGAGCTTACAATCACTAATATGTGCAGACTTACACTTATCCATATGCCACTCATGGGGTCCGTAAAAAGTACAGTCTATCCCATTGTCATTTAGCAAATTAGTTAGACCTATATGGTGAACGGTGCTGCCGCCAGGATTAGACCACCCACTAACTAGCTTGACTTGCAACTAATAGCTCCTTGTACAGATCTAGTCTCTGACCTACAACCTTATTCATGTTGAAAGCTTCTTCTGTCTTCTGGTGTAGGTTCTCACCCATGCGCTTTACCATGTCGGGTCTTTTAGCGCACATGGTTAGAATTCTAGTCCACTCTGAGTGAGGCTTGTTGGGGTCAATCAAGAACCCTGTCTCCCCATCTTCAATCCACTCATCGTAGGCTCCACAGTTCGTGGCGACAAGTGGAATCTTGTAACGACCACACTCAGCAACCTTAATTTCAGACTTACTATCATTGAAGTCGTTCATCTCAAGGGGTGCTAATGCTACATCCATATCAGTGTAGAACTGGCCGTAACGGTCTGCCTGTTGAGCGTAGTGGATTCTCCAATTTGATTGGCCTTTGAAACCACGCAGAATAATCTGTCGGTACTTCTTCCAAACATCAATCTGCCAATCATCCTTGGGAGTGTTTGGAGGGGGATGCCCGTAGAAGTCCCATCTACAATTCTCTCTACCCACTCTCTGATTGACAAAGTGAGGAACACCACTAAAGTATTTCAAATCTTGTTCGTGGTGGATACCTCCTACCCAACCAAAACGAGTGAAGTTCTTCTTGGGCTTTGGAATCTTAGGCATATTCCAGCAGGGCAGATCGTAGTCGATACTGTTTTTGATGATAGCAAGAGTGTTGCTTGGATTACAGTAAGGCGCTACTCGCTCCGCAAACTTGCGCTGAGTGACAGTTACAAGATCAGAGTTGTTGTAGATGAACTTGGTGATTTCTTCCAAACCCTTCTCTTTGTACACATCATACAATCTGTGGCCTTTGTAGATGTTGGTAAGAAGGTCATCAGTGTCGTAGTGTACGAATTTACCAAACTCCTTGGCCTTACCTACAATACGCGCTGTGTAGTTTCCACCAAAGTTGGACAGGTTCTGAGTGAACACAATGTCTGCCCACTTCATGTCCTCGAAGTCCCAATCCTTTTTCCATCGACCATTAGACTCATCTATACCGAGTGGATTCTTATTCCATCTCACCTCAACACGGTCTCCGTAAAGCTGCTCAAGCTTCTTGACAGGACAAATAATTCTATAGTACGCACAACCACCCTCGTTAGCTGGAGCGGCAAGTATTTTGAGTTTCTCTTTCATAGTAAAAAGGAAGACACCAATATTGGTGTCTTCCTATTATAGTTCGACTAGCTAAGACTTCAGCCGTTTAGTTGTTGTTCTTCAGTGTTGATAAGAGCAACTTCTTCTTCAGCAACTTGACCAGAAGCTGGAGTAGAATCAAGTAGGCCAGGGATTGACAGAAAAGCTCTTCCTGCCTCGTAGAATGAAGGGCCACCACCTTGAGGTGAAATGTGCTTCAGTGCAGCGATAAGCTGACGACGAGGGCGACGGAAAGCCAGAGCAGCAAGAGTACCCGCTGCGATTTCGCTGCCAGGAGGGGCTGGAATACCCAGACCACGAAGGAATTGAACGAATGTGGATGCGTTCTGGTTGATTCCTTCCTGGTAGATCTCGTTGTAGCGAGTAGTAAGCTCTTCTACGCGAGCGAGTTCATCTGGAGGAACTTCGGTTAGCTCATCCTGATCAAGGATACCATCTCCGTTATCATCAAATGATGCGTAATAAGGAGCTAGTTCTTGCTCGATCTCCTGTAGCTGCATTTGAGTCGCAGGAGGCAAATCGTTAGATTGACACGAGGAAAGGAATACTAGCGATACAGTCGCTAGGGCGATTAAAAATTTATTCATAATAATTAACTTTGAAGTTTAGAGAGGTAATCACCATCCGATACTTCCTCGGACTGCTGGGTGTTACCCTGTGGAGCCGAGGTACCAGTGAGTGCCTGGGCTGCTTGCTTTACCTCCTCATAGTCTTCTAGCTTAACCAGATCATGAATATCATGCAAGCTCTCCATGCATGAGGCAACTTCAGCTTTGGAACCTAGAGGAGAAGACTTAGGACGAGGGGCCGACTGATCGTACTTGGGCCATTGTCCATCCATCTCTTTCACGATCTTGAAATCGTGACCAGATTCCACATCAGTAATGTCACCGAAGTCTTCATCAAGCATAGCGCCGATAATCTTCTTAAACAAGATAACACCAACAGAAAGAATCTTAATATCACCAGACTCACGATCAAGAATGTTCATGTAGTAACGAGCGCGAGGCTTGATCTGGCGAGCTAGATCCTCATCTTCCTTGCGCCCAGTCTTCCAAAGAGCGTAGTAGAGATCGCAAAGAGGGCAAGCCTCCCCGTGAACTTTACGGCAATGAACATTCCTCACGTTACCATCAGGACCTGGGACACGGTGAATCTTAGTCTCCGCGTAGAATTCACGATCTTCATCCTTCCAGGGGAGGATGCGGACAGCGTTGTTGCCCTCAGGGATTTGGTAGAACTTGTTTAGGAAGTCCGAGTTGTTGTTATTGTTAGAACCACCAGGGTTGTTAAGTTGTTCGTGCTTGCGTCGTAGTGCGTCGAGATCAATAGGCATAATAGTTACTCCTTAGTTAGTATGGTATGATAGTGAGATCACTTGTAAAGTTTAGTTTCTTCTCGTTTATTTGCGGACACCTGTTGTAGCATGTCCTTTTTCTGCTCAAGAGCCCGTACTAGACCCTTGAGTAGTTCGTATTTGAAGGTAGCATCATTTACTTCTGATACCGCCTGCTGGTAAGTGCTGTCCGCGAAGACAAGATCATCTAGATCTTTAGCCGTGAGCTTGGTGGTAGTGCCAGCCTTGTAGTCCCGACGAAGCGTGGACGAAAGCCGAACAAGCTCAGTGTCTAGATCATTCATGCGCTTTTTAGCAGCACCCATTAGTCCATAATAGTACGAGTAAATCGACGCTTGGCGAAACATTTCGTTGTCGATGTTGAACTCGTCAAATTTGACAACAGCATCGCTGATGTCCTTGTAGTTTTCCCAGGTGAAATCTTCTAGTAGTACAGTAAGGTCTTCCATAGTGTTAATAGCCTCCGCAGTTCGTACAGGTAGATCCACCATTAGATTTACCCGCTTTCTTCTGAGTTGTTTGAACTGTCTTGCTATTAGAGGCTGTGGAGCCTGATCCTTTAACTATTTCTGTAATATAATTTGGATTCTTCAACTTGGCTGAGCTTACAGGGCCTGCGTTACTTTTAGAGTTTTTTGGACTAAACATCTGCTGGTACTGATCCTTCGTAACCAGGCTGTAAACTCCCAAACTGTCTAAAGCAACATAATCTCCAGGGTTGCCCGCGAAGGTAATTTTTGCTGGATTAAGCTGCTTAGATTCAACTATTCCAAATTTATAATCAATTCTGTAAAAACTTTGGTTTTTGGCTACCTTGATTGGGTTAGCCAACGTAACAAACTGCCATGCACCATTGAAATAAATTGAAACTTTAGTAAAATTTTCAACTGGCTTAGCAAGGATGTCTTGTAGCTTCAAATCTGTCATATGAACACCTCATACTATTTAGTA
>Ga0208161_1000511_pt1 | contig 22086 bp, 43 predicted proteins | sample CB_VirMetaG_3_FD_184538 | JGI IMG/M metagenome (GOLD analysis project Ga0208161, IMG submission 184538) | Freshwater to marine saline gradient viral communities from Chesapeake Bay - CB_1508_1S Viral MetaG (SPAdes) (version 4) | ecosystem: Environmental > Aquatic > Marine > Coastal | place: USA...
CTCAATCCACCATTCGATGGGCTTGAGTGTGACATGTGCATTGCTGCCATCACTGAGTGTTGCTCGAGCAGGAAATCCTGCAATTGTAGCAAACACAAATTTCATATTTGGATTCGCATACCAGTATTCAAAGACTTCATCAATTTCATTCTCTGGAATATGCTCTAGCACATCACAGGAAACAACTGCGTTGAACTCACCGACAGGTGGTTTCTTTTCATACTCTGGTATGCCAATATCATAAAGTATGATTTTGTTCATATTCCAAAGATTTTGTATTTGGCGATGCTTGTAAGCATAGCCTTTACCACAACCAAAATCGAGAATATTGAGTTCTTCTTTTACATCAAGTGCTAAATCTTGAATATTCCAAACCCAATAAAGTATCTGCTCTCCGATCATCATGCCCACATCTGTTCGGGCATGGATAAGGCGATACTCGTCTCGTAAATGAGGTAGTGTTACTCTAGTCATACTCTTATTATATCAAAATCATAAGGATGTGTCAAGAATTATTTTTAAGTATCTATAATTTAGTTCTTGACAACACCTTTCAATTTTGTTATAATATGTGTAATTGGAGAAATAATGGATATAGATATAGCATATTTAATGATACTCATAGGTGGTGTTTGCCTGGCGTATGAGATAGGTCGAAGAAAAGGTATCGGAGATACTCTTGACTACATGAAAGCACAGGGACACATTGATTTCGATGAGTAGTTAAAAAATAGTTGTTGACTTCAAGGTTAATTTATAGTATAATTTATATTAAGTGTGAAACATGGGGTTTCACATGAAAAATCGTTCACACCGAAAGGGTGAACATAGTTTTACTGAAAAAGGAAATTAGGAGAAAATCATGACGATTGATATTAGTAAATTTTGGCTTGGAATGAATAATGATTGGCTGTTGCATAACACCGATACATCATATCCAAGATATAACATAGTTGAAAACACAAGCACAGGCAATTATCGAATAGAAGTTGCAGTGCCAGGCTGGTCTAAAAAAGAACTTGAGCTAGTTCACGAAGATAACGAACTGCTCATCAAGGGGAAAAAAGAACGCAAACTTGGGGAGAGCGAAAGATTCTCTCATCAAGGACTAAGTCTTAAATCTTTTGAGAGAAAGTTTATTTTAAACGCTGACTTAAAAGTAGACTCTGTCGAATTAGTAGATGGACTATTGACTATCGCGCTGTCTAAAACTCCGAACTCCAATCGTAAAGTATTGGATATTAAATGAAAACAATCATAAATAGTTTTAGACAAATACAGAAATATGACGACATAAAAGACATCTTAGAACAAGCGGCACTTATGTGCTTCTTTGGTGTTGCCGTCGTGGCAAGCGTAGGTTATGTCGTTTGATCGTGTATTGTCAACGACCAAAATCGAAGCGTACTCGCAAGAGTGCGCTTCGTCTTAGGGCAAAGCGAAAAAGTCAAGACAGAGAGTTACTAGACTATGCAAATATATTGCAAAAGGAACTAGAAGATTCAATACGGAGGTTAATGCCGCATGATAACAGTAAGCGATACGGCTCTCGAAAAACTACAAGAACGAGTAGCAAGTAAACAAGTATGGGGAGTTAGACTCTCTTTACTACCGAATGGCTGTAATGGTTGGTCATATGAGTTAAAATACTTAGATGAGCCAACAATTCACAGTGATGCAGTATTCTATGGGATAATTGCAGTAGATCCTATGACATGGGGATATGTAAAAGAAATCAACATAGATTGGGAAGAAGATGGACTAAACGAAAAGTTTTTAATTCAAAGTCCACAAGAAACAGCACAATGTGGCTGTGGAGAAAGTTTTAGCATATGAAAATATCACAAGAAGGCTTAGCCTTAATTAAAAAGTTTGAAGGTTGTGAACTCGAAGCATATCAAGATGCAGTAGGAGTTTGGACAATCGGATATGGACACATTAAAGGTGTTCATGAAGGAATGAAAATCACAAAAGAACAAGCAGAAGAAATGCTCATGGAAGAACTCGTAGAGTATGAAAACCATGTGCTAAAAGCAGTAGAAAATCAATTAGATCAGTGCATGTTTGATGCATTGGTATCATGGACATATAATCTCGGTCCAACAAATCTTAATTCTAGTACCATGTTAAAAGTTGTCAATGCAGGACAATACGAAGATGTACCAGCACAAATTAAAAGATGGAACAAAGCAGGTGGTAAAGTTCTTGAAGGACTTACTAGACGCAGAGAAGCAGAAGCATTACTATTTGAAGGAAAAGATTGGTCTCATGTCTGACATGAAGATCAAGTTCGATAGTGAATTACTACTAAAAGCCGCGGCACACGCGGAAAGTAGAGGAATGACACTAGAAGAATACATTCAAGAGTTTGTAACAATGCTGAAAGAGGAAAAATGGAAAGATGAATCAAGTATTTCTGGGAATTAGTGTAGTTTTAGCAGGTGCATGTTTTCTTTTATGGAATGAAAATTCTACCTTAAAAGAAAATAATGCCAAGTTAGAAAGTGCAGTTCAAATGCAAGAAGAAGCAATTAGTAGTTTACAAAATGATTTTGCATTACAAACATCACAACTAAATGAATTACAAATAAAAGGTCAAGAAATACAAAAAGAAATGAATCGTTATCTTGACATATTTAAAAGACACAATCTTACTAAGTTAGCAGCTGCAAAGCCTGGCTTAATAGAACCAAAAGTAAATAAAGCAACAAAGGAAGTATTCGATGGAATTGAAAACGATAGTAGGGATATTGATGCCGCTGATGATGGTCTCACAGTGCAGTCTGTTCCCAACAAAAAAGATTGAAGTTAGTGCAAAACCAATAGAAAGGCAGATAGCACAACCAATATTACCAAGAGAGATTGATTTAAAAGAACCTTATTGGTATGTTGTATCAAGTGCAAATCTTGAAGAATTTTTAGCAAGAGTTGAAAAAGATCAAGGACAGCTTGTATTTTTTGCTATGTCAGTTCCAGATTATGAACTTATGGCATACAATATGCAAGAGTTAAAAAGATACATTAACGAACTTAAACAAGTAGTAGTATATTATAGAAAGGTAACCACTGAAGATGTTTCAAAGAATTAAAGAGTATTTATCAACTTTACATCACTATATGACGATGTCAAGAGGGGCAAAATTCTTTGATAGAAACCCTGTAGTACAAGGAAGATTTGAAGAAAACGAAGAGTGGCTCGAAGAAATAGAAAATAGATTAGCAGAAATAGAGGAGAGATTAGGTATTGAATACCAGCATACGGACTATTAAGTCCCCTGTCGATAAAGTATCGGCATATTTATTTAAAGAAGATAGATTACAAGAATCAGAATATGCACCAATTTTAGTGCATATTGACACTATAGACACAGTTATAGATTATAAGAACAATACAGCCCTGCTAGATAGTTTAATGACAGCAGGACTTCAAACACCAATAGTAATAGTAAATAATACAGAAGAAAATTATACTTATATAACACAGAACAAAAACACTGAAAAAAGAGAGAGTAATAAACCTTTTCTCTGTTATTCAGGTAATCAAAGATTAGCAGCAGTTAAAAAATTAGGTTATGATACGGTGCATTGTATCTTCGTGGAAGATGTTCACTGGGCTCATGCAGTACACCTAGTATTAAATAAATGATAAAGTTTAACGAAATAAAAAAAGTTTTAGAAAATAACATTGTGAAAATAACTTTTACCAGTTTAGTATCTGGAGAAGAAAAAACAGCACTTTGTACACTAAATTCGACTTATTACTCGAATAGAGTTAATCAGTCAGAATCTGATCGTATTTTGGTTTATCGCCTTGATTGTAAAAGATGGGAAGATTTTCAATTAAATACGATTATAAAATATGAAGTTGCCTAACTAAATAGGCAAGGCTCGAAAGAGCAAAAGGAGAGAACTATGATAGCATTCTTTCAATGGATCGAAGCTTTTATAGCTGTGGTTCCAACTATAGTTATGGTTTGTTCTGCGGTTGCAGCACTTACCCCAACTCCTATTGATGACGGATGGATGAAAAAAGTCTATATGGTCATGGATTGGTGTGCGCTTAATGTTGGTAAAGCAAAGGATAAATAATGTCCGAAGCAGTTAACAGCCGAAACGAAGTTCAAATAGACCTTGACAAATATATGTCTTTAGTTGAAAAACTAGACAATGCCGAGGATACTATTAAAGAATTAAAGACAGAGGCAGAAAAAGCTAAGAAACAGTTGGCACCTCCAAAAAGAAAGTTTATAGATTTATTCTTAGATGATAATGATATAAATGAAAAATCTGTAATAGGATTTGTTTCTTTTGCACTTATGTGTATCTTCGGTATTTGTGACCTTGTTACTGCATTCTTTGGACAAGATTTAGTAATAAGTGATACAATCTATACCTCTTTTGTTATAGTAACATTAGGAGCGTTTGGAATATCCGAAGCTGGAAAAGCCTTTGGCAAGTAAAAAATAGTTCTTGACTTTTCCTTCATAATTTTGTATAATATAGGTTATGAAAAAATTCAAAGAACTAATGAAGAAACGCAAAGAAAAAAACAAGGATAAGGTCTGCAAATACTGTAACACTACAGAAAATGCAGACAATCTTTGTGGCGTCTATAAGTGTTGGATATAATATGAATTTATTCTATCTTGACGAGGACTTAGACAAAGCAGCAGAGTATCATGTTGACAAACATATTGTTAAAATGCCACTCGAGGCTGCTCAAATTCTTTGCACGACAGTTTGGATAGACAAACTTTTGGGCTTCGTTCCTCGTGCTCTCAACGCAGAGGAGAGAGAAGTAATGAACAAAGCGAAAGCTGAGATTAAACACTTACCCCCTGAGGAACGACCCATCCCTTACCTTCCAATGATGTATAATCATCCCTGCACAATCTGGGCTAGGGAATCATTGGATAATCATGAGTGGGTTCATTGTTATGCAAACGCTTTGAATGATGAATACCACTATCGCTACGGAAAACTACACAAATCAGTAATGGAAGTAGTAAATAAATTACCAGACACTATTAATCTTCCAAGAGTAGGATTTACAACTTTTGGGTTGGCAATGCCTGAAGAATTAAAAGATTATGATAATCCAATACAATCATATAGAGATTATTATCATCTTGACAAAGCAACTTTTGCAGCATGGTCACATCGAGGTAAACCTCATTGGTGGAACGAAGATTTTGCAGATTATGAAAAAAGGATTACAGCAAAGTGAGCAAGTATAAATTCAATGAAGATATCATACTAGAACAGTTAAAAACTTATATAGATTCTACCTATGATGCACATTACAGTATGAATAAGATACAATCTACTGAGTTCATATTTGATGCAGATCATGGTGAAGGTTTTTGTTTAGGAAATGTCATCAAATATGCACAACGCTATGGAAAGAAAGATGGCAAAAACGAAAAAGATTTATTAAAAATAATACATTATACAATTATTTTATTAGGGAGTCAACTTGGCAGCAAGGATTAAAAAACACGAAAAATTAACAGAAACTAATATACAGCATGTAATTAATTTATTAGAGGGTGAAAACCCAATAACTAAGAAAGAAGCATGTAGTATTCTTAATATCGCGTATAACACAACAAGGCTTAACAACATTATAGATGAGCATAGATCAACAATAGAATATCGTGAATTAAGAAAAGCACAGAACAAAGGAAAAGGAGTTACTGAAGCCGAAAAGAAGAGCATCGTGACTTATTATTTACAGGGAGCAAACATTTCAGAAATTGCAAAAGCACTTTATCGCTCCCCAGCATTTATCAAAGCAGTTATAGAACGATTAGGTATTCCACAGAAACTACCCGATTCAGACTATGAAGCAATTAGAAGTGCAATGTTACCAGAGCAGTGTGTATCTGAAACTTTTGAAGTAGGAGAAAAAGTTTGGGCAGTAAGAAAAAACTGTATAGCAACTATTCTCAGAGAAGATACAAGAACAAACTATGAAGAAAAGTATGGATCAAAATATTATACTTTATGGGTAACAGAAATGGCAGAGTGTGAATCACCCTATTTTGGATTGGTTAATAATGCAGGGCATTATAGCGGATCACTTGCTTATGACTTAGGAAGTCTTAAGCACTTGGAGGAATATTTATGACAGAAATATGGCAATATGTAATTGGTTTTTGGCTAGCAGGAGCCATATTAGCTATGTGGAAAATATATCTTCCTAGTTTGAAAGTAATAAAATTAGTAGCCCCAAATACAATATTAGTTACACGACCAATATTGTCAGGGTTAGTAACTTTTATTTTATTTATTATATTTTTGCCTTTTATGATATTACCTCTTTTAATTCCAGAAAGATTGGAAACCTTCGCACAGGGGTTTATTAAAGGCGCAGCAGACCTAAAGGATAACACAAAATGAATTACTTATTAGAAGCATTAATTAAAAAACTAGAAGGAGAAATTGCGGTTGCACTTGCAAATATCAGAGTGTATGAGAGAGCCGCTGCAGGGATTGGAGAACATCCAGACATTGTTGAAGCCATTGAAACTCAAATAGAAAAAGTCGCTAATGCAGAAGAAAAGATTGCAACGATTATCAAGTATTTTTCTAAGTAGGAAATCCTTTTAGTTACCAAAAAATAATTCTTGACAAATGGTTTCAAATTTCTTATAATATATTTATATTTAGGAAATAAGTTATTGAGTGACAGATTTTACAATCAAATGCTACAAGCAACTGGATGGTGTCCAGGCTTTCGTAATACCTTCACTCTTAGCGAATACAAACAAAAATTTAATTTTAGGAGAAAACGAATGGCTTGGACAGATGAAACAAAACAACAAGCAATAGATATGTATCAGGAAATGGAACCCACACCTGAAACATCAATGGAGATTGTCAAGGATATCGCAGAAGAACTTGGCGAATCACCAAACGGGGTTCGTATGATATTAACAAAAGCAGGCGTGTATGTAAGAAAAACTCCAGCAGCTAGATCAACTTCTTCAGGTGGATCAACAGGTGGTGGCAGAGTTTCTGTTTCAGATGCACAAGAAAAACTTTCCACAGTATTGAAAGATGCAGGTCAAGAAGTTGATGACGCAATCATTTCAAAACTAACTGGTAAAGCAGCTGTTTATTTTGCCAGTATCGTAGAAAACTTAAACAATTAGTGTAATTTAACCTTTACCAAGGCAGTGATGACTGCCTTGGTTTTTTGCACCTTCAAGAAGTAACCTCTGCAATTTAGCAATACAAAAGAGTTTTCGTTAGACTAAATTGGAGGAAAAATGAAAAAGGAAGAGCTTAAAAAAAGACTCGATGAAGCTGGTGACGCAATTATCACATACAGAAGTCAAAACTCAAGAAAGTTAAAGTACAATGTTTGCACTAATGACTTTTCTACCAAGTATATACAAGAGAAAAGAAATAGAGCAAAAGAGAACAATAAAACTATATTATTATTTTGCTGGGACACGGATTCTTATAGGATACTTACCCCTGAAAATGTAACCAGTGTTGTTCCTCTTAACCGAGTGATTAGGAATGATTGATCTTAATACTCCCGCAATCTATGAAAAAGTAATTCAAGAAACTGAGCATGAACAGATTCGTCTTATGGTTTCTACCTTTAGAGAAGTTGAATATTTATCTTTGCGTAAGTATTATTTAGACTTTGATGAAGAGTGGCAGCCCTCAAAAGATGGTATTTCTATGCCTATAGATTTTGATAATAGTAGAAACCTTTTTCAAGGATTAGTAGAAATACTATCTCTTGCAGAAAGCAAAAACATACTAGAAGAAGAATTTAAAGAATTGCTAGATGAGATCTACTTATAAAAAATATTTCTTGACAAATCCTTTGGATTTTAGTATAATATACATATGAAAAATTTAGAGGCATTAATCAATCAAGCAAAAGTCGCTTACTACAATGGTAAGCCTTTTATAGCAGATGAAGTCTATGATAGACTTCTTGATCAACATAATATCTCAGAAACTGTTGGGACAGACGTTAGTAGTTCTGACAACAGATATCCCCACGCCTTTCAAATGTATTCTTTGCAAAAAGTATATGCAGGAGATTCACACCCAAACTATGAAGGAGAAGCTGTAATAGTTACTCCAAAGTTAGACGGGGCTGCAGTAAGTTTGCAGTATATTCGTGGAAAACTTAACATGGCTTTAACAAGAGGCGATGGTAAGTATGGAATTGATATTACAGAAAAAATAAAACATCTTGTACCCTGTGAACTCTGGACAGACGAAGCAGAGAGTACAAAAATAATGCAAATCACAGGAGAAGTAGTCGCCCCATTAAGTATTGAAAACGCTAGAAACTATGCAGCGGGTGCGCTAAATCTCAAAGATATAGAAGAATTTAAACAAAGAGATCTATATTTTATCGCCTATGGTGTTCAACCATACCCAACCAACAATTTTGTAGAAGATATGCACCTTTTGTCCGAATGGGGATTTGAGACAGCTATTGACTCATATTTTGTTGAGTTTCCAAAAGACGGAGATGTCTGGAGAGTTATAGACAATGCTTACTTTGAAAAGTTAGGATATACTTCCCACCATCCTCGAGGAGCCTTTGCCAAGAAAAAAAGACAAGAAGGAGTTGTAACTACACTTCTCGATGTTACATGGCAAGTAGGAAAGTCAGGGTGTGTATCACCAGTAGGAATACTAGAACCAATCAAAATAGGGGATGCTACAGTAAGTAGAGTAAGTTTACATAATGTAGCCATCATAGAAGCATTAGGGTTAGAAATCGGATGCCAAGTAGAAGTAATTCGGGCAGGAGAAATCATCCCACAAGTAGTAGCGAGAGTAGACTAATGTATTTACAAATGGAATGTGAGGTATGTGGAGTACCTCGATATAAGTGCGATTGCACTAAGGAACAATTAATGGAACAATCAGGTAGAGTAGAATATCATACCTATGCAGTAGAAAACAGAGAAGCAGTAGTATTTAAATATGCTGACGGCACTTGGGGCTGTGATTACTATGAAAATTCTGTTTTTATCGCTTCAGAAAAATATGAAGGACACAGTGAAGAATATGCAGAGAGTGCTGCAGACAATTACTGTTTTAGGGTGAAAAACTTTGAAAACAATCAAACTACGTAGAGCGAATCCTCTCCCAGAAAAACCCTGTGGTGAGTGTAAATTCTATGAGCCAGTTCATGATATTAGTAATAAACTATCAGAAGGATGGTGTAGAGTAACTATGCCACCAAACTTTGTTCTATCAGAGGAAACTTGTGAAAAATGGCAAGCAAAAACCTAAGAGAAAAGATCGAATTACGTATGCAAATTTTAGAAACAATGATGCACAAGAATATGCATATTCGTGACCCAAAGACAGTAGAGTTATTTTTAGATAGACTTACATATTGTTGGGGATCTTTGAACGAAGAAGACCGAGATTTTATTCAAGGTTGTAAGACTGCTTTGGAGGAAAAAATTGAGTGGAGTTTATAATCAAACTTATTTCAATAATCACCCCGAAGAAAAAGAGCGTGAAGGCGTTCTCTATGGTGTAATATTAGTAAACCAACGAACCTTTGAACGCGAATGTATCAAGGTAGGAATCGCCAGTGGTAAAGACTGGCGGCATGTAATCAAAAGAAGTCGTGGTTTCAAAGGATACGATCTCCGCATTCAACGAACATATCACGATACAATCTATAACTGCTGGAAAATAGAGCAGTCCCTTCATGAGGAGTTTAAACACGATAGCTATTCCCCAACTCAAAAATTTGGTGGGCATACAGAGTGTTTCAAAATTTCCTCTCTTATTTTATCCCACTTCCCAAAAAATAAATCTTGACAAATGGTCAGTCGTTTGTTATAATATAAACATATTTGGGAGAAAGACAAACATTGAGACAGATAGTACCGCCAACAAATTGTCCAGCATGTAACAGTGTTTTGGAATTTGTGAACGATCAACTATTCTGCAAAAACAATGAATGTCCTGCTCAGTCATTTAAAAAGATTGAGCACTTCGCAAAAACATTAAAAATCAAAGGACTTGGTCCTGCAAGTATTGCAAAACTAGGTCTTGAAGATTATCACGATATTTATTCATTATCCCAAGAAGAAATATCTTTATTACTGGATTCAGAGAAATTGGGTACGAAGTTACACGCAGAGATACAGAAATCAAAGAGCGTCGACCTAATCACTCTACTTCCAGCTTTTTCGATACCGCTGATAGGCACAAGTGCTTCAAACAAATTAGCAAAACACATCTCACATTTACATGAGATAACCCCAGAGATATGTAACGAAGCAGGTCTGGGTCAGAAAGCGGCGTCGAATCTTGTAGACTGGTTGGTGAACTCATTTCATGCCAACAGATATTACGACTTACCCTTCTCTTTTTCTTGTAAAAAGCAAATACAGGTCAGTCAAACTGACACTAAGGGAACAGTTTGTATTTCAGGAAAGCTAAAAAGCTATCCTACAAAAGCAGCCGCACAACAAGTATTAGAGAAATACGGCTTTGTTGTAAAGGATAATTTAACAAAAGATGTCACAATTTTAATAAATGAGAGTGGCATTGAGAGTTCAAAAACTAAGAAAGCAACAGAAATGGGAATAACAATATATAATAACATAAAAAATTTAATTAAGGAAATTTAAAAATGGCATTACCAAAATGGACAGACGAAAGAACTCAACAATTAGTTGATTTCGTAGGCAGCGAGAGCCCAATCTCACAAGCCACAGTTGCTAGCGCAGCTGAAGAGTTAGAAACATCAACAAGATCAGTTTCTAGCAAATTAAGAAAAATGGGTTTTGACGTTGAATTAGCTTCAGCATCAGCATCTAAATCATTCTCAGAAGAACAAGAAGCAACTCTTGCATCTTTCGTGACTGATAACAGTGGTTCTTACACTTATGCAGAAATCGCTCAGCATTTCGCAGGTGGAGAATTTTCAGCTAAATCAATTCAAGGTAAAATCCTTTCTATGGAACTTACAGAGCATGTTAAACCAGCTCCTAAAGTAGAAACAGTTAGAACTTACACTCCTGAAGAAGAATCAACTTTTGTTGACATGGTTAACAATGGTTCTTTTGTAGAAGAAATTGCTGACGCTCTTGGCAAATCAGTAAATTCAATCAGAGGAAAAGCTCTTTCATTACTTAGAAGTGGTGAAATCAACTCTATCCCAAAACAAAAAGAAACCAAAGGTTCAAGCAAAGCAGACGTACTTGCTGGCTTAGATATCACTGGAATGACTGTTGATCAAATTGCTGACGAAATCGGCAAAACAGTTAGAGGTGTAAAAACTATGCTAACAAGAAGAGGTCTACAATGTGCAGACTACAACGGCGCAGCTAAAAAAGAAATCGGTTAATTATTAATTAATTTCATGTGGGGGATTCGTTCCCCCACTTTTTTGCTTATAAAACTTATGGGAGAGTTCATTGAATATTGCGTCTGCGCTACTAAAACAAATTATTGTTCAGAAAGATTTAGATACATGGTCTAAGTTAAAAGAACATTACCTACCTGGCGAGTACCAGCCGATATTTCGTATCTTAGATAAACATATAGATAGTTATCAGGATCTCCCCAAATTCGAAGATCTCCGTTATGAAGTGCGAGATCGAACCCTTCAAGAAAAAATATTTGCAATCGAATCAGTTGAAGTCGAGGTTGACGCTTGGCTTTTGCTTGACTATTTAAAGAATGAATATGCACAAGTAGAAATACTAGATGAACTTGATAAATATATTGATAACACAGTCGCAATGGCTAGTGCAGAAGAAAACATAGAACAACTACAAGAAATAGTGTTAAGGGTAAGTGACAAGGTAGATGTCAAACCACCAGAAGAAAGTATGCAGAGCATATCTCTTTTTGAGGATGACAAAGAACTATCGAGGTATTTACCCTTAGGACTCAATAGTGAATATGATTCACAAATTCAGTTCTCTCCCAAAGACTTGGTGCTTGTGGGAGGTAGACGTGGTGCTGGTAAATCTCTTACTTGTTGTAATCTTGCAGCAAATGTATATGCATCAGGACGTAGTGCCTTATACTTTACAATAGAGATGGACAGCAGACAAATTCTACAAAGAATATGTTCGATAGCTACTCGAATCCCACTTAAACGACTACGAAGTAAAACTCTTTCCGCAGAAGAGTGGAACTTAGTTGGTGGTTGGTGGGCAGGTCGTTTCGATGGTGGACATGAATTATTACCAGAGTTTGAGAAATCTCATGACTTTGATACATTTCATAAAAAACTTACGAAACTTCCTCTACACAAAGAAAGACAACTGGATGTAATTTATGATCCAGCTCTTACACTTTCTAAGATTCAATCAGAATTAGATAAGAAAGTTAATCAACTTGATGTAGGTGTAGTAATAGTAGACTATCTAAACCAAGTTCGCCGCCACAATGCACCCAGTCGTTCAGGACAGTATGACTGGACAGAACAGATCGAAGTAAGTAAGAAAATGAAACTATATGCTCAAGAATATGAAACTCTTTTCTTTGCACCTTATCAAACAGATGCAAGTGGAGAAGCTAGATTTGCAAAAGGTATTCTTGATGCAGCAGATGCAGCTTACGCATTAGAAACATGGGAACAACAAGACGAGTGTATGACATTTAATTGTGTCAAAATGAGAAGTAATAGAATGGAAAGTTTTACCAGTGTGGTTGACTGGGAAACTCTAAAGATTGGACCTCAAACAGCATTGAATCCTAAAGAACGAGAAGTTATAGAAAATAGTATGAAAACTGGAGAAAACGTAGATGATTTATAATAAAGTAAAGTCCGCAGCTTTTGGAGAGGGCGGCAAATGGTGGAAACTATACAGGAATAATAGATGATATTATATACAGAAGCACAACTTTTAACAGCTTACACTAGATTTATAAAAGAATTAAAATCAAGTAGTGTAAGAGTAAAACAACCAACAATAGAAGAGTTTCGATTAATATACGAAACTGAAATGGAAGAACAATATTTTGACGATATGGAGACAGATTATGACCAAAACTGAAGCAGCAGCATTAAAAGAATCAGTAATACAAGTGGCAGCTGCGCTAGTAATTAATTTTCCATTGCAAACACTTATGTTATGGCTATTAGTAGAAAAATGGAATTGGACTAGTGCCTTTCTTATTTCCGTAACAACTACAGCAGTGTTTACAATAGTAGCATTAATTAGAACATATATGATACGAATGGAAATTGAAAAAAGACGCAGACGTGGCATATGGAGAAAACAGCGTGGCAGCAGATAGAATTAGTAAAGAACTGGCAGAGAATACACCTCTGCCACCTTTCACGATTGAATATCAGAAGGTAAAATTTTTATTAAATCAACCAGCAATAGTAAAAAACATAACTAAAGTTCCTTTAAATTATGAACTTATGGAAAGTGTAGAAGAATTTGGGATTATGTCACCAATTTTAACTATGCCTAGTTATTATCCGATTGCGGGCTCTCAAAGAATAAGAGCTTTATGGGAATTAGTAAGAACTCACCCTGAAGGATATACATTTAAAGACATAAAAATAGAAGTACATAAATTCGATAAAGATTGGTGGAACTTGATGTTTTTATGGAGTGATAGAAAAGAATCAGAAAGAATGGTAGCGATATGGTTTCAAATGGCAGAGTTAGTATGGAAAAGTAGATACTATGAACATACTAAAGATCCTAAAGGAACAGATATGACACATTTTGAAAAAATCGGAGATATGTTGAAATGGCAACATAAGTCTCCACAAAGAGAAAAATTAGTAGATAAGTGACAGTAGAAGAATTATTACAGGAAAGAAAGATACAGTATAAATTGTCTCCAGCAGACTGCATTGTGTCATGTCTTAATCCTGAGCATGATGATAGTAATCCTAGTATGAGGATTGATAGAGTTACTGGAGTTTTCAACTGTTTTTCTTGTGGCTTTCGGGGCAATATATTTAATCATTATAATGCACCTTCGAATCCTTTAGATATTCGTAGAGAGAAAGTTAGAAGAAAGATCGAAGAAAAAAGAGCATCTTCTGTTGGATTGAAGATGCCAAAGAACTTTATGCCGTATGTAGGCAACTGGAGAGATATAAAACCAGAGACTTATAAAAAGTTTAGTGCGTTTTTACATCCAGACAAACCATTTACAAATAGAATTAGTTTTCCAATCAAGGACTTGACAGGAAGAATAGTAGCATTTAACTGCAGAACTCAGTCCCCCACTGAAGTTCCAAAGTATTTAATCCATCCCCCTAAAGCAGTGCTACCTCTATTCCCTGCTCAAGTCCGCCCCGTCAAAGGGAGAGTTATACTTGTAGAAGGTATATTTGATGTATTAAATCTACATGATAAAGGATTGGAAAATAGTATATGTTGTTTCGGTACACGTAATATAGATGTAGAGAAACTAAAATTATTAAAAATGCAGGGGATATCTGGTATAGACTTGCTTTTTGATCCAGATCAAGCTGGACAAGAAGCGGCAGTTAAAGTACAAGAAATGTGTGATATTGCAGAGATACTACACAAAAACATAAAAATACCAATAGCATTAGGGGATGCAGGATCATTAACAAAAGAAAAAGTAAAAGATTTAAAGGAGAATTTATATGGCTAAAGTAGCCTTAATTGAGAGTAAACCTAGTAGACAGGATTATGTAAAGTTATTTAACAATGAGTTTAATTTTGATAGATTTGCACTTTGCTCAGACCCAACAATAAAAAAAGTATTAAAACGAGATTGTGATATAAATATAAATATAGATAATTACGACTGGATTATACTTGTAGGATCTGAAGCATTGAAGTTCTATACAAAACAAAACTCAGTCACCGAATATAGCGGAAGAATAGTAGACGACAAATTTCTACCAGTAATTAATCCCGCTATGTTAGCTTTTAAACCAGAAGCCAAAAAAACTTGGGAAGAATCAGCAACAAATATTACAAAGTATATAAAAGGTGAATTAAAACAGGAAAAACTAGACGACAATCAATGCTACGGTATTGTAGATACAAAAGCTGCTCTTAAGTTTGTTCAAGATGCGATTGATGCACCAAGAGATTATATAGCTCTTGACTCAGAAACAACAGGATTATATCCTAGAGATGGCTATATGTTAGGTATTAGTATTTCTTACGAGCCTGAGCATGGTGTTTATATAAGTACAGATTGTATTGATGAGCAAGTAGAAAATAAATTACAAGAATTATTTGATAAAAAGAGAGTAGTATTTCATAATGCTAAATTTGATATAGCGTTCTTTGAATATCACTTTGGATTTAAGTTTCCAAGATTTGAAGATACTATGCTTATGCATTATATGTTTGATGAAAATCCTGGTACACACGGGTTAAAACAATTATCTCTTAAATATACTCCATATGGCGACTATGAAAAACCTATGTATGAGTGGATAGATGAGTATTGCCGTAGAAATGGAATACTTAAAGGAAGTTTTACTTGGGATATGATCCCCTTTGATATAATGAAAGGATATGCTGCTATGGATGCTGTATGTACCTTTCTTTTATTTGAGAAATTTGAAAATGCAATCGTAAAGAACGATAGATTATATGGAGTATATAAAAATATTCTTATAGCAGGAACAAGATTTTTAATAGACATTCAAGATAATGGAGTGCCTTTCGATAAAGAAAGATTACAAAAATCATCAGTGCTTATGCAAAAAGAAATCGATGAAGCAGTAGAAAAGTTATATGAATATCCTGCAGTAAAAGAATTTGAACATTCACAAGGAAAAGATTTTAATCCAAACAGTACAATGCAACTTCGTGCCTTACTGTTTGATTTTCTAGGACTCAAACCTACAGGAAAGAAAACAGGAACAGGAGCAGAAAGTACAGACGCTGAAGTTCTCAAAGAATTAGCAGAAGAACATGAAGTACCACAGCTTGTTCTTGATATAAGACAAAAAGTAAAAATTAAAACTACATATCTTGATAAGATCTATCCACAGTTAGATAAAGATAGTAGACTAAGAACAGGATTTAACTTACACGGTACAACCTCAGGAAGATTATCTTCTAGTGGTAAAATGAATATGCAACAGATACCACGAGATAATCCAATAGTAAAAGGATGTATTCGTGCCGCAGAAGGCAAAAAGATAGTAGCAATGGACTTAACAACAGCAGAGGTTTATTGTGCGGCTGTACTTGCCAATGATAAGGCACTTATGGAAGTATTTAAAAGCGGAGGAAACTTTCACAGTAATATTGCGAAGTTAGTTTTCAATCTACCTTGTGAAGTAGAAGAAGTAGCAGAATTATATGGAACACAAAGGCAAATGGCTAAGGCTGTAACCTTTGGTATAATGTATGGAGCAGGCCCGAAAAAAATTAGTGAACAAGTAACTAAAGATTCAGGAAAATATTTTAGTACTAGTGAGGCATCAGAAGTTATTAAAGATTACTTTAGACAATTCTCAGGACTAAAGAACTGGCTTGATAATCAGAAAAAATTTATTCAAGACAATGGATTTATATATTCTCATTTCGGAAGAAAGAGAAGATTACCAAATGTATTTTCAGAAGATAAAGGAATTGCGTCACATGAAGTAAGATCAGGAATTAACTTTCTTGTGCAATCAATTGCTTCAGATATAAATTTAGTAGGCGCAATAGAAGCTCATCAAGAATTAAAACTAAAAGGGTATGAAGATAAAATGAGAATATTTGCTCTAGTTCATGACTCAATTCTTGCAGAAGTTGATGATGATTGCATAGATGAATATAAAGAAATTTTATTAAGAAATGTTCAAAAAGATAGAGGAATGTCTATTCTAGACTGTCCAATTGGATGTGATTTTGAAATTGGGCAAGATTATTCAATGGGGAAATTTGCTGAAAAATATGAAGCTATCTGATATAGTGTTTCCAATATATGTTGTTCATACCGACGAAGTAATATATCGTGATGGAATATTATGGTGTGAAGGACAAGTTATAGATGACAAAAATACACTAGGAGAAACACTTGGGCAAAGAAGGTTACAAACACCTTTAAAAAATTTGTATGATTTAAAGTATAAACTAGATGACTTTGGAGCAATGATAAAACATAGAGGTAGATTTTATGTGGATTCAAACGGTAAGTTTTTTATGTATGAGAAAAGTAAAACAGCAAAACTCATGTATCACAAAATAAATAAAGTAGAAAAGAAAGATTTAGCAACACTTGTATGGATAAATAAAATACCTTTTCCGTTTGAAGTACCAAGACCTCCCGCAAATACTCACTTTTATGCAGGAGTATTATATATAGATTCGCAACCATCTTTTTTGTATGAAACATGCGAAACAATGAAAAAGATAACATGGAGAAAAGTATGAAAAAAGATTTACAAATTATAAATTTAGCACCCGTAAGTCCATCTGTAATAGAAAAATTAGTAGAAATGCATCCAATGAAAACTATTATATATGCAACTATAGTTCAAGTAGTAGTTTTCTTTAGTATGCTAGGAGCGTTTAAGCTTATAGAGGTATTTATAACATGATAGAAAAAGAAAAAGAAGAATTAACAGAACCTACAAATCCGAATGATGTGCCTGGAACTTACTACAGATCAGATCCTAGATTTGATAAGGAAGATGGTCAAGAAGGATATGATGAGGAACTTGACTAAATGAGATCAATAATAAAAACACCATTTTATTATTGGAAGGAAGAACTGAGTCCAACTCTTTGTAAAGCTATTATTGAAGAGGGCAAGAAATTAGAACTTATTGATGCAAGTATACATACTGATAAAACAGTTGATACTCAATACAGAGTTGGACAAACAGGCTTCTTCCCAAAAGGCGGATGGGTAGAAAGTATAGTCGCTACTTATGTTCAAAAAGCAAATCATTTTGCAGGATGGAATTTTATTTTAGAAGGTGCAGAAAAAGTACAGTTTGGAATCTACAATAAAGATGCTTATTATAAATGGCATAGAGATTGTAGTATTTCTGGAGATTTATATAGAAAACTCTCAATTACAATTCAACTTTCTAACCCAAAGGACTATGAAGGGGGTAAATTTGAAATAAAGAATTTTTGGAACACACATGAATTGCCCCTTGAAGAAGATGTGCATAAGCAAGGAACAATAATAGTATTTCCTTCTATACTTATGCATCAAGTAACAAAAGTAACAAGAGGAACACGATATTCATTAGTACAATGGTACAATGGACCAGATTTTATATGAGAAAAGAAGAACTAATAGAACTTATGAATGGGTTACACCCAGAAGATAGACAAGGAGAATTAATTGGAATATTCATTGGAAGACATGGTGAGGTGGTTACCACCGATAGTATCCGTATTGATATGGATGGGGGTCGAGTTATACTGGCTCAAAGAGGAAGTGGAGAAGCGGAGATCAACAAGAACAACTGGCAAAAAGAATTAGAGTTTATAAGAAATAGAAAATGAAAGTAAAATTAATAAGTTATAGTCAATCATTAGAAAAAGATGATTCAGCATTGGATTTAGTAGCATTTTGTGCTAGAGTAAGTAATCCAGATAATCAAAATAATAAAGAGACAAGTGAAAAACTTGTGAAGTACTTAATGAAACATAAACATTGGAGTCCTCTTGAAATGGTCTCAGCATGTTTAGAAATTGAAACTACTAGAGATATTGCCAGACAGATACTAAGGCATAGAAGTTTTAGTTTTCAAGAATTTAGTCAGCGATATGCTGATCCCACAAAAGATTTAGATTTTGAATTACGCCAAGCACGTTTACAAGATACACAAAATAGACAAAACAGTATTGAAATTAATGATAAAGAATTAAATAAAAATTGGAATTTACAACAACAGCAAGTAATTGATGCTGCAAAGAAAGCGTACAACTGGGCTATTGAAAATGGCATTGCAAAAGAACAAGCAAGAGCAGTACTACCAGAAGGCAATACTGTTAGCAGAATGTATGTAAATGGTACTCTACGTAGTTGGATTCATTATATTGAATTACGTAGTGCTAATGGAACACAAAAAGAACATATGGAAATAGCATGGGCAGTTGCAGATGTTATCTCTAAAATATTTCCACTGGCAGAATAATGAAAGTAATAAACTTTTTTGGAGGAGCGGGGTCAGGCAAGTCAGCACAAGCTGCAGGACTCTTTTGGAGAATGAAAAGTGAAGGCTATAGTGTCGAACTTATCAATGAATTTCCAAAGCAAATAGTATGGGAGAAACACTACGAATTACTCTCTGACCAGCTCTATATTTTCGCAAATCAAAACAGACAAGTTTTTCGGCTCGAAGGGCAAGTTGATTATTGCATAACGGACTCTCCCACCCTGCTGAGTATCGTCTACAAAGACGCTTATTCAGCTTCACCGTATACAGATGCACTTGATCAACTTGTCCTAGAGAGCTATGAACGTTATTCTTCGATCAATTTCTTTATGGAAAGATCGAATCATTATGAACAAACAGGAAGGGCACAAGACTTACAAGAGTCTGCTCGTATTGACCGACAGATTCTTAAAATTCTTTTTGAGAACAATGTCAAGTTTAGAACGATAAACTATGAGAAGCAACTCGATATTCTTGATTATATGCTGGAGTATGTAAAGCATGAAAGCCGTTTTAGCTAACAGAATATACATAGAAGTCACTAGCGAGTATCAAGCATATCTCGATAAAGAGCTCACCTATAGTATACCCCCAAGGCGTCCCACTGACCCACCCATTATTATTAAAAATATGGGTGTAGTAAAAGCTGGGCTCGTCACACTACCCATAGGTCGTATCGACCTCATACCACAAGACTACGAAGTAGTCGATAAACGAAACAACACACCTATAGAACCACTTGACTTCAAGTTCACTCTTCGTGATTCACAGCAATCAGTATATGACGAAGTTCAAGACAGTTGTATAATTAACGCTTGGGTAAGCTGGGGAAAGACTTTTACTGCGTTAGCAATCGCAAACAAGCTTCAACAAAAAACACTTATTGTTACACATACTCTAGCGTTGCGAGCACAGTGGGAAAAAGAAATAGAAAAAGTCTTCGGGGTCGCGGCGGGTGTGATCGGTTCGGGCAAATTTGACACGAACTCACCTTTTGTCGTTGGAAATGTACAAACTCTCTATCGAAATATCGACAAAATTACAAAAGAGTTCGGTACAATTATATTAGACGAAATGCATCATGTGAGTAGTCCAACTTTCACACGAATTATTGACGCCAGCAGGGCTCGTTATAAAATCGGACTGACTGGAACAATGCAGAGAAAGGATGGAAGACATGTTATATTTCGAGACTATTTTTCTCAGACAGTATTCAAACCACCACGAGAAAATTATCTTACGCCACGAGTTGACATAGTTAAATCGGGAGTTCGCTTTCTAGACGGAAATGTTGATTGGGCAACTCGAATTAACGCACTCGCGTATGACTGGGAATATCAGAACATGATGTCAATGCTTGCGGCAAGTTATGCGGCAAAAGGGCATAAGGTGCTAGTTGTCAGCGATCGCGTTGACTTTCTGAAAAATTGTCACCGACTCGTGGGCGATACGAGTATCTGCGTAACTGGAGAAGTTCCACACGAACAGCGTCCAGCAATGATAAAAGAAATCTTTGGTGAGAAAAATATTTTGTTTGGAACACAGAGTATCTTTAGTGAAGGAATTAGCGTGGACTGCCTGAGTTGTCTTATTTTGGCGACACCCGTTAATAATGAGCCTCTGCTCACGCAGCTTATCGGAAGAATTATTCGTATAAGAGAAGGTAAACCACAGCCTGTAATTGTGGATATACACTTAGAAGGTCGCACAGCTAGAAAGCAGGCAGGTGCGAGAATGGGATATTACATGCGACAGGGCTATAAAGTTTCTGAAATATAGCATGAAAAAATATATCTTGACATGGAGTTGAATTTTTGTTATAATGTTATTCTATAATTGGGAAAAGATATTAAGGGAAAGCAAGGGAAGCGTCAAGGACATCTTGACGATTCTACATATTCTCACCTATAAACTCCCTCCCGTAAATAGACATGATAGAATATTTAAGTTTTGGACAAAAAGTTTTCATGGAAATTCGTTTCTAGTAAACCCAAAACCTTTATTCATTCAACGCAGGAGGTACTCAGATAGCGAACTTGCACAGTACGCAGGTATCGCGTCCTTGCGCAATTATTTTGAGTACCAAAAAACAAAAGATACCACATTAGACCTCCTTCACTTTAATGGGAACGAGGACAGTATAAAACAAAACAGATTACTACGAATAGAAAATGATCGTATTCACTTTTTATTTGAAGAAATCACTATAAAGGAAATAAAATGGCAATAAAATTTAATCAAGCAAAGGGCGAAGCCCAAAAGAATAAAATCGATAGCTACGCTTACGTAGAAGGAGATAACAAAGTTCGTTTAGTTGGTGACATGCTTCCAAGGTATGTTTACTGGTTAAAAGGTGAGAACGGAAAAAACCTACCATTCGAATGTCTATCATTCGATAGAAACACAGAATCTTTCACTAATATTGAAAAGGACTGGGTAAGAGAATATCACCCAGAACTTAAATGTGGATGGGCATATGCGATTCAGTGTATTCATGACGGCAAAGTAAAAGTATTAAATCTTAAGAAAAAACTTCTCGAGCAAATTATGGTTGCCGCAGAAGATTTAGGTGACCCAACCGATCCTCAAACAGGATGGGATGTAAACTTCAAAAGAGTTAAGACTGGACCAATGGCTTACAATGTTGAATATCAACTACAAGCCTTAAAATGTAAGCAGAGACCATTAACAGAAGATGAGCTAGCATTGATAGCGGATCTTAAGTCTATGGATGAAGTATTACCAAGACCTACAGCCGATGCTCAAAAAGAACTTCTTGACAGACTAAGAGAAGGTGCTGACAACTCAACACCAGACGAATCTATCTCAGAGGAATTTGACATATCATGATTCTATTTACAGCAGATTGGCATATAAAGCTAGGACAAAAGAATGTTCCTGTATCATGGGCTTGTACCAGATATAAGTTATTCTTTGAACAAATTTATAATATCGAAAAGGATATTGATCTGCACATCATTGGT
>Ga0208161_1000514_pt1 | contig 22031 bp, 44 predicted proteins | sample CB_VirMetaG_3_FD_184538 | JGI IMG/M metagenome (GOLD analysis project Ga0208161, IMG submission 184538) | Freshwater to marine saline gradient viral communities from Chesapeake Bay - CB_1508_1S Viral MetaG (SPAdes) (version 4) | ecosystem: Environmental > Aquatic > Marine > Coastal | place: USA...
ACCACCGAACTGCGCACTGGGATCGGTTTCCCAGCCGCCACCGCCGCCGCCACCGCCCACGAGAAGGACGCGCATCGGCGGCGCCGTTCCGATCACGGTAAACCGGCTTGAGCTATTGAACGTATGGATCACATAGCTGCCACTCGATGTGACCGTGCCGCCGACCGCCGAGAAGCTACTCATCCCTCACCTCGCGCAAAGACCCCATAACACATAGCGGTCGGAGCCGACGCCCCGACCGCCATCGGCCCGCTCTTGTGATCGTTCCGTCAGTCCGGGTCGATGATATCCGGTCGCCCGTCGCCATCCGTGTCAAGCAGACCACGCGACAAGAACCCGACCACCGCCCCAACCGTCGCCAGCCACGCCGACCAGTCGGCCGGTAGGGCGCCGACAAACTCCGGCTTCGTCAGCACGCCAATCACCGCCGCCACAGCGGCCAGTACCGTCGTCACCTTGTTGCCGAAAATCGCGTACATCCCGTCTCCTTGGCTTAGGCCCGAGACTCCGACCACCCGTAGGTACGGAGCGTGTTGGTGCTCTGGCTCCGCACGGCACGCAGCCACCGGAAGCCCGTCTCCACCTTCTGAAGTCCCGCCGCCGCAACCACCGACAACGTGCTCCAGTCCCCCTCAGCCAGCGCCGAGGTGAGGCCATCCGCGTTCGTGCCCTGGAGCGTCACGGTGGACGCCGAGCCAAACTGGATGCTGAAGTTGAAGAAGTCCCCAACGTAATACGCGGCACTCGTCGTCGCGCTGGACGAGTCCGCCGGAAACAACGAGTGCTCGCGGACGTACATAGTCTACCTCTTGAACGCGGTCACGATGACCGGCAGCGCGATCTGCACCACCGTCGCCGTGGACACGTTCTGATACTGGATCGTCACCGTGTCACCCGCCGTCACCGTTGCGTGAATCGACAGGCCAGCCGACGTGGCCGACCCCGGCGTCGCAAAGCACGGGTCACCCACGGTAAAGCCCGACAGCGTCGCCGTGGTCGTGGCGCTGCCGCCATTCGCCACCGTCGTCGCCACCACGGTCACCACCGACGAATTGATCGCGTAGTAGCTCGTGGCGCTCGGATAGTCACGCCCGTCGCCCACCTTGATGCCCGTAAAGCCAGTGATCCCCGGCTCATTCCCTGCCATATCCCACCTCCTGCAATGAGCGTGAATGGGGTGGCCGAAGCCACCCCGTTGGAATCACATCAGCCCTGCGAACCGTACACGCCGCGCCACTCACCAAAGCCCACCGCGAAGCCCTGCACGATCTTGCGGCGGATGACCTCGGCATCGAAGTCCTCCTTCATCGCCTGACGCGGCTGGACATCCCAGATGAAGTTCAGGTCGGTGCGGTCACCGATGAGGAACCACGCATCCGTGTCCGTCTTGTAGTGGCTCACCATGTAGGTCAGCCCCTCTTCGCGGAGCGCGTTGATGTCGTTGTTCGCAGTGCCCGGCTTGTACTCCGAGCCCAGCAGCTCACGGGCGGTGAACACGTCCTCCGGCGAGACGACCAGCTTCATCGGGCGGTACATCGCCGGACGACCCCGGTCATCCTTCCAGTTGTGATACGCGATCACGGCCGCCTGCAGCGACGAGAGGCCGAGGTCGGCGTCGGTCGCGGGACGGTTGGCCTGGTTCGCGCCACCATCAAGGCGCGTGTGCGCCGTGGTGCAGAGCTGGAGGCCGTCGAACCCGGTCGGGCTGTAGCCATCCGCGCCGACGGTGCCGAACGCGCCGTTGAGGAGCAGGGCGGCCGTGACTTCCTGGCCGTCGATGGCCGACTTGATGAGGCGACCCTCCCACTCATCCACCTGCCCGTACAGCTCGTGGTCGATCATCTCCTGCGTGATCTTGTACCCACCGGCGAAGCGGACCGGGGTGTACACCTTCTCCTGGCCACCGGCCGGATCCATGTACACGATGTCCTCGCCCTCACCCTTGAGCACCAGCGGACCGAAGTCGGTCAGCTTGTAGTCGGTGATGCGGGCCTTGCTGGTGTTGCGGGTGTTGCAGAACGACTTCCACTCCACCGGACGCTGAGGATAGACCTCGTTCCAGATGTTGGAAATCTTGGGCTCAAGGAGCGCCTGAAACTGTGCGCGTGAGATCGTCATGGGTTAGTTCCTCAAACCAGTGTGGCAGAGAAGGCCGAGCCGTACACGCCAGTGTTCGGCTTGAAGACCAACTCAATCGTGGACGTAGCAGAATTAATCGGGCTGACGACCGTGAACGGCCGGCCCGTGTCCGACGTGTACGAGAACGTCACATAGCTCGTGGCGCCGCCGACGGCGTACAGCCCGACGGTCTGGCCGATGGACGCGGACGACGCGGCGACGCCGGTCGGCACGTCAGCGATGACGGTGCACTCGGCGCTCGCCGGGATCGCGACCACCACCTTGCCCGACGGCAGCGAGGCCGACGAGTCGTGGAGGGCCACCCCGAGGAAATTGTCGTCGCCGCCCGAGTAGAGCGACACCGTGCGTGCCGGGGCCAGCCCGACCGCATCAAACTTCGTGAACGTGCTCGCTGCCGTGATGTCGTAAAGCCGCTGAATCCAACGGCCACGACCAGTCTGAAGACCCATCTGATCCCCCTGCGTGGTGAGTTACGGCGATTCCTTGCCAAAGGTGCCGCCGGCTTCGACAGCACCGCCCTTTACCGCCTGACCCGCCACGGCTGCCATGTCCAGCATCCGCTGCGTCTTCGCCTTCAGGATCGCCGCCGCCCGAGGACCAGGCGTGTACATGTACTGCATGTCCCCGGCTGCGTTGACGATGGAGCCATCCTCCATCACCTTCGCCCCTGCTGGTAGATCGGTGAACCAGTCCTCACCGACGTGGTCCTGCGTGATCGGCTTGTAGCCCGTGTTGGCCGCCGCCATCAGCTTGCGGCCATCAAACGCCCCACCCGCCGAACTCCGGCGCACCAGTCGCACATTCACCGGCAACGCCTTGACCTCTTCCGGACGACGCAGACCCTGCGCCACCTCGGCCATCTGCTTGTCGCGCTCCCGCCGCAGGTCGGACCAGCCCGGTACCCACGTCGGATCCAGCACCTGCTCGGCCAGCTCAAACCCCTCGGCGTCAGCCTCGAACTCCCCGAACTCACTCACCGGACTGGTGCGAACCAACTTGCGCTTCTCGGCCATGATTCACTCCTCCCCAATGATGTTCGTGTGACCCTTCGCCTGCTTGAACCACTGGTCCACCGTCATCCCATTGGCACGACAAAAATCCCGCAACTGCGTTTCCGTGATCCCCTTCTTTGCGAGGAGATCGCGGTACGGTGCGGGGAGTTCGTCACTCTCCAAAAGGGACGCCGCATTGGCGCCGGGGTAGTTCGACGCGGCACCAGTCGTCCGCACCGTCAGCCCCTGTCGGGATGCAAGGTCGCGAGCTCGCGATTCGGCAAGCTCTTCGACGTGATCCGCTTTGACAATCCTAACGATCTGCCGAATATTGTCAAGCGTCCGCATCTTGACCGGGAGTTGGGCCACGTTGGCCTCGATCTCCGGGCCGTACTTGGCAAAGGTCTCCGGGTCGTTCTGCCGAGCCAGGGCCATCGAGGTCTGGTACACGGCAAAGGCCGTCGTGTCGTCCTGCGCCGGCTGCTGGCTGCTGACCACGGCCGACAGGATCTGCTTCATCCGCCGGCCGTCAATGATCTCGTCATCGTCCAGCGGGTTCACGGCGGCCGGGGCATACGCCGGAGCCGGGGCAGGCGCGGCCTGCGGCTGCTGGTACGCCAGCGTAGTGATGGCATTGGCCATCTGGTCGCTCAACGCCAGCAGCTCACTCGCGGTCTTGCCGCGAGCCCACGGGCGCGGATCGTCTAGTGGTACCCGCCACTCGGTCGGCGCGGGCGCCGCTCCAGTGGGGGCTGCCGTAGAAGATTCGGTCTGCTGCGGCTCCGGTGTCGCGACGGAATCGTTCGTCATCCTGGGCTACCCTCGTCATCACGGTGGTGAGCACGTCCGGTAGGGTGGCCGCCGTCTCGATGGCCCGAAGATACCCTACCGCATTGTGGTACTGCTCGGGAGCGAGGCCGGTCAAGACCTCGCGCCCCTTACTGCGGTACAACTCCTCCAGCGCCTCCCGGTACGCCACCCATCGGGGGTCCAGCGCCAAGTCCGAAATCGCCTTGGCCTGGGCCGGCCGGAGCCCCAACGGGAGGCTGGCCTCCTGGGGCGGGAGCTGCCTGCGCCTGCGCCATGAGGAGGGGAACATCGGGAACGAACTGTTCCGCATCGCGGAAATCGTATTGCTCCAGAACTCGACCAAGGAGTTCACTCATGCCTCCCAGTGTCTTCGTGGCAATCGCGCCAATCGGGGTGCCCTGCGCCTGTTGGGCGGTCTGGGCCATCTGAATCATCTGCGGGGCCATCTGCCCGTAGAGCGTGAGCAACCCGGTCAACTGTTGGCGCTGGAGATCCTTGTTCGCCTGCGCGGACGCAGCGGCAATCTCGACGCCGAGTCCAAGCTCTGCGTTCTCCAGCGGGGTGCGAAGCTTCTCGACGGCGTAGTAGCCCTCCGGTTCGCCCAGCGTCTGCACGGCCATCGCCAGATACCGCTGGCCATCGAGGTCCATCGGGGAGCCGATGAACTGCTGGCACAGCTGGATCAGACGGAGGCCAATGGTGGACAGCCCCTCGTAGCGCATGTCCTTGATCGTGAGGTCCGGACGGCGGTTGCCCTCGGCCAGCAGCGCCTGCACGGCCGTCGCGGGGGTACGCCCCGGCAGGCCGTCGATGTTGCCGACCTGCAAGTCCGAGAGGCCGGAGCGCCGGTTGTGCTGCTGGTCAATCAACCCAATGATGTTATTCAGCCCCGGATACGCCCCGGCCCCGAGCCGGAGATCCACGATCTCTTCGCGGGGGTTGCCCTCGGTAATCAGCACCTTGCCAGGGTAGATCGGCTCACCCGGCGCGATGTTCGCCCCTTGCTTGGCCGCCAGCATCGTGGCGTTGCCCAAGAGGACGTTGTCGATCAGGTAGTTCTGGAGATCCGACGACATCTTCTGGAACACTTCGGTCTGTTCGCAGATGCCGATGCCGTAGAACCCTTCAGTCGGGAAGAACCGAATGGCCTCAAACGGCCGCTGGCCGTGGAGGTACGGCTGGTAGATCGCTCGCAGAATGGTCTGCGTCGGCTCGTGGAACAGGATCACCAGATCGCTGGGGCTGTCGCCGTCCACCGCCCACCGAACGTGGACTTCCCAGAGCTTGATCTTGTTGACGTAGTTCCCGAGCCCACCGATGCTCTGGCCGTCCGTAGCGTCCGACGAGCGGTCGAAGCTGGTGTCGTCCCGCTCCCGCGCACGCGGCTCGTACGTCAGCCGCTGCACCGTGTCGTCGTACAGATCCTGCTGAGTGTTCTCGTACGCCAGAATCTCCAGCGCCGCCTTCATCCCGATGTTCGGGAGCCACGGCTCGGTGGACTTCGCGTACGCCAGCATCTGTTCCCGTGTCATCTCGACACGCTTCGCCACCCACGGCGCACCACCCTGGTCATCCGGCTGGATGGCGTAGGCGTACGGCGGGATAAGGAAGTCCACGAGACGGACGTGATCGACGAACGGCTGCGACCGGATCCGGTTGGCCCGGATGATCTGCCCACTTGGGTCGTACGTCTTGATGGGACGCTGCTCGTAAATCCAACCGTGCTCGTAGATCGCGGTGCCGAGCTTGACCATTTCCATAATGGCCCGCTTGTTCACGCGATACATCTTGAGCACCGAGCGGTCAAGCGCGGAGAGGAAGTCCTGCAACGGCTTGGCCGCGTCCACCCACCGCTCGTTCATCGCCTGCACGATCCAGAGATCGGGCGAGGCGTGAATCGACTGCATAAACTTGGCGTAGAACTGGTCGGCGTCGGTGGCCGTGATCGGCAGGACGACGTTGGACGCCCCGAGGTACGGGAAATCCTTGACCGCCTGCTTGGCCGGAGCGCGGTACTGCTCTAGCCACTGCCGCCACTGGCGCTCCAACGGCTGACGAGCCGAGAGCGCCTGAGTGATCTCGTAGTGGAGATACGCCTTGAGTTCGTTCTCGCGCTCGGCCGTGGGCCACCGAACCGGGTCGAGGGTCACCCGCGATTGTCCTCAAGGACCATCGCCGGTCCCTCAAACATCGGCTTCGACTTGCCACCCGCCGCGTAGCCACCAGCGGCGGTGTTGGCGCGACCGTTGACGGCCTTCGGCTTCCCGACCTTCGCGGTGGCACTGCCGGCCGCAACCTTCGCGATGCCGTTGCCACGGGTCTTGTTCTTGAGAGGGCGGCTCATCAGACGGTATCCTTGTAGCTGCGGACAGCGGCCGGATGCTTGCCGTCGCCCTTGGTCACCATCGCAGCGGCCTTCGCCGCCAGTACCATGAAATTGGCACGCAGGTTGTTGGTGCCACCAGCGTCCTTGCCGCCCGCCGGGCTCGCCGGGGCTGCACTCGCCTTGGTGGTCGGGTTCGAGCGAAGCGGCTCAGTGCCACTGCCGCTGTACGTCAGGGTCGGGGTCGTCTTGGCCATGTGGCGCTCCAGCGCAAAAGAGGTCGCGTACACGATACCACATTCTTACGAACTTGGCAATCCTACCGCTGGAATGATAATCCCCGACGCGAGAGGTAGGCATCCCGCTCGGCCTGTTGGCGCACCGACTGGTTCGTTTTCATCGCGATAGGTTGCCGCCAGACCTTGGTCCCGTAGGCCAGCACGTCTAGCAAGTCCGCCCGTGGCGTCGGCCACGCCCGGTACTGCTCCCGAAACTCGTGGAAACTAGGGCCGGATCCGACCCGAATCGCCCCCCGCTGGAAGTACGGCTCCAAATCGAGGATGCGGCTGTCCTTGCTGGCGTTGCCCGTGGCCAGCGGTTCGAAGCTCAGGGTCATCCCGCGCTCTGCTGCCATCCGGCGGACCAGGTCATAGAACGCCACTTGTTGTCCAGCGACCTCGATATACACCCGGCGGGGGCTGTATCGGCTGGCATAGGCCAGAATCTGCTCGGCCACCTGCGTATAGGGCACCTGTTCGGAGTATGCCTCCAACACACAGTGCAGGGGGCTGTCACCGGGGATGGTGCCAGTCACCACAATGGCCCCGCGAGAGCGATCCGACCCCCGCCGACTGCTGAATCCGCCCGGATCGACCAAGATCAGCACGTCTAGGTCGCTCACCAGGTACGATTTCTGGCGTCCCGAGGCGTCGTGGAGCTGGATTTGGCTCTCCCCAGACCACTGGTAGTACTGAAGCCACGATTCCTTGAACGTGGCGGTCACATCGTCGCTCGGATCGTTCTGGTAGTTGGCCGCATAGAGCTGCGGATCGGCCAATCGGAGCTTGGCAAGGGAGTCGAGGTCGTAGCCGGGGCGTTCCGGCCAGCTTGGCCGCCCATTTTCAACGGCTTGACGGCTAAACGTGACGATATCACCCCGGACATGCACCGGAATCGCCTGTTTTTCGCCATTCGGGAGCTGCAATCCCAGCACATACGTCCGCTTGGGCTGCCCGTACCCGAACGCTTCCTCGACATACTCGTACGAATCGCCCCGATACCAGCGCGTGCCGAGCACAATGATCTCGGGAAACGGCTTGTAGCCGTGATTCAGCAGCGGTTGGAGCTGGGCGACCCACCGATTGATGCTGCCCGTGAGGTGACCACCGCCCACACGGGCGTTTTCGGCCGCTTCACGGGACAACATGTCGTCCACAATGATGAGATCGGGGTGCTGGGAGGCCAGCGCGGCCCCCACACCCGTGCATCGGATGGTCGGTTCCTTCCGTCCGGTGGTCCGAGGCACGTTGATTTCCGTCTCGTTCCACTTCGCCTTGCCCGTATCCGGGTGGATCAGTTCGGGAAACAGGGCGCGAAACAGCTCGTTCTGCTCGAATTGATGCTTGATCGCGCTCAAAAACGATTGCGCGTTCTCAAGTTTCTCGTTGCACAGCAGCACGGCGATGTTGGGATCCTTGCAGATCCGCTGGAGGATGTACGCCTGGGACACAAGGGTGGACTTCCCCGTACCACGGGGCATCAGCACCATCCGGTACTTCTTGCCGTCGATCTCGGGGACGCCGGTTTTCCGTTCGACCACGCGGCACATCAGCTTGTGCATTCCCTCGGTCATCCCGACGGGCTCGCCGTAGCCGCAGACCACGGACGCAAACCAATACAAGTCCTCCGTGGCCCGGCGTCGCCACGCCTTCCACGTTTCGTCGCCCTTGGTGAACGTGATCTGCTGCAGACTCACCACTTCACGCGGTCGGCCCAGAAGGCCGCTGACAGCTTGCCCTTGGCAATATTGGCGGCGTGCCGCGCCTTGAACGACTCTCGGCGGTTCTTGTACGCTTCGGACTCCCCGGCCTTCTTCGGGCTACCCGACACACCCTGTTGTCCGAAGCGAATCGTCTTGATCTGGTCCCCCACCTTAGCCACGACAACGTGGCTCTTGGTCGGGTGATCGGGTGTCTTCTTCGGCTGGTTGTAGCCCGTCACGCCAGCACGGGTCAGTCGCGGATCCTTAGGCATCGTGTTACCTCCGAGTCGTGGCCTTTTTTGAGATCGGCGGAAGCTGTTCCATCACGGCGCTCACCAGCTTCGCCTCGTCCTCCAACATACTCTTGTGGAGGCGAAGCGACGTACGCCCGGTTTCGTGCCACGCGGTCAGGATCCACCAGCCGTCGCTTTGCTCCGGCTGAAACTGAGGCACGAACACCAGCCACGGCAAGTCCCGCCCCCGCATCACGCCTTCCACCGCCCGCACCAGCTTCATTCCGGTCACGCCGACTCCTCGGTCACGTCATCAGGGGAGGCCAGCACCTCGACCTCCACGGTTTCAATCTCGTCCACGGCGGACGCGGTAATGGTCGGGGCCGACCCCGCCGCGATGTTGACCACGACCTGCGTCCGCTGATCCTTGCGCTCTTCCTGCTTCGGCCACACGCGCTCCAAGAACGGCGCGGCGTACTTGAAAAACTCCTTGTAGTCGCCGGCCTGGTAGGCGGCATCCTTCATAGCGACCATCTGCTGCATCGCCTTCAGGGACTGCTGTTCGATGAACTTGCGAGCGGTAGACACGTCCTCCGCCACGATGCCCTTCATAAACAGCACGAAGTCCTCGCGCTGCTCCAGCCGTTGGAGTTCCTTCGGCTTGACCTCGTACCCCGCCAACTGATGTGCCTTCCGGCGACGCTGGGACATCAGCGGCGTCCCGTTCAGCGAGGCCAGCCACGTCGCGTAGTGGCGTTGCCAATCGCGGAGCTTCGGGTACGGATCCCCGAACTCGATCACGGCGGCCGTCAGATCAATCGGCGGCGCCTCAATCGCGGGGACCACGGCCACCGCTTTCTTGCGCGGCATTAGTGCAGGATCATCCCGGCCCACCGGCGGTGGGTATTCAGCGTGTGATTGTCGGCGTAGGTGATTCCGAAGATGTACGCGCCGGCCTCACTGGTGGCCCGGAACGTCGGGCGCGTCAGGTACTTCCACAGGAACCGATGCCATCCGCCTTCATCCCGCGCCTGCAACAGATGACACAGCTCGTGCGCGAACAGATATCCGCTCGTGGTCGCCTTGGCAAAATGCACCACCCCGAACAACGCGATCCCGTCGGACCCCAGCAGGCGCGGCAACAGCGACTTCCGGCGCACTCGGTACTTGAGGGCGCCCCCCGGCGCATCCGTCCACACAAAACCAAAGCCATGCCTCGGCCACACGATCACGAGCGCGGCCATCAGCACGACTCCCAGCCCCACCAGGATGATGGTCACTGGCTCCGCCAGCACCGCACGCCATCGGGGAACTGGCGGGTGACAAACTTGGTGTTTCGAGCGTACGCCTTCCGGTAGTGCTGAGCCGCCGCGTTCACCCGATTCTGGAGCGCCCCCGGCGCAAAGCCCTCCGGGCACGGCACAAAGAACGAGTGTCCCGGCTCCAGCACACTAAACGGATACTTGCGCCTCGGCCCGGACTTGCCCTCCACCGCCGGCACCGGAATGTCCGTGGCAATCGCCAGCCCCAACGTTTCATCGTCGTATACATCCGCCATACAGCCTCCGTCGTAAAGTGATGGCGCAATATAGACTATGCGTCGGTCGTGGGCAAGAGGATACGGAGGCTATGCAGCATCGCGGAGGCGTTGGTATCGCAGAAGATCTCGACGAGGCTATCCGGCATCGGCAACCCGGAGTCGTCCAGCATCGCGTGGGTCAGCTCGTGGAGCATCGTGTGCCAGGCGACTTCCCGGTTCAGGGTGCTGCGGACCCGGATGACCCGTTCCTCGGGGTGCCAGCCGCCCCAGTCGTCGTCATCCAGCCGGACGGGTCGGAGCACTCGGATCGGGCCAGCCAGCCCTTGGATGGTCTTGGGGAGCGGGGGCCACCGGGTCACCGGCTCACCTTGGGACTGGCCACATCGAGGCCCAAGAGTGCCCCGTCCCGGTGATAGTAGAACCCTTCCATCGCCCGGAGCGACCCGACGTACCCTTCCTCGGCGTGCCACGCATCGGGGGCCGACAGGCTTGGGGCCGTCCGGGTAATCACGCCGTCGATGGTCTGGATCGCTGCCGTTTCGTGCAGGTGCCCCGTGTGGATCTCCCGGTAGGTGCTCTCGCCCCAGTCGATGGCCCGCTCACGCGCCATCAACTGCGGCAGCTTCTTCCGAGCGCGGTCCCCGTGGGTGAGCCCCAAGAGACACTTTCCCCATCGGACGTACTTCCGCTGGGTGTAGGTGGTATCCACGGTGACCCGGTCGGTCTGGCGGTAGCGCTCCACCATCAGGCGCTGGAGCGCCCACGACAGGACGTGGTCGTGATTGCCGGGGACCAGCACGACATCCACCGGCGCGGTGGCCGCCGCGTGGTCGATCACCTCGAACAGCACCCGCGTCCCCTCGTCGATCAGCTTTGGCAACCGACTATCTCGATCCTGCGGGGTGCCCCGCGTGGTGGTGCCTTGGACGGTATCGACGTGCAGGATATCCCCGAGCAACCAGATCGCCCGACGCCCCGGCGTCCGGGCGTTGCCGCGCTCCAAGAGATCGCTGGCGGCCTCGGCCAACAGCTTGACCGCGATGTCGGTGTCGTAGTCGCCCCAGCCTGTCTCCCGGCCCCAGGCGTACTTGCCAATGTGCGGGTCCGCAATCACGACGCTGTGGAGCAGGTCGGGATCCCCGCCCGTCCGACGGACGGGCACGGGCAACGGCCGGCGCTCCGCGAACGCGGCCTCAATCAACTGCCCCACGATTTCGGTGGTGGTCGGCCCCGCCTTGGGCTTCAGCTTGACAAAGACGCGGTGCAGCTCGGTGATGATCACCTCGCCGTCCGCGCCCTTGGACGCCTGCTCGTACTTGGTGGCTTCGCAGCGGTCGATCTCGTACCGGGTCATATCGGCGTCGATATGCCGCAGGAGATCCTCGACGGTCTTGATCGTGGTGCCGTGGGCCTTGGCTTCGATCCCGGCGTCCGTGGTCCGCGTCTCGACCTCTTGCTCCCGACGCGGGGCGTGCGCCACCGGATGCGCGGCGTCCTGGGCGGCCAAGTACCGCGCCCGCATCGCCGTGATGCTCTCGCATCGCCCGTCCTGCACCGCCGCCTGAAACGCGAACCGCACGCCGTTGGCCGAGGTGCCACTCTGCGCGGCCAAGAGCGGCCAGTTGGCCCGACCCGTCGCGGCCATCTGCTCCGCGACCGAGGCGGTCAACCACGCGACACGTTCCGGGGTCCAGCGTTGCGGCTTCCCAGCCATTCCGCGTCCTCAGGTGGCACGGCCGTTGCCTCGCGCGCGCCCGGTTGGTTTTTGAATTGTGGGGAGTTTGGTAGAGCTAGTACTTCAAAAACCATCCAAGAACCATTCAACACCCATTCAACCACCAACCCCAGAGTCGGTTGCTTCCCAGAGCCCCCCTCCCCCATTGTTTCACGCGAAAACCCGTGAAACGATGTGGTCGATATGCTCTGGGATGCCACCGGGTCAGCAGCGTCGCTGCCTTGTCGGACCCCTCGGCCCGTCCCGTCGTTCGGCGATCCCGTCGCCCCCCGTGCACCCCAAGCTATCACCCCCCGGAATGTCTGTCAACCCCCCGCCTACCACGCGCTCAGGGACGCCCCCCCGTTTACAGATGCCCGCGGTCCACCAGGACACAGGGCCAAATTGAAAAATATGGTGCGGTCGTGGAAGGGGGAATGTACGTACACACGACAACCCGATGGGGGGCTCGCCCCGGTCACGGGTAGCCCCCCCCCGCCCGGTTGAGAATGCCCCCACCCCCTTCGGGTTTTCTTCGGGGTCTACGCGAGAACCCGTTTGCACTATCGCTTGGGAACCCAGCTGTTATGCGGTTCCGGGTATTCCGCGCAGCTTAACATAATCCCTATTATCAGGCGAGCGTTCCACGATGGAACGGTGCTCGGGATGCCGGGACAGATCGGGCGCGCGGCGCGCCCGCCTCTGAGTGACGTCCTTCCCTTCCCCTCTCCCCTGCTCTCTGCTTCCGACCTTGCACGGGATGCACCATCTATAAGGTTTCTCCCGACTCCCCCATCCTTTCCTTCATCGGTCAATGATTTGCAGGGCAATAGTTCACCAGTCAACTATTGTCGCCCTACATCCGGGAGTCGCGGCGTTCTGCCCGATCCCTTGCACATTGCCACGGCCCGAACCCTATGCGCCGAAACGCATATCGTTCTGTTGCAAGGGGTTAGCTCGTCTACACCGCTTTGGCACGGCATCTGCACTATGCTTGGGCAGTCAGGCCAACTCACCAACCCAAGCAATGGAGCGGCACAATGGCGATCGCAAGAGTAACCCTAAAAGCTGTATATCTAATCGACGTACTTGATGGTATGGGGTTTAGTGATGACGCGGTGGACATCCGCGACTATGGGTTTACCGGGGCGGTGACGTGGGGCGACGCACTCCATACGTTAGTCCGGCCATCGTTCGCACTTGGGCGCATCCTAATGGCGTTGGACAGACTAGATCACGAGCATACCGAAGATGATGTTACCGAGCGATTTTGGAAGATTGTCGGTGATGGGGATCTCATTGACCTTGAGGACTAGGCAATGCCCCTGACCGGGTAGCCAAGCCCACGGCCCGGTGCAACGCCGGGCGCAGGTTTAGCAGGGCCTCTTGACATCACAGAACCTTACACTAGATTAAAGGCAGTAGGTTACTCGCAACTCACCATAACGAAAGGCAGGGCTGACCGATGACCGACACGACGCGGGATACTGACATCGCGGGAGATTGTGGTACCGCGACAGCGGGAGACTGGGGCACCGCGACAGCGGGACACTGGGGCACCGCGACAGCGGGGCGATGCGGCACCGCGACAGCGGGGCGACGCGGCACCGCGACAGCGGGATACGGGGGCACCGCGACAGCGGGATACCGGGGTACCGCGACAGCGGGACACCGGGGTACCGCGACAGCGGGATACCGGGGTACCGCGACAGCGGGACACGAGGGCACCGCGACAGCGGGATACCGGGGTACCGCGACAGCGGGATTCGAGGGCACCGCGACAGCGGGATACCGGGGTACCGCGACAGCGGGAGATCGTGGTACCGCGAGAGCGGGACTGGGGGGTACCGCGACAGCGGGAAACGAGGGCCGCATTGGTCTAAAGTGGTGGGACAGGAAGGCGTGGCGGCATCGCATTGTAGTCGGCTATATCGGAAAGAACGGCCTCCTTCCTAACACGCCGTATTGTTGCAATGATGAGGGCGTGATCGTCCCGGCGAACAGGGAGGGCTGAGCGATGACTGCCACCGACGTTGACATCATCGTTCGCGCTGTGTGCCATGAGTTCGGCTACGTCACCGCACGACTAACGATGCTTCAGGGCAGGGTCATTCTACGGAATGACGAAGAAGTCTCCGCGCTTGATCACGACCTCATTGTGGGGTATGTCGCTCAGATGGTGAACATAATGTGCGACGAAGTAGTTACTGCCGACGCGCTGTATGAAGACGTATGGCGTGCGCTGATTGCTAGGGACGGGGAGGACTGACCGATGCCGGGACGATACCTCGACATTCCGGCGGTGCGCGACCGCGCCGCCGTTCATGTGGCGAAGGCACGACGCGAGGCGCGAGAGGCCAGGACGGCCCGACGCTACGGCTACCCCGACGTAGCCGCCATCCATGAAGATCGCGCCGCCTATCGCATGAGCGTCGCCCGATGGCTTGCGGCGGGTGCTCCGGCGCGGCGGGACGGGGGTGCCAAGTGACGCGCACGATCGGACGGCGCAAGCGTACGGGGTCAGCGGACGTATTCGACAAGCGTTATCAGCCCATTCCGCGCCCCGATGGCAGTTTGCTTCGGGACTGGAACGACCCGGAGATACTGGCGGCGGACATCCGTTACGTCTGGTCGGTGACGGATTGTGACGGGCGGCTGTACGTTACGCCGGGATATGCCGTCGTGAACTACTTCGGGCGGCTGTTGTGCGCGGTGCCGTGGCCCGATGTCGAGATGGAAAACCCCGACTATCGATATGCCTAGTCGCCTCTTGACATCACAGAACCTTACACTAGATTAAAGGCAGTAGGTTACTCAACATACCACAACGAAAGGCAGGGTAGGGGCAATGGGTTTGGACATGTATCTGTCGCGTAAGCTGTTCGTGAAGAACTACCCCTTTATGAAGGACGAGGAGCGTTATACTGTCACGATCGAGCGCGGCGGGGTTCCGCTTGATTTTGGCGAGGTGTCGGAGATCAGCACGGAGGTCGCCCACTGGCGCAAGGCCGATGCGATTCACCAGTGGTTCGTGGACAACGTGCAGAATGGTGAAGACAACTGCTCAGAATACTACGTGCCCACCGACTTGCTGATCGAACTGCGTGATACCTGTACGGCGGTGCTTGCCGATCCGTCGCGGGCTGGCGAACTGTTGCCCCCGCAGGGGGGGGTCTCCTTCGGCGGCACGGAGATTGATGACGGCTATCTCGACGACCTGCGGTACACGGTAGAGGTGCTGGACAAAGCCCTTGCCGCTGAGGATGAGACATTCGACAACTATTACTACCAAGCAGACTGGTAAATACCATTTAAGAGTACCCCTCTTGACACCCCATTACTTTACACTAGATTAAAGGCAGTAGGTTACTCAACTCATCACAACGAAAGGTAGGGTAGGGACGATGACTGACACGACACGGGATATTGACATCGCGGGAGATCATGGTACCGCGACAGCGGGAGACGAAGGCACCGCGACAGCGGGAGACGGGGGTACCGCGACAGCGGGGCGATACGGCACCGCGACAGCGGGGCGATACGGCACCGCGACAGCGGGAAACTGGGGCACCGCGACAGCGGGACACTGGGGCACCGCGACAGCGGGGCAATACGGCACCGCGACAGCGGGACACGGGGGCTGTATTGTTCTAACGTGGTGGGACAGGAAGGCGAAGCGGCATCGCATTGTAGTCGGTTATATCGGAGAGAACGGCCTTCTCCCAAACACTCCGTATCATTGCAATGATGAGGGCGTCATCGTCCCGGCGAACGAGGCCAACGGCCTGACCGACAACGACGGGGAGGGCTGACCGATGCCGACCGACTTTACCAATATGGCGGCAGTCCGGCAGAACGCCGTGGACATCTTTCAGGGCCGCGAGTGGGCCGACCCATATAACTACGGAGAGGTAGACCCGGAAGGGGCGTGGGCGTGTCTCGACCTGGACGGGTGGTATTTCGTGGAGCGCGAGTCGGATGACGACCCCGTGGGGCCGTTCCCCACCGAAGCCGCCGCCGAAATCGCGTGGGTAACACGTTGGATTACCTGGGAGGGCTGACCGATGCGACTGCGCGACATGACCAAAGCGTCCGAGCTTTTCGAGGTACTCGAGTGGTGCCTCGACGAGCACGGGATGATCATTACGGACGGCAAGGAATTGTACGAGGCCATCGTGAATTCGTTCCCTGAACTCGACGACGACATGACCTTCACGGATGACCGGGAAACGACGACCGAGGTGTAACATCACCTCTTGACGGGATGGATGCTTACAGTAGATTGGACATTGTAGGTTACTCAACTCACCACAACGAAAGGCAGGACAGGACCGATGGCGACCTATAACGTGATGTTGTCAGCGACCGCGATGGTTCCCGTGTACGCCTGGGTGGAAGTGGAGGCGGACTCGCCGGAAGAGGCCGAGGTCGCGGCACAAGGGAAAGTGGAAAATGATCGAAGCGACATTAACTGGGAAATGACAAACTATCGAAATCTTACTCGCACGACGGCAAATATGAGAGAGTCAGACCCCGACTTCGCCGTTGAGGTACACGAGTGCCACAATGTAGACCTTATTGACGACGGGGAGGGCTGACCGATGCCAACGCAAAACCTCGCCGTCCTGGTGCAACTGATTGTCGGGGCCGCGCTCATAGTCTACGGCGCGTCGGCCCTTGTCACCCTCTGGCGGGAGGATTGACCGATGCGCTACACCATCACGAATGACCTTGCGACGGCGTGTCATCACGCGATGTACGATGATTGCTCGGTCATTGGCTGTGGCCTGAAGGATTGGGTGGACGACTATCAGGAAGCACACCCGGAGGCAACCGCCGACGACATCGGGCAGGCGATCTATCGGGAGGCCGAGCGGCTTTGGAATAACGGCCAACTCAACGTGCTAGAGTATGCGATTTGGTCGGTTGCCGCCGACAACATTGTCCCCAAGCGGAAGGAGGATTGACCGATGACTATCAGCACGACCGAGCGCGTGACGGCCCGCGCCTTTGCGATGGCGAACAACTTGGTGGACGGCCTCCGGGGGCAAGTGCCGAGCGCGCCGCGCCTCCGGGTGCTGGCGGATCGGGCCGACACGCTGGCCCGTGAACTCGAACGCCTCGCGGATGAGGTGGCCCGATGATTGACCGCATTGCGAGGTGGCTCGGGTGGTGGTACGTCCCGCCCGAGCAACCCGATCCGTGGTTTCCGCACCTCGTCCACAAGGATCGCTGGGAAGAAATGCTTCCAGGCGGCGTGACCATTACCCATACGTTCCACCTATCGCATTGGTCGAAGGTGGAACGGGCACGACGGGAGGCGACCAATGCCCAGCCGCGCCCCGTATCGCCCCGCTGACGCATGAACGCCCCGGCGAGGATGCCAATGAAGCGACCGCCACCTCGACGGGCTACAAGCGTTGCCGTATGGTGGCCCGTCGTGCGTTCCGTTGCTTGGATCATATGGGCAATCGGTAGCGTAACGTTTTGTGTTATGATGGCGGCGGCGATGCTCTATGTCTGACCGCCGCCCCCTCAACCGCCTCGCCGTGTGGTGCGGGGCGGCGTGCTTTTTCGCCGCCGGATACGCGCTGACAAACGACCGCCTATCGGTCGGCATCTTCGCGTTCGTGGCGGGATACCTCAACCTCGCACTCGCGGATGGCCCGACCTATGACCCGAAATGAGATCAACCTGGAACGGGATGACTGGGCCGACGAGCTAGCGGTCGCCGTGGAAATGGCGGTCGCCAACCGCATCGCCACCCTTGACCCCGCCGTGCTGGAAGCGGTCGGCCCAGACAACGTGATCCCCGCCCTTGTCGCCGCCATTGGTGAGCATACAATGGTCAAAGCCGCCCTCGCCCGTGCCCATCGGTGGGCCGTGGCGGATCATTTCCATCGCAAAGAGGCCGAGAAATAAACCAACGCCGCGTCACCCGGTGCATTGGGCGGCGCGGCGGCACGATGACAACCTGCTGACAGGCGGTGATGCGATGGGGGTACAGCGCGGCGTGGTGCTGCGGTGTCCCCATTCTACTCGTCGAACAACCCCTCGTCAACCATCTCGTCAATCCGCTCTCGCGTACACCGCCACACCAGGATCGGCGTCGTCGGCCCAACGTAGGCCCCCTCGATATTGAAACTGATATACTCACGGGCCTCCTCCTCGGTCATCCCGTCCGCCATCAACGCCTCTGCGATCCCTTCCGCATCGTACACGGCGACGACCTGCTTCGTGGCCCCGTCGCCCTCAAAGTGCCACACCTCGGCAGTGCCGATGAGCTGGTCATCCCACTGGTCATAGACGATCATGTGCGCTCCGTCGTGGTGGATGGCTGGGCCTCGAACGTCCGCGCCCAGTTGTCCTCGTAGGTGCGCCGATCCACCTGCGCGGGACGGCGCGTGTCCCCCTTGCCGGCGCTCATGGAGAGAACTCTAGCCCAAGTACTTGTTGGCTCAAGCGGTTTGCGGCAACTTCGCAGTATTCCTCGCGCAACTCAATACCGATCGCCTTTCTTCCCATGTCCTTTGCTGCCCGAAGCGTGGTTCCTGATCCCATGAATGGGTCGAGAACCATTTCGCCCGGCTGAGACGACCATCCAACCATCTTCCGAAGGAGATCTACCGGTTTGACCGTTGGATGAACGGGGTCCATGGCACCGGACCAATCAATTCGTACCACGTTTCTGGGTCGTGGACCAAACAGGTTGCGCCGACCCTTCATGCCATACATCACGGCCTCCCACGCCTCACCGAATCCGGCAGAAAGATCTCCAACTGTGCCACGGTCTCCCTTGTCCCAGCACAATATCTGCTTGGGTGTAAAGACGCGCCAAGCCTCCACAAGCATACGAGGCGACGCAAAGGCGTACCAGTGGCGGTCTTCCCGCAAGAGTGACATCGCGACTGGCCAAACCTGTGCAACAACGTCCAACGACTCGTCGTTTGCGATCTTGGTGCGAAGGCTGTCACTACGAGACCTCCAGGCGGTCTCGTAGCTAATCCCGTAAGGCGGATCAGTAAGCACAAGGTCAACCGAGGGTAAACTAGAAAGGATCTCGCGGCTGTCCCCATGATAAATTGTGATGCCATCAGCCTCGTAGTATGGCTTCATACAACACCTTTTGAGGAGTCAATGATTTTCGCGTAGTAAAAAACGACACTCATCGTGGCTTCTCCTTCGCCCACTTGGTGAGGGTCGCGGTGTCGCTGGCCGCGCACCACGGGAACCCGTGCTTGGTGGCCCACGCCGCATAGGTGGTCTGACTCACCTTGCTCAAGGTCATCTGCGGACGCTGGAACACCAGCCGGATGTCGCAGTCCAGGTGCGCCCCCTTCACCGCCAGCATCTTCGCCCGGTCTTTGGCAAGGAACCGCCCCTTGACTTCGAGATAGATGCCGTTGGGGAGCACAAAGTCCGGGGTGTACCGCCCGATCCCCTTTGGATAGAACATCACCTCGGCCTCGTACCTTGCGCCCTTGAGCGGGGCACTCTTGGCGAGGCGGGCCTCCAGCTTGGAGCGGTAGCGTGGCATCAGTCGTCGTTCAGGTAGTCGGTGTAGTCATACGGATCAGCGACCCGGCGGGGCGGCACGATGTCCGGCACCTCGCCCCCCTCGACGGCGCGGGATTTATGCGGGCCGTGCCGCATCGTGAGTCGCCACCGCCCCTTGTCATCCCGCTCGTACCGCGCCCGCCGATGGCAATGCGGGCACGGGTCGCCCGCCTCCTCGCCCTCGGTCGGCTCCAGCGACCGCCCCAACCGCCCCGCATAGTGGGCGGCAAGGGCCGAGAAGTCCGTAAACTTGGTCACGCCGCGCCCTCCCGTGAGGTCAGATCCCCGAGGTGTTTCTTCGCCAGCGGATGCACCCGCCCATCCCGCCATCCCGGACTCCGCTCCCCCCATCGTTCGACTTGTCCCCGATCCCGCAGCAGATACTCCAGCGAGTCGTTCGGATGCCGTGCATTCGGGGCCGTGCCCCGCACCCACTCGTCCTTGGCGGCGGCATCCAACGCCCACAGGATCTCGCTCACATCGTCCTCGCACTCGGCCAGCCGTGCCTGGATCAAACGGTTGCGCTTGACATCAAGCCGCGCCCGCTTGTGGTTGAACAGGTGCGACCAGTAGGCAAAGACCAACGCCGCCAACGCCGAGCGGAACATCGTCTGTTGGCCCCGGCGATCCGCCGCCGCCCGCACCTCGTCTAGCATCTGCGGCAGGGCCGCGACGATGGCGGGGGTCGTGACCTCCTTGCCGACCAGCGACAGGGCCGTGCGGTTACTCGGCACGAGACCATTCCTCCACCACCGCCAGCCGCACGAGCCGGAGCGATCCCTTGATTTCCGGCAGGATGAGGTCGTTGGTGAGCTGACACAGCACGGTGCCATCCTCGATGACGTACCACCCCTCCAGCGGGGTCATCGCCTCGTAATGTTCCAGCGCCTCGGCTGCCGCCTCGAACGCCGCCGCATCGCGGGGGCTGTCCGCTAGACTCGCACAGGCGCTGGCATCCTCACTGCTCATCAAGCTCGTCGTCATCATCCCATCCCTCTGCGTGTAAGGCGTTGAGTTCGTCCGCCAGTTGCTGATCGTCCGCGATCCACGGGGCGGCGTGGCCCGCCGCACAGGTCGGCCCCTTGGCAACACAGCCACAGGGACACCGCCACTTGGTCGCCGTGCGCTTGCCGTACTGCGCGGTCCAAATGGTCTGCACCGCTCGCTTGGTCGTCTCGAACTGTTGAGCCGTGGCCGCTGCCGAGAGATGGCCGCGACACCTGAGGATCGCCTCGCGCCGGATCCGCTGCGCTTCCCGGTCGTGGGCCACCGCTACCACGCCTCGCTGACCCACGCGGGGCGTTCGGTCACGGGGATGGCCGCACCGGGACGCGGCACGAACGTGCGGATCTGCCGAGCGTGGCACCGCCCCGAGTCGCTCATCGTGTACCCCACGCCCCGCCACCGGGCACGGGGGAACACCCCGCCAAGGAAGCGGGTGTCCTCGATGTCCACCCCGGCCAGCATCAGAATACCCCGTGCGTCGTTCACGCTGACCGGGGCACGGGTCGTTTCGTAAATGTCGGCACACACCGTTTCCAGCCAGCGCACCAACGCCTTCCGCTGGTGCGCGTCAAGGATGCGGTCACGGGCGGCAATATCAGTCGTCGTCATTGTTGCTCTCCGTCCCTTCCATCGAACGAAACGTGAAGTCAAGGAGCGCGATCAACACAAACGGCACACAGAAGGCCATAAGAATGGACAAGAAGGCGACCATCCCGTCCGTCATGCGGTGGACCAGCCGCCCGGCCAGCGGCGCTTCATCTCGGCCAACTGCGTCTCCAGGCGGTGCATCCGTTCCTGAAACGTCCGCTCCTGACGGCGCGTGTCGTCCTCAAGATTGCGAATGCGGTCCTGCCAGTACAACTCCACATCCCGCAGGGTCGCCATCGTCGCGGGCTTCTCTAGCGTGTAATCAACCATCGGTCAGATCCTTTCGTGGATACTGCGAGGGGGTCAGAAGGGCAGGTCGTCTGAGCTGTCGTCATCCAGCAGGGCGTCGGGGATGTCCTCGAACACCGGGACATCACGCTCCAAGCCGGGGCCAGCCGGGGCAATCTTGGACTTCGGCGGCGCGTTGGCGGCGCGGTGCGCCTCCACCTCGGCGGCGTACTGCGCCTTGCGCTCGGTGTAGTAGCCGGGGCGCTCGTACGCCGGGAAGTCCGGGGCCGGGAGCTTCTTCGGCAGGGGCACCAGCGACTGCAAGTTGGCGTAGGTGCGGCCCTGCTGGCTGACGTTGTGGGCAATCGTCGCCAGCCCGACCTGCCCGACCAGCTTGTGCAGCGGCAACCCGTCCTCCTCAAGCTGCCCGTCCTCGTACTTCTTGCCGCGCCACCCCTCAAGGAACTGACGCAGGTTGCTCTTGGCGAACAGGGACACCGAGAACTCCCGGCTCAAGAGAAACGGCTGGCCCGTCTCGTCGTTCAGCTCGTCCGACACGAACACCAGCGCCACCTTGTGAACGATCTTGGTCCGGCCCTGATACGAATCGACCCGCTCCCCAAGGTCAATCATATCCACGCACTGCACCACGAACTGCCCCTCCGGGTGCGGATCATACGAGCCGCCCTTGTCCTTCTTCAGCGTCAACTGGTCAGGCACTTGCAACTCCTTGTTTAAGGGTGATGGAACCAAAGTAAAGCGACTACCACGACAGCGCAAGCCCCCCAAGAAAGCCCGTCACCAACGCCACGGTCGGCCACCACGAGCGGCTAGATGGCGTGCGGTTGCACACCTCGGGGC
>Ga0208161_1000516_pt1 | contig 22011 bp, 36 predicted proteins | sample CB_VirMetaG_3_FD_184538 | JGI IMG/M metagenome (GOLD analysis project Ga0208161, IMG submission 184538) | Freshwater to marine saline gradient viral communities from Chesapeake Bay - CB_1508_1S Viral MetaG (SPAdes) (version 4) | ecosystem: Environmental > Aquatic > Marine > Coastal | place: USA...
GTCCCGGCACTAGCTCCACCATCACCATCGACTACAACGCCAGTAGCGGCACGCCAAGCATCAGCTCAGCAGTAAGCACTCTCAAGTCTCGCGGCTGGATCATCGTCCTCAACGGCGTGACGCAGTAAGACCAATGAGCACTAGATGATTGCAAAAAAGAAGCTGCCGCCAAGAAGAAAAAATAGTGATATCCTGACACACGGAGCAATACCGCTCTGGGACTAATAGTCGAATGTCCCTCCACGTTACGAACGTAGTGTTCAGCGACAAATTGAGTGGGAAGGAAGTTATGATCCCGGCATAACAACCGGGATTTTTTGTGACTACTCTTGTTGCTAATGTACCTCCAGTTAAAGTTTGGGTCAGGAAAGAATACTTGTATGACCTCCATAAAGGCCATGGGGAGTACACACCTGGCTACTGGGTTACATGTAAATCACTCACTGGTCGTGCACTGTATTTTGAAACTTATTTAACTGAGTATGGTGCGTTATATGACAAGCTTCCCATCAGTGCATTTCTTGAGTGGGATCCCAACCATCCGGAAAAACCAGAAAGTCCAACCCCAGATCTAGAGCTAACGGACTTACAGTTCTGGAATGGGTTTGACCATGGTCTCACGGTCATTGAAAAGAACTTGATCTTTAATATGCGTTTTGAAATACTGACACGAAGCGCTGGTGTAATGGGCGGCACATACTTATTTACGGTTGACAACTATCATCCACATCGGAACGAACCCGACTTTTACTTTGCGGAGTTTCCCGATGAACACAAATCCCATAACATTGTGGCTTTGGACAACGGTCAAATTGGCGCTTATCCCAACAATCGCTGTCGCATGGTTGATCCATCATTGACTTACCACGACCTTAAGACCCCAGACTTTAAGGTATCAACACGATATTTCGATGTTGAAAATGCGCCAAAGTGGGGCCGCCTTGGTGAACAAGACGATTACTTTTGGCAGACACCCAATGAAAAAGATGTAGAATAACTGAGTTCCCCCTCTCTTTTGATGGGGCAGAAGGTCGGTAGTCTAGTGGTCAGGACACGCAGACAATGCAGTTGGAGTTTGGGTTCGATTCCCAACCGACCTTAACAACACCCCCTATGCCTAGCTCTGGGACGCCAGATGATGCACAAACCTGGGGGTCACTCGGGGATTAGCGCAGTTTGGCAGCGCAATTGCTTTGGGAGCAATGGGTCGCAGGTTCAAATCCTGCATCTCCGATCACCTGGTCCGAGCTAATTGGATAAGACGGTTACTGCCGCTGCAGGACGATGTAGGTTCGAATCCTACCCAGGTGCTATCAAGAATCTCGATAAACTACATTTATCGAGAATACTGATAAATTATATTTACGTCTGACAAAAAATTATACGTGGCTTGGGCTGATGCCAAAAAACGTATCGATAAGAATCGACAGAAGCTTCTGGAGTACAAGAAGACTTTGCAATGCGAGAAGTGTGGGTTGGATGATCACCGTGTCCTTGAGTTTCACCATGTAGGTGATAAGGATAACAACATCTCATCCATGGTCAACCATGGCTACGCCTGGAACAGAGTAGAAGCAGAGATCGAGAAGTGCATTCCGCTTTGCTGCAACTGCCACAGGCTTGAGCACTGGTCTAGTTAACGGAAGAACAAACCACCTGCTTCAGAAATACCTAATTCTGGGACGGTAAAAGTACCAAAAGGAGTTGGAAATTTCCATTTACCACCACGTCTACGTGCGGTTTCAGCTTTTAAAAGCTGAAGATTAGCACTTGGTCCCTGTGCGCCATAGCTTGCTGGATTTTCTTGGCGATCTTTTTGTAGTTGGGCTTTAGTTATTGGTTGGCTTCGTTCAGCAGCAGCAGCCAATGGAATTGCAGCAAGAGGTGCAGCAGTTGTACTAGCTATTTGTAGTGGTGCTGCTATTCCTCGCTTAGCAAGTTCAGCAAGACCACGTTTGACGGCAGCTTCTCCAGCAACCCCTCCAGCCACACCTGTGCCAGCAACCAAAGCTGCTTCTGCATAGTCACCTTTTTGAAGTGCTTGATTAATTTGTGGATCTATTGCAAGTCCAAGACCAGTCATAACTCCAGCGCCACTTTGTCTACGCAGAAAATCAACAGCTTTATTTTTTGGATTAACAAGAGAAGGATTAACCTCAAAATGTCTAGTAACATTCCAACCATTGTCAGTAGTTGTTTCAAGAAACATTCGTTGATTTTCAGGTAGTTCTACTCCTGCCAATGGTTTATCCTTTTTTAGATACACATTTCCAATCCCGCTACGACGGATTGCTTCAGGTGTTGCTTCCTCTACTAAAAATTGTTTATAGGTTGGCAGTTTACCTGTTTCCCGTGGGGTAACACCAAGAGGAGTTACTGGTGTAGCTAGTTCTTGCAAAGCTGTAACAGGATCTGTTTTTATTGCTTTAGCATATTCGTGTGTTAATTCTTCAAATGCCGTAGCAGGAGTGTTGATAAAGTCGCCTACCTTTGGAGATAAACCTAAATCTTGCATTTTTGTATATATATCTGCAGCTGTAACCTCTGCTCTTCCAAGAATATTTTCTTTTGGGAACATTACGTCACTATCTTCGTTGAAATGATAAGCATCATATTTGCGTTGTCCCCAGCCACGGTTAGTAGAAAAAGAATCATCTCGAACTATTTCACCAGTTGTTCTAAAACCCCGTTCTTGTTCGCTTGGCATATTAACTGCTAACAAATTAATTGCAGGATTACCAGTTTTTTGTACTCCGCGATTGTAATTACCAACAGCGTACCCAAATTGAGGCTTTTCTGGGTTTGCCCATATGTATCCTTTTTGTCCAGTCTTCCCTAAATCTTCTTCAGTAAGACCTGTATAAGAGAAACGAGCAGGCTGCGGCCCTGGTGAAACTGTAATTTGGCGACGAATTTCTGGATTATCTTTTTTAAGTTCTTCAAAAATTTGATTGAATTTACCTGCCATGGTCAAATCAGCCGGTACAAATCCTGTTTGACCTGGAGGAACATAAGCATTTACTTTGTTTAATGCTTCGTTTGTAATTAATGCATAAGGACCCTGATCAATATAAGTTTGTCGTAATAAAGGATCAAATTCATTGGCGCCTACATCTGCAAGAGCCATTGCACGTTCAGTTTGATTAGCTAAATAATAGTTTTTACCTTCAACAAAAGGTGCTGCAAGTCCAGCTAATCCCAAAAATCCGCCAAGTCCTGCTTGGCCACGTTTATTTAACTCATCTTTAATTTCCCGAAGTTCACGTTTTTGTTGTTCAGATAGTTTTTTTGTTTCCATCAACCATTCCGCAACGAAGCTTTAATCATCCAAGCAGCTTTAAAGGCTTCACCACACAGCTCTGCCATGTAGTTTTGGATATCAATTGCACCAGCCTTGGCAGCAACAGGCTCCAACTTTTTGGCCTTCATGCCTAGCTCCTCCAGGTTTTTGTAGTACGTGGCGAGCTGATCGGTTCCTTTGTAGCTGGTAACATGCTGGATACCAGGACCAGCATCAGCCAGTCCCCTGGCACACATGGGCATTAAGTAGTCCATGCTACGGATGAATTCACCAAGCGTATCAAATTGAGTCTGATGAGCCTCGTATTGATCTCCAAGGAAGGCATGCACCCCGAGGAAGTTAGACCCCTCGTAGTTCAGGTGAATGAGATGGGCTTGTGTCTGAAGTTCCTTGAGGTAGGAGCAGAGGGAAATACACTGCTGGATAAAGGCCCCGACATCACCATTCTTTGATTTACCCGGAGCTTTGGGCTTTGCCTGTGGAACTGGAGCCACCCCATTATTGAGTGGTTCCACCCCAATTTGGGGTGGTTGTTGCGTTTGAGGACCAGGGGTATACATAGTTTTACTGCGCTTTTTCTAGTTTATCAGGTTGTTATTTCTTCCCAATCAATAGCACCAAACCCAGTATCACCGTCTACTTTTGACTTAACAACAAAAGTAATTTCTGTGGAAGTTGACGTAAAAGAATTGCGTTGTAGCTGGTATTTGAATAGGTCAGCTGCTGTTACTGCTAAAGCATTTTGTCCCTGGGTATTAGCACTGACATAACCTTGTGCAAGAACAGTTCCTCCCGAGAATGAGGTACCGCTGATGTTGTACTCGACAGAAGATCCAGAATCTGTTGTGGCCCATGTACCGCCTGATGTTGTACCTCCGGCCACTACCTCCCAATTAAACAAAGCATTATTACCTTGTCCAATAAATGCGATGGCATTAGGAATAACAACAGCATCTAAACGATTAGGTGATGTTTTTAACCGTAGCGACACCACTGGATAAGCCACACCACTACTCGTGAATGTTTTAGCTGCAGTAATCAACGTACCAGCACTACGTGATTGTCCTCGTATCTGGTAACCACCCTCTGAAATGACCGTAGTACAAATCTCTTTTAATGTTGCGCCAGAAGCAAGGGTATCTAATGCTTCAATTTCATAACGAACAGGAAGTGTTGCTGTTGTGATGTAGGTACTATCAATAGTGTTTGCGTGGTGGAATGAATGAGCAACAATGAATTGACCATTGATTACAAATCCTGTACGGACTGTACCAACACCTAGCCATTCAAAATCAGCCCAAAAGATTTGTGCTTTCGTTGGATCTAAATTAAATCCAGATTCTCCAGAGCCATTTAATTTATCACCATTCCAATTTGTTTGTGTGACTGCGGTATTAACTGTGGACCCACTAACAGAAGATCTTTTAACGATTGAATATGTACTTCCAGATTGTTCAAAATAAATACCATTACTTGTACCAAAGTAACCAACCCGCTGACGCAGGTTTTCTTGGTCATCTGCCATGACAAAAGTTGCCATGAACAAAAGTGATTTCCCTGGTTGATAAGAAAATACTTTATTGGTTTCACGGTACACCTTAGATCCTGATGTGGTGACAACATCAAGATCAATTAAACCTTGATCTGTATTGAATGTTGCAGTACCACTAACTGCAGTATCAGTATTCCAGTTTCCATTCGTAGAAAAACGATGACTGGAATCAAATAAAGTTAGTGGTTCTGATACACGAAAACGACCAAAGGCATCACTGCTAGTACCACCAGCTTGGATATAAGCAATATCACCTGAACTAGTTGTTACCTCAAGTGGCTGCCCACTGCACGTTTGTACTTTTACAACGTCATATAAAATTGTTCCACCTGATTCTCTATAAACTGGCATCTGATTAACCTAGTTAGATTCCTTATCTTTCATTATCTCACGTCTCCATGTAGAGCGGAGGTGTCCATAGTCCCTTGGCTCAGTTACTAAAACATCTTCTTCTTCACATACATCACATTTCCCCTGGTGATAAGTAGCGCAGTGATGTGGAGGACCAACGTAATTACCACGCTTATACCAATCGCCATAGGCTTCACCACATCCATGGCAAATCCAGGTGGGGTAGTCAGCTTCTTTATGACGCGCCATCAATCCTGCCCAAGGTGATGGTAACGTAACATGTCAACTAGTTCTTTTGCACGTTCATATTCTTTACGTGCATGTTCTGCATTTTCATACGCAGCCTGGTAGAAAGCTTTGTAAAAGTCTTTGCCAGATAATTCGTACTGGTATTCAGCAAGTGTGTCGGCAAAATGATCTTTTGCTTTTTCTATCCACATGTCTTTAGTTGAATTGTTTTCCATGGTGTCGGTTACGTTGGTAGTGTCGTGCATGTTTTCGCGTGAGTCTTTGGTTACAAGTGGTTGATCAAACTGAGCAACAATTCGATGTTTTCGATACCACTCTTGCCATTCGTTAATGGTGTCAATAGGTTCTTGTGTGGTGTCCATGGATTCAAAAAGGACGCACCACTAGTGTGGCACGTCCAAGCACAAAAGTAGGTTCAGTGTAAACCTTAAGACATAACCACAGGTTCAAGCTTTCCTTCTTCGTAGAGACGGACAGCTTCCATCATTTCAAACCACTTGTCACGCATGACAGGACCTGCTTCCTTGAGACAAAACTGTTCCCACAACCCAGTGTAAAGACCAACGACACCAGGCCCCCCGTTGGCACGACCCGAACACTGATACATGTGCTCCATGAAGTCAGCTTTTTGCTGCTCCTTCTTGACATCCCATCCTGCCAAATAGTCAGTGTTCATCATGGTCAGTCGTCACCTGTGATGGAGGTACAGGAAGTATAGACGCCAGTCACCTGGTCTAGTTCAAAAAGAAGATCATGAATTTCATCCTGAAGACTTTCTGAAATTTCTTCAGCAGTTTTGCCGCTAAAAGAGTTGTACGCAACCTCGACATCTACCGCAAAAGATACGGTGAGCTTGGGCACTGGAACAGTTTTCATCTATGAAATTAAAGACTTGATCACCTTAGCAGTAGTCAGCCTTTGATCAAACGCTCTAAAGACTGTGTTTGGTTTTGTTGGTAGTAACCAAGACGTTCTTGGATAATTTGGTAGTAATTAATAGCCGCATCAACCATTTCAGTTGGGTCCATGGAGGCCGCAAGGTTTTCATTGGCAAGCATGGCTGCAGTCAACACGACTACAGAGTGCTCCATCTTGGAGCCAACAATAGCAGAAAGAGGGGTTCCATCATTGGTGAAACCAGCAATTAGTTTGTTTAACGCTGCATCACCGTTCATGGGAACCCCTTGCCTTTTACCTATTGTAAGTCAGTTTATTTACCACCCTTTTCTTTTTGTAGATAGTACCAATAGGCATGGGATGCATTTTGGTGGAACCGTTTGCCAAGCAGAAGCTTTAACTTCTTTTGCTCAAGGTCTTCATACTCATCAATGTGATAAGGAATAACATGCCCATTTTCTTTGAGCATATCAGCTTGAAGAGAATTCATTTCTAGTTGAAGCTCAAAGTCTTTTAAAGCGTGGTCATGACAGCTCATCTTGATACGTGCGTCTTCGATATCAATCGGTGCTGGAATCTTCTGGTAGAAGCTGTCCTGGATACTCGGATGCAACCATGTCCATCCGTGGCTCCCCAAAGATTCGCTTGGAGCGGACGGAATACTCTTGTGTGACCCTGACACCGAGCGGGAGTTGTTTTCCGTTTTGATAGGCATCGCGTATTGCATCGAGGTTTGGCAAGACTTTGGTTGTTGTTTTGGGTTCTGTTCTCTCGGAAAGAACTTTTCCTGACATTGAACGTAACACAACTCGCTTGGTAGTTGTGACTTCTTCTTCAATGCAATAATTTGCTCGCTCTTCAGTGTGCCAAAACTCTGGATCCGAGTTGACTTCGACGGTAAGGTCTTTCTTTTTAACAAGGGTAAACTGGTAGTTACGGCCTGTGATTTTGTTCGAATCCAAAGGAAGGACCCGACGCAAATAATTTAGCAGGCCCTTGAGGGAACGGAGTTGTGCTTCGTGATGTCGCTTGGCTTGCGTAATTAGATCGCCTTCTTTTTTAATGCGTTCCAAAGCATCTTCATGGGATGCCATTGCATAATAAATACGATCAACCTTCTCTGAGCGTAGGTTGGCACAAGCTTCCAATTCAGCTTTTGCCAGTTCTTGGGACTCAGGAGTGAGGAGAGGAAGAGAGCGTTCCAGGGCACCATAATGCTCGTAGAGTTTGATGACACTGAGTTCATTCAGTTTAGCTTGTGTGATTTGAGTCATGGTTCTTGAGAAGTTTTTTGATGTTTGTTTCAATGTTTTGAAATGCACGATGATCACTAGGAGTCCTAGAGGTTACTAGCCTAAGACCATCTTTGTTCTCAAAAATTAAATGTTTTTTCTTCCTGATTAATTTAAAACCATAGCGTTTAACAAAAACAATAATTTCTCGTGACCTGTCTTTGGCAGTCATGAACAATAAGATTGAATTTTATTAAACATGTAGGTCAGCGCCATACCGGCCGCTGCCCATAGAAGATCTTTCATCACCGGGAGTACGGCGGCAAGCAAGGATTCAAACATGGTATGGAGTTGAGGTAGGTGGTCAGTTTTACGTCATGACCAGGACGGCGGCCTTGCAAGGGTTATGCGTGATCAGTCTACCAGGTTTTCGGCAATGCCTTCTAGACCTTTGGTTGTGGTCTCGACCAGCCGGCTGATGTAGTCAACCAGTGCTTCCACCTTGACGTTGACGGATTGGATTTCAGCCAACAGTTCCTCCCTGGAAGGATAGATGCCTAAAAGATCAGTGTCTTTGAGTGCTTCAGGGTTGTTAGCTTTTTGGTACCTACGACAATCATCGTTGGTTGCATACACAGTTTCCTGATACATATCCAAGATGGTTTTGTAGTCCAGTGCACCAGCACCAACTTCACTCAAAACTTGAGAAGTCTTGAGATAAAGCTTGGCAGCAAAACGAATGTTGTCCTCAAAGAACTCATCGTATTGTTCGGAGGAAAGGCCGTAAGTGTCAATCGACATAACAAGCGCAAGCTTCGTAGAGTGCATCAATCATAAAGGATTTTTGACCTTCTTCACCAAGGTCAGTCCACCATTGAAGATCTGGATCGTTCTCATTCCATTCGATATGAATGGTAGCGGAACCATCCTCTTCATCAATGACTTCAATCTTGAGTTTGTTTATCGAGTTCGGCTTCAACGAGGCCGACGAGTACATTTTCTGCATAAGTTTCGCAATCAGTTTTGATCTCTGCACCTAGTTTAACAAGAGTCCAGTAAGTGTCTTCATCAATCTCTAGGTGCAGGGCGTACTTGCCATTGGAAAGCATCATGTTTTTTGTAGGTGGTTTGGCTATCAATGCTAAAGCATATTCACGAAGGTCATCAGATATCATTGTCTCTTAACAGCAGACTTGAGTTGTGGTAGTGCGGTACCAGGGAATGGAACATAGCCTGCCTCCATCATATTAAAGAACAGATCCCACGCATCATGCTGCGTAAAGATCTCCTTGGGTTTGTAGGTACGCCAATGCGTCAGTGGAGCTTGTGCCCCTGAGTTGGTATACAGAAGTACAAAGCGTCCATCACTGATGTGGTCAGCGGGAGGAGCATACCACCAGGCAACACACTTTTCAGGCGTACCACTAGGGCTAGCATTCCGTGCTTCTGTGCGTTTGCACAGCAGCTCCCTGTATTTATTGAACCAGGTCAGATGGATGCACCAGGGTTTGAATCCTTGGATCTCGGACGCAAAGTCAGATAGGTTGCTGAGCTGACGCTGATACGACCCACACGAACACCAAGGTTCACCCATGAGAGTTGTGGATTGTTCAGCCTCCATGTCGCCGTCAAGGTCAATGGGCCGATTCGCAATCCGCAATCCGTCTGGTGCAACCAAATGCCCAAGATCTGTTTGATTGGATTGGAGGAGATGGAGGACTTTGTTGGTGTCTGATACATGTATAAATTTGTCTGCCCAATGGTCTTGTAGTTTTGCATTAGATGTCAGGTGTCCGAGTGCGTGTGAGTAGTTCCAGCCTTTAAACAGAATGTAAGCATTGTTATGCCATACACTAGGGCCACGGTAATTAGGACCAAGATAAGAAAAGAAATCCTTGAGACGATGAGTATAACTGCTGTAGGCCGCTTTAATTAATTCACTGTCATAAGTTTGCTCACTACCATCGCGACGCACCACAAGACAATTATTATCTCGCAGATAAATCCCAGCAACTTCGGTGTCATCAAAGTCCTGGTACGCACGCCCAATGTTTGTCCGCGTGTAGATCGCCGCTTGCGCTGGCGTAAGTTCTTGTGCTGTTTGAGTTGACATGGTTGGTGTGGTGTAGTGTGATCAAGCAAGCTTGCTTCCTGTTCACGTTGCAAGCATAGCACCAACAAGGAGGAGCCCTGGTCATGGTGTGTAATTCTTAACACAACACAAAGATTTGAAATGGTTTTAACTAGGTAAGTAAAATAAACCTAGACAATCAAATAACCATGTTGCAATTTGAAATGTCACCAGAAGACATGTTCTGGCAAGAAAAAATGATGCGTTCCATTAATGAATGTGATTCCATTAGTGAGCTAAAAGAAATGGCAACCCTTTTGGTAAGGATTGCCACAATGCGTCAAGTTGCAATTAAAGGATTAGTAAAAGATGCCATGGACTTGATGAGTAATCAAGTTGACCATGACATCCTTACACGCCTCAAAGAAGACTCTGGTCCTCTCCAGTAAGTTCATCACGAGCAGGCAATGCCTTCACCTCAACCGAATCACTGTTACGAGAAACAGGCAGGATTTGCACACCCTCTTTGATGCCATAGGCACCACCAAGCTTTTGTGCATCTTGCCGTGCATGTTGATTGATGTAATCATCAAACATCTCTTGCATCTTCCAGGTTGATTCACGATCTTCATCAGGAATCGAAAGACGACCAAGGGATTCAACTGCTGCATCCTGAGAGCTGTAGTCAGGAATCTCAAAGGATTCAATCGCGCAAATCTCTACGTTATTTGCACCACGCATCTCGTTAGCAAGGACGGGCACAAACACTGTGGTGGCATAAAACTTTTCGTTGAATGCCAAAGGAACTTCAGAGTCCAGCGCCTTGCTCAGACACTTAGACATTTCCTTTTCATACAGCTTAACCTTGTCGCTAACATCAGTGCCATTCAATCCCTTGAGAGTAAGAACCATCGGAATCTTATGGGCACGCTTGTTGTCCTGGGTCAGCACGTAGACCAGATACTTGGTACGAACACTGTACTTGCGCTTGTACATGTTTCCTTTGCTGTTCTCAAGATCAGCAGCAAGCCGATCATTCTCGAACATCTGCTTGACTTCTGGATCCTCAAAAGTACCAATCGTTTGGCGCATACCAGAAGTTTCTTCCACCATTAGTGGAGAACGCAACAGGATCTGAAGACGAGGTTCGGTAAAGTTCAAGCCTTCTTCAATAGAAGTGTTTGGTGCCATACCAAAGGTTTGCTTATAGTCCCAGATCACAGAACCCTTAGCAAACTCATCTTCGGTTGCAGTCCAACCACAGGTATCCAGATCGGATTTGCGTACAAACCAACCGCGTACTTTAGATTTGTTTAGAGGTTGAATTGTTACAAGATTCTGGTAGCCAGACACAAATTCTTTGGACTGGAACATCCGGAAGGAATCAAGTCCCCTGGTTGCAAGAGCAGCAGTTTTCTTGGTGGTCATTTTCTTAAGAGTTTTCAGGGAAGGAGGCGTAGCAATTTCGGATTCAAATTGATTCATCCATTGATCAGTTACCGGGTCAAGCGGAGCTTGGGTCATGGTTTGTTCGTAGTCAAGGACAAGCAGTTTAACGTCATGCTCAGGACGGATTCTCAGTCTAGATCAATGCTTTGTTGCTGAGCCTGGAGACCAGTACTCATAACAAAACTTTGCACTTTCCGCGCATCAAAGTACATCTGAGAGTACTCGTTCATAACCTCATAGATGCTTTCTTCCATGTAGCCACAACCCTTAAGAAAATCTATAAGGTGTTGTATCACATCATCAGCAACCACACTTTTAAATTCATGCAGAACTTTGGTGTTCTCATCCTCATAGAGGAGAGTGAATTGATCATGCGTTGGTGTCATTGATTTGTTCATAGTATTTGTCGCGAGCTAGAACAAAGATTTCGCCCACGTGAAAAGAAGCTAGTGCAAGCTTTGCAAGTTGAACATCAACTTCATCTTCTTCATTAATCACATCAACGTACTCATTGATGTGTTCCATAAAAAATTCATAAGCAATTGCATCCAGCAAAGTAAGATTTCCGTTTGAATCAAAATCAAGGTTGATTGGCATAGTGCTCAGAATGGAGGTTCGTCGGAATCAAAGTTGGGTGCACTGCCGTATTGACCAGGGAGATCAGGCAGCCCACCACCAGAGGCTTGAGTCCAAGGATCAGAAGATTCTTCGACGGTCTTGCCACCCCAAAGACTAGCACCTTCTTCGATAGATGCAGGTGATGTGTTGGATCCTTGAGGTTTAACCTGGGTCTCGACTGCAGTCTTTGGTGCCAGGGTCATCTGGACAAGCTGGATCTTTACATTTGTTTTCTTTTCTTTTGTTTCTTTATCAGTCCATGCGTCAGTAACAAGCCGACCACGAATTGTAATACCAGTCCCTTTACGTGTAAAGTTCACAAGCAATTCAGCTTGATTCAACTTATCTTGCGCTGTATTAATTGCAGAAAAGTTAAAAAGATCAGATTGATTGCGTCCAGTGTTAACAGCAAGAGTTTGATTACAGATCATCAAACCTTCTGCTGTAGTTTTAAAGGCACGTTGATCACTTGGATCAATGTCTTTTACACAGCGTCCTGTGAGGATGACATCATTAAAGACTGGGAATGCTTCTGTAACCGGAGCAACAATTCCTCCATGTAACGAATGCGTTTTTGTGTCAAGATCATGCCGCAGCTTTGAGCCGTGAATGTACACACGGGTTCCTTTGCTGAGATCTTTGAACTTATCACAGGCTTTACCATAGATGTGAAGAATGAGATGAGTTGGTGCTTTGTTACCAACCGGAGGCAGAATTACTTCTGCACAAAGGTTGGATGAAGTTGCACTGGTGTAAACCTCACGAGGATTTTCGTTAAGGATTGCACAGGCGTCAACGTAATTCATGAGATCAAATGTCAGGTGTTAAAGCAGTTTAACGTCATGCTTAGGACGGACAATCATTCCTTTATAACAGGAAGCGGATCACCAAGACTTTCAAGCCAACAGATCATGCACCAATAACCTTCATGATCTTTGATTGTGCTTTCAATATATTGTGTATGTTCTCCATGCTTGGGGCATACAATCTTTAATGTTGATGGTTGAATGTTAATAAAGTTTTTTGGTTCAAGTTCCATGGTTAGTGGGTCTGGCTCCAGTCGGATCCTACCCGAGAATCCCCTTCAATAGGACAAAGGAATCCAAAAAATTCACCAGCTTGCGGGAAGGCAAGCATAGCCTGCTCTTGGATCTGCGCAGTGTACTTGGGGTCACAAACCAACTGCACCTCATCGTGGATCATTAGAACTTGTTCCCAGCCCTGACCATGGGGCAGAGTCAGGGCAGACTCAATGTTGTTATGAATGTTAATGACAACTTGTTTCATAAGAATTGCACCTGCTGATTGCAACAACACATTTAAGCCTTTAAATGCAGAACGACAATAAAGAGTACGCCGATCCAATCCAATCAAGTAGTTGCGTGTGACGATGTTGTCATCGATCTGCTGCTTGAGTTTCTTTAGAGCTGGCACACCTTTCATGAATGAATTGATTGCAGTTTTTCCTAGTTGTCGCAGAACTTCTTCATCTTTTTCATTCGGATCCACAATGCTACCAGCTTTAAGGTGACCAGCTCCATAGAGGACTGCATAAAGCAAACGCTTACTGATGTCCCTGGTCTCTACACCAAATCGTTCTTGGTTGTATACATGGATATCAATGTCTGGATCTGTAACAACCCGTGCGTATTCACCGTTATCCCATAGCGCCAAGTAACCAGCAAGGCAACGCAACTCCAATGCTTTGGCATCAATACCAATCATGTCCCATCCTTGGGGCGCATGAAACAACGACCGACATTCCTTGCCATAAGGTGAATAGCCCGCTGGAACCTGACCCATGTTGGGGTTGCGGTGAGCACAACGACCAGTGATACAACCAGAAGTAACAACGTCACCGTGCATTCGACCAGTATCATTGTTAACCAACTTGAGCCAAGCATTGTTTCCATCAGCAATTTGACCAAGGCGTTTCTTGATGAGCATATATTCTGCCAGGGGTTTAGCCTCTGGAAACGGAAGCTGCTCTAGCACTTCGTCATCAATACTTGGATTTCCTTTCGCAGTTGTTTTCTCTGGTTCCCATCCGTACTTAGCCTTAAATCGATCAACAATTTGCTGACGAGATCCAGGATTGAACTCTTCATGGCGAATCTTTTCAAAAGGAACTCCTTTGACATAGCCACGATTTTTGTTATTGACCTTAGGTGTAAACCAAGAACTGTGCTTGATTGGAGGAAAGATTTCTTTTAGTTGTGCCTCCAGTTCTGCTTGTCTTGCTCGCAAGCCATCCACAAGATCAAGACATGCATCCACATCAAAAGGAACACCTGCTCTAATTTGTTTGTTAATGGCCAGAGCAAAGTCGTGCTCCAGTTTGAGCGGTGGTTCCGGATAGTTCTTCTTGGTGATATGCCCCCAAAGTTTCGTAGTAATCGCAACGTCTTGCTGACAATATTCCAGCATTTCTTGCGAATACTCCGAGAAGTCTTTGAAGACGATCTTATGATCGGCCATCCTCCATCCCCAAGCCTTAAGCGATGCGGATCCACGTAGGTTCTCTGGAACCTGCGGATATTGTTCGATGTCAAGGTCATAGAGTTTTTCCTTGGGCCAGATCAATCGTGTGCAGATAAGCGTGTCAATAATGCGTGCTTTGCAGTCAAATGAATGCAGCTTTTGTAGAACAGGAATGTCGTAGAAAATCAGGTTATGTCCTATAAGAGAATCGGCAGTTGCCAGATGAGCAAGAGCATCAGCAATAGCATCAGGCCCATAAGTAAAAGTTTGTTGTTTGTTGATGTCATAAATTACAACACAAAAAACTTTTGTAGCTTGTTCATACAAGCCATCCGTTTCCAAATCAAAAACCAAATAAGTTTCATTTGGATTTGGGCTCATTGAAAAACGAGACTCCTTGACTTTCAACATAAATTGCTGCCTGTCTTAATGCTTCGGGATTATCGTTGAATAATCCTAAACCCTTATTGCAACCTGGGCACAAAAGACCACGGATTTTATTTGTGTCATGACAATGGTCAACATGGTAATCCGCATCAGTCTCAAAGTGTTCTTTACAGATTGCGCAACAACTATTTTGAAACTCCAAGAAATTTAATTCTTGTTCCAGAGAAAGCCCGTAAAATTTTTGACGTTGCCAACGGCGTTGCCTTGCAATCCCTCGTTTTTTAAATTCAGGATTACTAGACCAGCGCTTAGCTTGTTTAATTCGAATACAATCTTTGCAGTCACTACGATGTCCACCATAATCACTGCGTTTGTAAAAAGAAGATAAAGATTTTTCCTTTTTACAAAAAGAACAAACTTTTGTTTCAGTCATTTGCGGAACTGGGCTTCATCGCAAACTTGGAGTTCTTTACAGGCAAGGTCTTCGTCATTGTTGTTAATCCACGTCAAGATCTGCTGTGCACCCGCACGATACGGATGAGAAAAGATCTTGCTTAATGCCACTTCAGAGTCTAGTGGGATCAACTCAAATTGATTGGTTGAACTATTGGCGGTAACGGCGTGAGGTTCGCCCCACCGCCAACAAGCAATGATGTAAGACATGGATCAGATGAAAGTCAGATAGATGATATCTGATTCCACCTGATCCGCAAGTGTCTACAGAATCATTTCCGATTCTTTTTGTTGTAGCCAACGAAACCACCTTCCTTCTTGCGTTGGGAGATGGCTTTGCCTGCATCCGATCCAGCCCTCTGGGACCCATGGACCAAAAGTGCGAAGGACTTATCGCCAAGGCAATGGCTGTCATCGTGGTCTACCTCGAGGCCAAGCTCTGCGGCTTGTTCTTCTGTGTAGACAACGTGAGCAACCCTGGTGTAAACCTCAGGATACTTGTCGATCAAGTAGTCGAGTGTCCCACCGTGAGATGCAGTGAGATAAAAGTTGGATGGAATCAGGTCACGTAGGTTGTACCACATACCAAGAGACTTGGTGAATGCGTAGAACTTTTGTTGCGGGCGACCTTGAGCAACCATGATCCAAGCCTTGAGATAGTTCTCAGTCCAGAAGTCACCGCTCTCATGGATGCGCACCAGATCTTTTGGTGGTTGTGCTGAGAGTGAAAGGTCAATCAGATCACGCATCAACACAGCTTGGTTCCCATTGGAATGAAGAGCTTCACGAAGCAAATCCCAGTTGTGCCAACGTGCTTCACGAACAGTAGGCCTGGTCTCTGCCATGGCAGCAAAGCAACGGAAGTCCCATTCTGCTGTCACACCTGTGTACTGAGGTAGGTCAGTGATCAAACCTGTGGTGCGATCAGCAAATGTCTTGCATACACCTGCGTGAGGGCAGGCATACCCAGCAGGCAGGCTAAAGATCAAACGATTCTTGAGCTTACCGTTACCGGTGGAAAACTTGAGGAGTTTCATGAGTTGAGTTGAATGATAATAAAAACTAATCAACAGTTTAAGGACTTGCTTAGGTCCATCTTCCTGATCGGGAATGTTACAAAATGAACGACATCATATACATAAACCGTCATATACTTTCCGTATCAATAGATACTAAAGCAATGACGTTAGTGTATCGCGGTTGCAAGTACAACCAAGAAGAACAAGCCAAGAAGGACCAAGCCTGGTGGAACTTAGCCCACCGTCCCTGGCTCTGCCTGAAGTACCGTAACGTCTGCTACTTTCCATATGTCACTGGAGGCCTGATCAAATGAACAAAGCATTGATTGTCTACCTGGTAGATAAGAAAAAGAAAGTGGCACGCAAGGATGTAGAGTCCAAGCATGCCATTGCTGAATTAAAAAAACAAAGCGCCGCGACCTTTTGATCGCCATTTGTTTAGATCATCTTTTGTTTTCTCATCCTTCGGAGAAGGCTGCTTCTCCGATGATGGGGAATTGTTCGCAAAAGATCCGCTTGATTTCTCGGGCAATTTGCTGGTGCTCGAGTTGTGTTGATTCATGGCAGCGTAGGTCTAGGTAATGAATGAACGACCTAAGAGTACCGTTCATATAAATGCGTGTCTGTGTCGAAAGTGGCAGGATTGCCCTGGCACATTCCTTGGCAACACCATTGCTTACCATTTCACGGTAAAGATGTTCAGAGTTTTCATATAGTTCACTGATGCGCCTGTAATAAGAACCAACAAGTTCAGGTGACAGATCGTCAATACTGTTCTGCCTGTTCTTATGGTCTTGCCTACGTAGATGAGGAATAGCAGCAGAGCCTAACTCATTAGTATCTGCATAACGCTGACTAAATTCCTGGAAGCTAAAGGATCGATGGCGAATGATCTGTGCAGAAATAGCACGCGTTGTGTTGATTTCCACACACATATTGGCCATCTCGTACGGCGACCAGTGCTTGTGTGTGATGAGGTACTTGAGAAGCTTGGGAGCTGTCTCCATGTTCCCTTGATTTTTTGGAGCTGATACACGTGCCATGTGTGTGATCATTTCCTCTGCATTGGGCGTAGCCCAAACAAGTTGTACATTCATGAGCACTTAAGAAAGTAATGCCAACGGCTTGTTGGATCAGTGTACCGGATTACTGAACAACCTTGGTAGTGATCCAAGACTTCAAACTTTGAAGTGTCTTTAGGTTCATCTGATGCCAAAAAAATTGAAGCCAACAAACCAGTAACTGCAAACGCAAGGATTGTTGCACAACACCCACGAAGAAAACAAAGCTGTTGTTCTGTCATCTCATTCTCCTGGAACAATAACTTCTTTAGTCAGACGTTCTAACTCTGACACAGGACAGATGCGTGCTGTGGCATGTTCAGTGGGACTAGGCAAATGATCCCACCGCACTAGCAAGAACCTTTGCTTGGCACCAGATGAATTCTTTTTGTAATTAATGCCAACGACTTCACCATATCGTTGACTCCTGTACTGAGCAATTCGTTGCCTGGTTTCTTGGTTGTTTGTGTAAATCCCATGGGGCTTGGGACGTTCAGCAACACGATCACCAATCTTGTAATCAAACTGGCGCTTAGTTGGCATAGTGATTGCAGTCGTAGGAATCAGTTGTGTCGTATTCAGGAAAACCAAATGCACATTGACCGCCTTCATTATGCAAGCAGTCTTTGCATTTGATTGTCACTGGTTCTGATGCAAGTGGGTTGCCACCTAATAAACTGTAGAGCTTAGAAATAAGGATGAGGTTTTGCTGTGCTTCGTTATAAAAGTCAGCAGATACTTCGTATGTTGTAAAGCGATAACTGCAACAATCACATTGCATGCGCCTACGTGCACCATTGGATGCCCCCCTAGATTCAATAACGCGAATTCCGTTTTGGTTGCATTCAGGACATCGAGCATGAAAAGGATTTGGTTTACGCGCCATGGTCTTCAGTTGCTGGAGATTTGTTTAAATGTTCAGACAATTTGTTTAGTTGCATAGAGTCCAAATAGTAAAGGACATTCTCTGCACCAAGAATGTTAAATGAATCAACCAAAAGTTCTTTGTTGTCTACACCAAGGTAATAGGACAACAAGATGTTCTCTGCTTCTTCAAAGCCATCGTATGAACCAGTGAGGCTTTCAAGTACAGTACCTGGCATGTTGTCCACGATGTAAGAAACAACACCCTTGGTAACCACAGGCCAAGTATTAGCAGGAATTAATGCATAGGTTTTGTCAACCAAATCAAGATCAACAAGTCCAGGTTGAGATTCATCTGACATAGATAAAGACCCCCGCTTGCGCAGGGGCCGAACATTCCTCAGAGATCTTAGGCGACTTGAGCTTGTGTGTCTACCACTTGATCCATAACGCCAGCTTCCTTGAGCTTGTCGAGCATGGCACACATGATGTTGGCATGGGCATGGGTTTGCTCCATGAAGTGTTGCGCACGCTCTGCTGTGATGGTGTGGACGCAGCCGTTGGGTTCGACATACTTCCAGCTTCCATCAGGCTGCGGATCACCTTGGAGCGCAAGACGTTCAGAGTTACGGACGTACCTCAGCTCTAGGTTATGGAAGTCCTGGAGACCATCGGCAGCAGTCCAGGTTGCACCAATGTTGTAACGCTTGTCTGCATCAGAGTAAGCGTGGAATTCAGGGATGAGGTGTTTGAAGGCAGCAAAGATTTGCATGGTGTTGAGTAGTAGTTGGATTGGTAGCCGACCTCGGATTCGAACCGAGACTTGACGGAGCTTAAATCCGTTGCCTCTGCCGTTGGGCTAGTCGGCCTCACTTGGGCTTACGTCAATTGAGCTTGACTGCCAAGTGTGATCTTGAGGTAGGACTTCCATTCCGTAAGTCCAGCTATCATAGTCTTCCTCATTACGTGGATCGTCAATCAATTCGTAATGAGGAGAGTTCTGATGGATGTACTCGCCAAGATTGGCAAGAGCCATGGCAAGAAGTTGTTCATCAGTGTGTTCCATAAATAAAGAGGCGTCCTTTAACGAGGATAGGACGCCTCTGCTGTGGATTCAGCTCTTAGAGCTTAGCTCAGATTCACGGGATTGCAAGGCTCGCTTGAATGCCGTGGAGTACTGCTCACGTTCTTCATCTGATAGGGGTTGGTTGGCAACACCAGCAATCTGAACAACGTTCATGACACCCATGGATACGTCCAGTTGGATCGTAAAGGTTGGCTTACCATCAATCATGCAGAGCACAATGAAGTGCTTACGTTTCTTGATGTCTTCTGCATAGCGTCCTGCAGAACCCACACAGTTACGTACTGCTTGTCCCCACTGTGACAGTTGATGTGTATCAACAGGCTGGAAGAATGTCCAGTCACTGTTGTTAACATTGACCTTGATAGGTTGAGGGAACAGATCCTGGTGTAGTGATTCCTTGCGGTTAGTTACCTTCCATGCTTCGGCTTGCACGTAGTCATGGAAGTCAGGCATCCGCCAGCGCTTAGGTGCATCCAGTTCTTTGCCATGCTCTAGTACACGCATGATCATAGAGAACGTATCGTTCATCTCATACCATGAGTGAATAACGTAGTCATGATCATTAAAGGTAGACAGAGCCCGATTATCCTTCTTGGCGTCTTCAATATATTTAGACATCATGTTGAAGAATGAAGTCACACTCATGTGTTTACGCAACCAAGCAACTAACTGTTCGTTGAAACGCAAGTTATTGAGGTTGACAGTGCGGAGCTGATCAAAGTAAGTACGGTAATGATCGATAGGGCAGTCGGGCCAGATACGATTAATGAACTCAATAGAGTTACAGGTCTGCTGGAATTCCTTAAAGCCGTACTTGATAGCTTTGCGTTGTGTATTCTCTGGATTGTTGTATTCAGCAATTGAACGATCAAGCATTGCTTGAAGTTGCTTCTTGATATATGGAGAAGTAATAATTGTTTCTACATTGGTTAAACATGTGCCGTAAGAAGAATAGCCATAGTCATTCTTCAGTAACTTAGATGTTGTAATCAAGTTATCAACTGTTAATTGATACTTGGTCTTATCAGGTATGGTCTTGCTGAAGAATGCATGCAGCTCAAGTGCATCAACAATGTTGTTGCAACGCAGACGTTCAAAGATGCTGCGGCAATCACTCCATTGAGGAACGGTTGTCATCAGCTGGGATTCAAACCTATTGATTGCCTCGTTGATATCACGAGCCTTCTGGTAGTAACTGGCGATACCCAAGGCACGCCAGTTGCGACCGTCTTTGCCATTGATAATATCTTGCTTGGTTACTGTTGCTGAGTAAGTAAAGACCTGTGAACCACGACCAATGGTGTGTTCAGTGCACTGCTCTTTGCTGTTCCAGATGCTGTGAGGTACAGCCTTGGCAGCAGCTGAGGTGTTCTTAAATGCATAGGCGTAGCCATAGAGATAATCTTCGCCTTTCTGTGGGAGCCATGCTGCGTACCAGCATTGCTCGAAGTGATAGAGGATAGCAATAGGTACAGTGCGTGCTTGTGAAGTTGCTACGTCCACAAGCTTGGTAAACAATTGGAAGCGCCCTGGCGCTAGCTGTGCATTGATGTAATCAATCGCATCCTGCTGATAGCTGGAGCGCACCACATCTTCAGGGATGAGGTGAGGGATGTTGCCAAGGGGGTACTTGGCTTTCTTGGTAGGCTTCTTGTTCTCTGTTTGCTTAGCCAAAGCCTTGAGCTTTGGATCATAAGCCAGCAGTTCTTGTTGCAAGTTAGACGGCAGGTGGAAATGCATGATGAGGTTGGAGTTGAGTTGAGTATAGGCAGTTTAACGTCATGCCCAGGACGTAATCATTACTGTTCTAAGTACTGATCAATGGTGTAGGTACCGGTCGGTGTCATGACTGGCATGCGTTTAGCAAAGCCAGTTGCTAGGTAGACACGACCCTTGGGACCACGCAGTACAAAGTACCAGCGTTTGAATTCAATTGAGAAGCCAATCATTCGTCTGAGGTGTCGAGTAATTACTAATAAAGCCAATCATTCGTCTGAAGTGTCGAGTAGCTCCCATTGAGGATCGAGGTGATCAAGATAGGCACAGAAGCCATCTTCATCAAGAGGAATTGGTTCCTCTGGATCCAGCTCAATAGTTGTTGTACAAAGAGCAGGAGCCCACTCTTCAGGTTCGAAATGAGTTGCCCGATAGAGCAAACGCATCTCGTCCACAATTGCTGTAATTGTGACATGGGTGTCACTGAATGAGGTATTTTCAATAGCTAGAACTGTCATCAGTTGTCATCCACGTAAGAATAGGTTTTGGCAATGACACACTTGTACTTGTTCCATGCACGTGCACTAAAGTACTCGCCATGAAAACGTTGTGCATCAAGTGTGTTCTCTTGTGCCCGGCGCATGGCGCAGGCAGAAAGATTGATGCGATCAAACAGGGTAAGTTCGTCGAGGTAAATAGACATGGTTTGAGTTGAGTGAGTGGACAGAACCTGGGACTTACACAGTAAGGATGCCCAGTGTTTCAATCGAATCCCATGGTATCAAGCTTGCGCTTTCTGTATTCAGCTTGTCTATCCCTGGTGAAGTACAAAGGTGCAATCTGTGTCTCAAGAGTCTCGAGAAGAGAGATAGTGTTTCGAATACTGTCTGTATACAAATCAATATGTTCTTTGTATTTCTCTTTGCCTCTGTTCACAAGGTCAAGTCGAAGCTGTCGGTAGTTATCAATCTCACCTCGTAGTGTATAGATGAGATGCCACCATTGATTCTCCTCAAGATCAAGGGTAACCGTCCGTGATCCAGAAGGGAAATGAGGATTGAGTTCAGGTTTCTTTGGCATGGTTATTATTGAGTTAGACCTGGGACTTACACTGCCTCCTTCTGTGCTGTTTGCACAACGAGTACAGACGCCCAGATCTTTAGATTAGCTTAATGTTTCGACGGGACAATCCTGTGCCAGGGATACTGATTGATCCACGGACA
>Ga0208161_1000518_pt1 | contig 21991 bp, 24 predicted proteins | sample CB_VirMetaG_3_FD_184538 | JGI IMG/M metagenome (GOLD analysis project Ga0208161, IMG submission 184538) | Freshwater to marine saline gradient viral communities from Chesapeake Bay - CB_1508_1S Viral MetaG (SPAdes) (version 4) | ecosystem: Environmental > Aquatic > Marine > Coastal | place: USA...
ATTTTTGGTAAGTATATATCAGATGAGGCTTTAATGTCGGCTAAATATGGTTTCAATACTCTAGACGGTATTAAAGCTAGCTCCCATAATTTCAGATTATTGGCGGGAGGTTTATTAGCTTTGAGATTAAGAGCTAATGGTCATATAACAAAGATAGATGGTATAGTATCAGGTACGGTTACAGGTAGAGGACAAGGGGCGCAAGAAGTACCAAAGTATACTAGTATAGGTTTGATTGCACCACAATTAAAAGTACTGAGAGATTTAAAAGGATTTCAAGATACAGCTCACCCCGATTTCTTAACATTGTTAAAAAGTGACCCTATTGTAGAAAAAGATAAATCTCAAACTTTTTCTTACGCCGAAAATTTATTAATCCATTTAGGTGAATCTAATTATCACAGACGAAAAGGAAAAGATTCCACTAAACTTAATTTAAGACAAAGGCAATCAGGTATAAAGGCATTAGAAGATTTTAAATCAGGGGCGGCTACTAGACTAGAAACCTTGAAAAAATTAGGGGATTTAATGTCCTCCATAGCCACGACTAAAAAGTTAAATAAACCAGAAGATCTATATAAAATTGAAGACTACCAAATAGTAGCTTTAGCTTACTTAGAATTGGCTGGGCATCATTTCCAAATGGGAGAAGCTAAAGACTTAGTGGACAAACTATTAGGGGGTAAAATAAAAACACCTAACCGTATCAACAATGAGTTGATTAACTTACTGCAATCTATAGCTCATAAAACGGAGTTAGACATTAGCAGGGTAGCAAAAAACTTCATTAATTCTTCTGAAAAAGTAACCAAGGAATTATTAAACAGTAATCCTTTAAGTAGAACAATTTCAGCTGATGGATCTAAAGAGTTTAAAAACCTATTTGAGATTCACCCTGATGACATGAAATCAGATACTTACAAGAATTCATTAGACAAAGCTTTTAAGTTGAAAGATCCTGATGATATGTCTAATAACTTAACGGAAGCGGAAAGAAAGTATATCAGGCACTTTAATGAGAAAATGGATGAGGCTTTAAAAAGAATGCTCACCGAAGAGGAATATAGTACTATATACGCTAAATGGCCAAAAGGTACTATCCCTTTAGTTAAAGCTGATTTTATAAATAAAGCGGCTAGACAGGAAACTATAAAGGGTAAATTAAAAGAATTTGGGGCATCGTTAAAATCTGGGGCTAAGAATTCCGTAGAAACTTTTAGGGCAGTAAATGATATGATTGAAAGTACTTTCATGTCACAAGTTACCAGCCCTTCAAGAAGATTACGTATGCTAGGTGTTGATGAAACTGGTATGCCTTTAGGGGAATCGACTTTCGAGGGAGAATATGAGACAAACTTAGAAGCTATATTAAATAGTTTTTATTTAGATAGTATTGAGGTCGAAAGAAGTGCTAATGCTATGTCTACTTTTAATGCTATTAGTACTGTAATATCTTTGGAAAAAGATGGCCACTTTAAGGATCTTACTAAGCTTGATGATTATGTGAAGAAGTTTACTCAAACTCACTTACACTCAGAGGTAGATGACGAGGGTAAATTAGGAGAAACTATAGACAAAACTGCAAAATGGTTAACGTTAGGCGCATTAGGATTAAAGCCATTACAATACGTAGTAGAAGCAGTTACTAACGCCACTCAATCTTTGGCAGGTACTACTGCTCAAGCTATGATGGGTAAATCTAAAAGGTTCAACGCCGCGAATAAAGCTAAGGCTAATTTGATGGTTATGGGCAACACTTTACAAGGAGCTAAAGGTGATTTAAAGGCCTTCAGGACTGTGGAGTGGATTAATACTAATTTAGGTATTCACAGTACCAATAAAGAGAACTTAAGGGGTAAAAAGTATTTAGTATCTAGAAAATCTGGTTGGGCACAGACAAGATTAATTTGGGAAGGTTTAACTTCTTTTCAAAGAAAACATGCAGAAGCCCTATTCATAGCTACTCTTGATAACATGGGTATTTTAGATGCCATTACTAAAGGTGATGACGGAGAAATTAAATACCAAGTTACTAAAGATAAAAGATTTGAAGGTATATTAAATGCCGATGGCACATTAAAACCTAATCTTACTGGTGAAGAAGACCTTAAGAAAGCTGCTCTATATAGATATTTAGTGGATTCTAATAAAGAAGAAGGGACATTAGACGAAAACGGAGTACCTACTATACCTTTGAGCGGGGATCAAATTATTGAAATGCGTGATTATAGCGCAACCTTATTTGGTTCTTCAGATAAATTCATTAAAGGTGTAGGTCATCACTCTTCTATAATGAGAGCATTTTTACACTTTAGGTCTTGGATTCCTTTAAAGTTAGATACATATTGGACTGATACAGACAACGCTAACTTAACAAGAGGTGAGTTAGTATACATAGAAGATCCTAATTCCCCAGAAGGAGGTTATATGGAATGGCAAGGGGCACGTATGGAAGGTATTATACAGACCATAAATGCTATGCGTAAAAATATGGTGGACAACTGGAAACAAGTTAAAGCAGGTGAAAAAGAGGGAAGTCCGTTTGGTAATCCTTTAGAAGGGTTGAATAAGAACCAAAAAGAAAACCTAGCTACATTCGCGAGTCATGTAATAATGATGGCAGTTTCTTCAATACTTATTATGTTAGCTTTTGATGATGAAGATGAAAAATGGAAAACTGGGGCTGGGGCAATTCTAAAACAAGGTATTATAAATGGTACTAGTGATTTAAATACTCTACGTTTAGTTAGCTCTTTATCTACAGGTAGTCCTATGATGATTATGTCGCAAAGTGTTAACTTATTAAACAAAGTGGAGCAAGCCGCTTATTATTCTGCAACAGGGGATATGGATAAAGCTCTTGAGCAATTAGCTAAGACTACCGGTTTAACAAAGAACCTTTACCAAATAAATATAGACCCTGACAAGTAGTCTAGAAGCATGAAAAAAAAATACCCCCGACCAGCAATTAAGCCGATTGGGGGTATAAATTTTTATTAGGTATTATTAATCAAAGTAATTTAATCTACCTCTTTCTTGAACGAAATTAATAGCTTTCTTTATCTGATCTTCGTAATTGTCCTGGTTTATTTCTTTGCCATTCATTTCTCTCTCCGCTATAAATAACATATATTCGGAAAAGAAGGGACATAACATCATAAGTCTTCCTAATAACAATTCGTTATCAGTTCCAACTTTCATAAGATTTTGTGCTAACTGAAACTCTGAAAAGATCTTAGCGGTATTTTGGCTAATTAATAATTCTCCAGTAGTTTGATCTCTTAAATGTATTGGCAATCCTACAGAAGAATTAACTTCCTCAGATATATTCAATCTAGCTTTTATGCAAAGATCTCTCAACCTTTCAAAAACTAAAGGATCCTTCATGAACTCTTCATACATCACTTGTCTTTCCGGGCTGTCTATGACCAAACCGAGCCATAAGTATCCTTCTGGTATTTCTACAGGCGCAAGAGTTGCATAGACTTCTTCTTTTGTGATCACAGCATTAACTTCCTTCTCCTCATGAGTCATCAAAGGCTTAGAAGTGAATTCTTTACCCACACCTTCAGTGAATTGAGTGATAGTATCCTCTACTAATTTTAATAACTCCTCATCAGTAGATGTATGCTTAACTATAAATTTAGTCACTGCACATAACATCTTTCTAGGACTATCCCAAGCCAACATTATATTAGCAGGGGTTTTAAATAAGAACTTTCTATTTTCATTCACAAGAGGCACTAAGTCAGTTTCATCTTTGAATCCGTTCAAAAGGTAAGGTTCATTTATATTACAAGAAGCCTGTGAAATTATAATCAATTTACAAGGGCCCTTATAACCTTCTTTTATTATTCTATTTATTTTCATTTTATCTATTTTGCTTTGGATCTATTATATAGTGCTCAAAATAATCTGGTCTAAAATCTTGAAAACTTGAGACTTCTTCTTGTAGGTTGTGACAGATTAACTCTATAGTAGGATCTAAACCTAATTCTGATATATTTTCCGTCGTAGTGCAATAACTAATAGAATGTTTTAATAATAACCACAGATTATAATGTTCTGAGAAAACCCTAGAATAAGTGCTTATTTCAAATTTATAAAGCTTTCCTTCGTCAATATTATTAACTTTAATAGAACTAGTTAGCGGCCATATAATATGATCGAATTTGTCAATATCCTTTAAGTACATATTACTTAGATTTGCGTTTGTCTAACTCGTCTTTGTACTCTGCCCATATCTTTGTTATCTCAACTAATATAGGGTTTCTAACTACGTCGTTATTATTAAAAGTAAATTTATTAACACCATTAATATTCTTTATTAACTCTGCAAACTCAGTTATAGATCCTTTAACACCTCTTAAATCTGATTGATAAAAATCACCTGTGAATATAATCTTAGAGTTTTTACCGATTCTAGTTACTGCGAGAATCATCTCATCCAGAGACATGTTCTGTGCCTCGTCACAGATTATAACAGCATTATTCAATGTTGCTCCTCTCAAGTAATTTAAAACTTCAAAGATAATTCTGTTTGATTTAACTAGTTCAACCGCTTCATTCATACCAACTAATTCATCTAGTATGTACATGAAAGATCTTATATGGGGTTCTAATTTTTCTTCAATTGTTCCCGGTAAAGCACCTAATTTCTGGGTAGCCGATTCAAATATAGGTCTAAGTAATATTAGTTTCTTGTTATCCCTTAAAGAATCAGAAAGACCTTTATATATTGCGGTAATAGATTTACCTGTACCTGCTGCACCTGAACATATAATTACTGTGGAATTATTTATAGTGTTTATAAATTCTATTTGCTTGGCATTAGGTCTAAACCCGTTTTCCAGTTTATTGATAATGTCCCTATTAGAGCTTTTTGCTTTAGAGCTCAAATAATTTTCCACCTCTTCGTGATCTTCTTTCGGGAATTTTAGACTATTCTTCTTTTGACCTGCCATATGTTAATAAAATAAAAAAGCCAACCATAAAAATGATTGGCTATTAAAAGATAATTACTGATTATTTTATAGATTCTTTACGAATTTCTTTGAACATTTTCTCTAATTTAATAGAGTTTGTTCTAACGCGTCTACCTGCTGCTTTATTACCTTTGTTATACTTGGCTGCATCTAATAAAATTGCGCTTAAATTTTCACTTAAAACTTCTAAGTTGATCTCTTGACCATTCATTACTTTTTCCATATTGTCCATATTATTAGTTATTAATTTTTAACTTTTACAAATATCGAAATAAAAAATTATACCCTCAGGTAATTATACTTCAATTATAAACCCGTTATGCTCAACAGAAGTACATCTAAGATTAACTATCGATCCATTTATAAATTGAACGTCTCCGGTTTTGCTTGTTTTTAAAATCTTGCCGCCGTCTTCGTGAATATGTCCAAATAAACTATACTTCAACTTTGGTAAAGTTAATATAGTATTGTACAAATGCTTACACCCAGCGTTCACAAAATCTCTTGTTGTATCTAACAATTCTTTTGGGGGTCCATGAGTTAATAATATTTCTGTATCTTTAGGTATACTTGACCAAAACTTATTTATCTTATTCTGCTTAGCATTATAAGCCCAACCAAAGCCAAAAGTAGGTGTTACAGGACTACCATAAATTTTAATTCCTTCCACAGTAATAGATTCATTGACTAAAAGTATAAAGTCATAGTCGTTTAGTATCTGCTCTTTAGTGATTAGGCCTTTTTCTATAGACGTGTCATGGTTACCAGGGATACCTATTTTATATTTATAAGGTAGGCTTTTAACCCACTCTAAAAATGTTATACACTCTTCTTTGTTTAAGTACGGATCTCTTTGATTACTCATATCACCTGTAAAAAGAATCCCATCCACTTCATCAGGAGATGGGATATCTAAATGCCAGTGTAAACCATGAGTATCTGATATATGCCAGAATTTCATAGTTATCTAATTAATCTTCATCATCGTAATCTTCGTCATAGTAAGAATCCTCATATGACTCTTCGTAATAATCGTCATCTTCATCTTCATCTTCATCATCTTCGATATAATCGTCTTCATCCTCTATTAGAGTAGGAGTAAGATCGTATTCTTCTAAAAATTCAAATAAGTTATTACTATCTCTAACTTCGAATACTACTTCAATATCCTCAATACTCTTAAGGATTTGTAAGTCTGAGCTAAGGGCTTTTGCATCTACATGAGATCCACTTTCATAACCTTCAACATCAGAAATAACTAACTTTACTAAGTTGCCTTTTTGAAGTTCTTTACTCGCCACAACAATAGACATAGATATACCGTCTATTAAGCAGTTAGCCCCTCCAATAAGCTTATCAGTATCTACAAGATCAGTTCCTGTAAAAATATTTACATATTCCCCGTAAATTACTCTAGTAACACTATCTACTCCCTCTGTATCGAAATTATCTAAGATAAGATTTGCGTTACTAATAGAGGTAACTAAGATCAAAGATAAAGGTTTCTTAGGCTTTGATGAAATAGAATTCTTAGGTTTAGGCTGAGCTTTTTTAATTTCAGCATCAACACCAAATGGAAATAACTCTTCAATAAAGTTTTTAGCTGATTCTTCATCACTGAAAGCAGCAATATAAATATCACCTGCGTCTGTTAACTTAGCTAAACTTTCTAAATGTGCGAATAATCCTTTACGGTTATCAATTTGATCCCTAGATATTTGAACATAAAACTCAGTAACAATTTCATCAATAATAGAATCCTTGTCTGTACTTACTACATCTTCAGGTAATTTCTTTACTTGACCTATATAATTCTGTAAACTCCCTACACTTAAATTTTTTAATTCTGCAGATCTAGCTTTCTCTGAAATGATAATTGCTATCTCTTTATTTGTTTTATCAGGATTTTCTTTAATATATCTTCTGATAATTCTAATTCTTTCCGCGTTCATATGTCTTATTTTGTTGTGTATTTCGTATTATCAATAATTAACCATTCGATATTTCTATTATCGATTAACCTATGACCTTTTGTTTTATCATCAGCAGGTACTTGAACGTCAATAACATTAGTTCTACCTAAGAAAGAGTCTACTGAATGTAAATAACCCACTAAAACTCTATCTTCGCCATCAGCCTTTTTAAATTTAACAGTAAATATATTGCTTCTAGCTCCTTGTAATTTTTCTACTATTTCCTGTTTAGTAGTTTTAATTGTTTTATCGAAAGAATCACATTTAAACAATTGATTTAAAACTTTTTCTCCCACTAACTCAAATGTTTCTCCATCACGGTCTTCCACCAATAATGAATCTTTTCCTGATTCAAGGACTTTAAAATAATTTGTCAGTGACACATAGCCACCTTTTTGAAACTTCATCATATTTACTTAGATTTTGAGCCTGAATTAAATGCAGTCAGGGCTCGGTTATTAATTCCTATTAATTTTTCTACTGTTTCCGCCATGGCCTTTTCAAGTAAATCTATAGCGTTAGTTACGTCTGCTTCGTAACAAATAGTAGTGAATCTGATGCCAGAAAGATTATCATTTTTTAATGTGGGGTTAGCCACTAATAATTCATTTTTGTAATATCTATAATCGCCATGAACTTTTTTAACAATTATAGTTTTATCAGTTTCTTTGACTATAGGGTACTTGTCATAGTATTTCATATAACGCCCCGTATGTTCATTACTGGATAAGCTTAAGCTCAACTTTATCAAATTTTCCATTTCTTTTTAATTCTGCTCTTAAGGTTTCACAAGCGTCTATTAAATAATCATCTTTTTTAGATCTATCATAAACCTTAGGGTTCAAATTCGGTTTGCCATAATAGTAGTAATGAGCAAAAGGTAAAGAAGATTTTATCATCAAATTTTGAATATACTCATTTTGCAGTACTTTTAAACCTACAGCATATTGCATTTCTTCTTTGAACTTTTTAGTCACCTTTATTACTGCCTCTTTACTTTCTCCGAATTCTTTAGCTTTAAATCCGTGCAGCTCTTTTAATTCATCGTGCATTCTACCAGTTAACCACCAATAGTAATAACCTTCCACAGAATTAAATTTACCGTATTTAGGATGTATAAACACCGAATGGAAGAAATTAGACAAAGCCCTCCCTAAAGTTAAAGAGGACTTTGAATAAATATTTATATGGTCTATACCTTCTCTACTTGGTTCCCATACCATAATCCTTAAAATTAAGCGTCACATCCACCTCCCGCACATGTAAATAAAGAATTAGCAGGTCTCTTAGCTACCGGCTCTTCTTTTTTAATTTGAGAAGAAGATAACTTAGTATTAGTATCTAATTTAGATTGAGTACGAGTATAATAAACACCTGTTTTTAATCCATTAGCCCAGGCGTACATTAGTGCACTAGATATCTTAGAATATTTAGCTTCACTATGATATACATTCAAAGATTGCCCTTGATCTACGTATTTATTTCTAATAACAGATAAATCAAGTAAAGTCTTTTGAGGTATTTCCCATACTGTCTTGTATCTATAGCGAATATCTTCTGGTATTTCAATGATTGTCTGTATACTACCTTGTGACTGAATAATCTTATCTCTGATTTCTTCTGTCCATAAATTAGACTCAATCAATTCTTTAACAAGGTACTTATTAATTACAATAAATTCACCTTGACCCACTCTTCTGGAGAATATATTAGAACCAATTGGCTCAAAGCTTTCGAACGATCCCAACAAGATAGCTGAAGAAGCAGTAGGCATAAGACCAACTAATAGAGAATTTTTCATTTTGATAGGCTCACCTGGGGCTAAAGGGGACCAACCCTCAATATAAGTTTCGCCTCTCTCATAACGGCTACCTCCCCATGCAGGGTAAGTTTCACCTGTGGCTTCTGCTAATCTATTACTCTCAGTTACAGCTGCTTTATAAATAGTTTCGAATATTTTATGATTCCATTCTTTGGCTTCTTCACTTTCAAAACTAATTTTCTTCTTCGCAAAGAAATCAGCTAATCCTGCAATACCTATAGCAATTGCTCTTTGGTCTAACCCGGCATTTTTGCTCCATTCGTCACTCCATTTATTTACATCAATAACTTTATTCAGAGCTTTAACTAATATTCTAGCGCTATTAGCTATAGTATCTAGATCGTCATGCTCAGCTAGGTTAATTGAAGCTAAAGTACATTGCGGTGTGTAATTAGGTTTAGATACTTGGTATATTTCAATACATAGATTACTTTGCTTTACTATACCAATATTATCTTGCATATTACGTTTATTCGCATTATCCTTATACATGACATAAGGCCTACCGCTTTCAACTTGAGATTTAATAATCATATCCCAAATCTTTTTAGGCTCTATCTCTTTACCTAACCCTAGTGCAACCGCCTTGTTATATTCTGCCTCGAAATCATCACCAACTAAGTCTTGCAAAGGCCTTAATCCTGCGTCTAAAATTTCTTTAGGGCAAAATAAATGCCAAGTCTCATTGTTCTTCAATTTCTTCATGAACAAATCATTTACTAAAACTGCAGTAAACAAGTCTCTAGTTCTCAATTGCTCATCGCCAATAGGTAAAGTAAGCTCAAGGAAAGAAGTGATATCTCTATGCCATAACGATAAATATAATGCACAGCTACCAGATCTATTGCCTTGTTTGTAAAATCTCATTTTACTCTGAACCATATCAGCAAATCTAGGAACTCCCCCAGCTTTACCATTAAAACTAGATACTTCACTAGATTGACTTCTTAAAGGATCAATTAACAGACCTATACCTGATCCTTCTTTAGAACCATAAGAAATTTTAGTTAAAGTCTCTTCTATACCCTCAATAGAATCTTCCTTTAAATGAGTAAGATTACAAGATATAGCTGAACCTCTATTAGGCACACCTATGTTAGTATAAGTAGGAGTAGCAAAATTAGATTTTTTACTCTTTAAGTCAGCCAATAATTCCTCTTTATCTTCTGCGCTATCAGATAATAAACCTGCTACTCTCTCATACATATCAGAAGGTAGTTCTACAGGATGAGAAGTCTTTTTCCCCTCGCTATATTTCTTCAAAGAATACTTATCTAAAAAGGTTGTAGCTGCGAAGAAATCATAGGTTAAATCTACAGGCTGTAAAGGCTTATTTAACAGCTTAGATTGACGGCTTAATAATATTCTACCCCCTAAAATAGAATAATCAGGGTGCAATAGAATTTTATCCGCCGCTTTAAAAGCTAATAATTCATCAATATCAGTAGTAGACAAACCATCACTAATCATGGGCACTACTTCTTGGAACAAGGCTTCCGCATTAATCGAAAGCCCTCTTGATTGTTCCTTAATTCTAGTTAAAATTTTATTAGGCATGAAAGCTTGAGAACTTCCATCTTTCTTTAATATCTTCATATATTATAAATTAGAATTCGTCATCATCAAAAATACCCTCAGAGGAATTAGGGATATCTACTCTAGTATATTCTCCTACCCTCTGTTCGAAGAAGTTGTTCTTAGCCGATAAACCTAATCTAGCCATATAATCTAAAGAATTAGATACATTGAATTCTGTTTTGCAGCCAAAATCTGTTAAAACGATGTCAACAACATATCTTACGTAGTTCTTCATCATATCTTTTGTAAGACCTAGTAACCCTTTAGGTAAACTTCTTTCAACAAATTCTAGTTCTGCTTCACAACAACTAAGTATGATGGCTCTTATTTCATCTGTGCTAAGTTTAAATTCTGGCTTCAAATATTTTTTATAAAGATTTAAAGCGAACTCATAATGAACAGTCTCATCTCTAATGATTAATTCATTCATAGAACATAAGCCTGGCATTTTATTTCTACTTCTAAAATAAAACACCCCCGCAAATAAGCTTGAAAATGCGATTCCTTCCACACAAGCAAAAGCAATTAATCTATGGGAAAAGGAAGGATGTGATATCCATTTCTGCGCCCAATCAGCTTTCGCAAATACAGCTGGGTTTGTAGACATTGAATTGAACAAAGACAGCTTTTGATTTTCGTCTTTTATATAAGATTCTATCAATAATGAATAACCATTTGCATGTACCTGCTCAATCAAAGTTTGTAAACCATAAAAATATTGTGCTTCCAACAACTCAACCTCATTCATAAAGTTAGTAGCTAGATTATCTATAACTAATCCATCAGATATAGTGAAGAAAGCCAAAATATTATTTAAATAATCTTTTTCTTCATTATTTAAATCATCATATTTATCTTTACTAAGATCAGGCTCTTCTGCCACCCACAATTGTTTCTCCGCATTTTTGTAGAATTCCCACAAATCTGGATGCGAAACCGGGAAAATCGAATATCGCTTTTCCAAGTCGTTTGATTTTAAATACATATATTGTTAATTTTTCGAACGTGCAATTTCAATGTAATCCAAGAGATCGTCTAGTTCCTTCATAGTAGTGTTCATGAGGATTGGCCTACTTCGATCTTTGGAAAATACTATAGAACTTTTGGAGTTAAGTTTATCCCTCGCCTCTAAGGCTGTTATCAACTTATCCCCTTCGATAAATCCTGTAGTAAGCGAACCTCTATGCTCAGATAGTAACTTTCTGAAGTTGGGCCCATAGTTAATTCTATAATCTACATTTTTGTAGTTCTCAGCCAGAAAGTTAGAAGCCGTAAAGAAATCTAAAATTATATCCTTAAAATGAGAATAAACTATTTTATTACCTTCATCAAAAGAAGGGGTAACTGTTAAAGAATTATACTTGTATAAGTTCTCAGATTTAGCATCAGTCTCAATTTCAAGTAATACCTCTTTAGACCCCATTTTTTCTATTTGGGCTTTGCTAGCTTCGTATTCTGATTCGTAATTCTTTTTTGCATCCTTATCGAATCCTTTTGGATGTCTTATATCTATTTTAGAAGTAGCATGTGCTAAACAATCTTTAATAGATAAATCATAAGACACACACAAATCAAATAAGCAACTAATTACTTTATTCAAATTGTAATGTATCTCGTCAATATCATTCACTATTATACCCCCAGATATCTCTGAGCTATATCTTAAAATATCTGCGTGAACTTCAATTAAATTCACTTCCAAATCTCCAGAAGATAAAGTGAAATCAAAAAAGCCTGAGTTTCTTGTACTAGGCAATTCATAAAATGTCTCTAAAGCTGCTATGTACCATAATATATCCCCTATTTCAGAAGCTTTTTTATGCACATCTTTCGTTGCTTCAGACTTGTTAATAATGTCTTTCCTCAATAAATCAAATAATTCCCCTATTTCAGAGGATAGCCCATAAGTTAATACGGCTGGAGTAAGTTCACCAAAGTCACCTAAGGATCCTTCTACAGCTTTTTTAAATTCTTTCCAACTGTCCGACATTAATTTATTTTTAATTATGTGTGTTAAAGTTTTATTTTCGGTTTATCTTTCTTAACTAAAGAACCGTTATTAGAACCCCCTAATTCCCTATCAACCAATTCCATGAATCTGATAACATGCTCCATAGGGTTGTTTTTAGCCTTACCCCAAGGCAACATGAAGAATCGTTCGTTCTGTTTAAGACTCGCTTGAAATAACTTCACCCTCAATCTAGCCTCTGGCCTGAAGAATCCTTTAGTTTCAAGGTATACATGAGTACCATCGTTAGTTTTAAGCAAGAAATCAGGCTGATAAGTCATACTTTGTACCTTAGCAAAGCCTATTTCTTTTTTGCGACTTAGATATGATATAACATTGAAAGTCGGTAGTAATTCTCTTGATTCAGGGTGGAATATAAAATTATAACCTGCTTCAAGGAATAGTAAGTAAGTTAATCTTTCAAAATTAGAGTCAAAAAATAAAGCTCTAGGGTTTTGTTTTTTCCAATTAGCTAAGTTATAGATAGGTTTCCCGTCGATATCAACTGATAAAATTTTAGGATTAGATTTTTTCTTTTTAGGAACTGACGAAGTAGTCATCCCTTTTGATTTAATTGCCATATTATCATATTTAACTACGGCAATATAATAAAAATTAACCAAAAATTAAGGGTTAAAGTCGCAACTCTAACCCCTCTAATATAGATTAGAATATTTGTTTGATATTCGAAGGTATTAAATCTGGTTTTGAGAACATTAATTCACCGCCAATACCTTGAATTTTCAAATTTGTATTAGGGTGAATAGATAATCTACTTTGCTCAATTAAAGAAGATACAGCTGTAACCTCATTAACCAATTCCCATAAAGTGATATCAGTTCTTAAGAAAGAGTGGTAGTCAGTCTGTGATAAATATCTTTCCCCGAATGCTAATTCTATTCTTGAACAAGACATATTGTTAGTCAAACTAGCACCTGCCTTACCTAAAGAACTTCTAACTTTATTAGTTGTTCTTAGAACTTCTGCTAATGAAGCTCTAGTATGGTAGCATCTATTAATTCTCTTTTTGAATTCTTCAATACTCGAAATATAATAACCTCCATCTAAAATAGCAGCCATGAATTCTGGTACCTTACCAGCAACATCAACAGACCTAGAACAAATTTTATTTTGGGCTCTCATACCATTAGTACAAACTAATCTTTCTGTGAAGAAACTAGAAGTTAACCCTTCAGTGCTCAGTTCTAAAGTACATCCAGACGTGAATAATTCATCAGGTAATCCACCAAATTGAAACTCTAATTTAGGATTAGCGATTACTGCTCTTAAATCTCCATTCTGAGCCATTGCAATGTTTCTCAAATGTGAGCCTTCTGTTCTCTGAATTAACTTCTCTAAAGTGTCAAAGAATTGAGCATCCGAAATAAACTTAGCGCCTGTGCTATACACGTTTACTATTTTATTCATAACGCAATTGTAAACAATCGTAATAGACCCAGATTTTCTAGCTTTGATAGCTTTGATAATTTCATTCAACACAGCCTTATCCTCATAAGCTTTACCTAACGTGTCGAAAAATGTTTTAGAAATGCCTAATGTTTTCATCAGTTTTTTAACTGCGTAAACATCTAATAATAAAATAGATCCTCTAATCTTGATAGAATCTACTGAGTCAAGAGTAATGTCTTTCAAAGGTACATCCATTCTTCTAATTACAGAGTTTGCTCCTAATACTGATTCTTTAAATTTTAAGTACTCGATGTTACTTACTTCTACTGTTAATGACATAAATATATGGTTTAAAAATTAAAATTAATGGGCCACAACCGCAGCCAATTCTTGCAATTCATCTTGGGTATTTCCACCTGTTCCCATTTCAGTTGGGGATAATTCTAAATCAGAACCTTCACCTAAACTATCCATTTCAGATCTATTTAAAGAATTCAATAAATCATTTACAGATCGCTTAGCATCTTCTTTCTGATTATAAGTAGCATCGTAAGTTTCTGTATTGAATTGAATATCACCATTTTTCAATTTAGTGAAATACAATTTACGCCCTACTTTACCATTGTTACGATTCTTCTCAAACTCCATATATCTTTGTTGACCCTCAATTCTAACGAAAGACATAGATGACATCATGTGAGGTAATTCCGTTCCCCCTTTGTAGTTACCATCTTTGTTAGCCTGGTTTATAAGTTGAACATTATTATTGTTCTTATCAACTGACTGTAAAGCTTTTCTTATGAAGTCAAATATCATTTGAGATTCTGTTTTAGTCTTTTGATTAGGTGGCGTTGACATTTTGAAGTGAGACATAATAGCAGGTAATGAGTCAACAATTACAATATCATAATCACCAAAAGCTTCCCAGAATATATCTTCGTAGTTTGGAAATCCTACGTGGTCTAGCATATAATCTACCTCAAGCTCTCTTAATAATTCGCACTTAGCCAGCTCTTTACCCCACTCCGAAGATCTCATTTCCCCAGAAATAAAACCTACGCGGATATCTATACCATATTCAGTTCTCGCAAATATTTTTGCTTTAGCCGCAAGTATACATCTGCTATATGTTTTTCCGCTCCCCGCAGGACCGGCCACGATATCTATACACTTTCTAGTAAAACCACCAATTTCAATTTGCTCTATGGGCATTTCTTCACCAACATGTTCTAAATAATCTTTCTTTTCTTCTTCTGTAGTTATTCTATCTGATATAAACTGGTCGAAGAAAGTACCTGTAGGAATTAATGTTGGGACCTCAGGTAATTTATCACCTTTTTGGTAATTTTTAACACTTCTAACTGCTAATTCTTCTTCTACTTCAATTTTCGCTTGGACTATAACTTCAGTATCTATAGTCTCAGTATATACAGGGGTATGCCCCGAAGTCTCATTAGCTATTCTTTTTGCATGATTAAATGCAGTTCTAAAGTAAGGATAGGAAGCAACATTTGGGTACTGAGTAGAAAATGCCTCGAATGCCGCTGATGCTGGTGTATTTCTTAAATAATCTCCCGTTAATCCATTAATATAATTTAGTGCATTCATATTGAATATTGTTCTTTTAATTTATCAATTTGGGTATTAATCAACCCTTTAAATTTTGAGTTCATTTTGAACCCCGTATCATTGTATAGCCACGGTAAGTAAATTTCCTCAAAATAATCAGTTAATCTATCTACAACAAACCCTTTTGCTGTCTCCTGGGCATGTCTACTTTCATTGAAAAAGCAGAAACTGCCTAGTTCTTTATAAAAATAATAAGGGCAAATTAAAAAGAATAAAATGTCATTTAGTTTCATATCAACCCGAGCTAATTCCTCATGATCGTCTATAATTTTGATGTCGCTAATATACAAATTTTCTTCCAATTTTTGTAGAAAGATAAGTAATTCTTCGGGGTCTAATTCTTTTAGTTCTTTCATAAGTCTATAATTTAAGGCGCCCTGTCCCACCACAAGTTTCACATTTTAAGGCTTGACATAAAATATCTTCGCAATGAACACAAATAGCTTCTACTTCTTCCATAGTGCTGATATTTATAGCTTTTGGCAAATAATAAAAATCATCAGGAAGATTTTTCCATTCTATAGGGTCCACTAAAAATGTAGCAAAACTTGGGTATTCTGAGGACAGAGATCGAAATAAGTCTTCTGAAAAATCAGGGTGTTTAGGGTCTATAAGATTACTATTAATATTTTCCCCTGCTTTCTTAGATAAGGCGTATAATTTAAGCATTGACTTTAACTATTCTATGAGTGGATGTCTTAGGAATATAAACAATGTTCTTTGAATCATGTCTTAACAATTTCAATCCTCTATTAGTAAATCCCTCGAGCTTACATACTACAATTCCACCGTCTTCAAAGTAAGCCAAGATTGTATTATTAACAGAAATCTCATGCCCTAAATTATCAGTTATCGCTTCTTCCTGAGATTCTTCGTAAAGTTCCATACTTTTAAAAGTATTAAAACCTTCTTTCGTATTTGCACTTATATATTTATCCCAAGTTGGGCCATAAGCCTCTAAATAAACTCGTTTATAATTAGGGGCATTCAATAAATTATTGTATTGACTTAGGCGAGTTTTAGCATCATTATGACCAGTTTTATTCACTACGCGTTCAGTCTGTTTTATTAAAGCGATTAATAATTCATCTACTTTATTTTTCGGTTGATTCTTTAAAGCTACTATCATGTTTTTCTACGTTTTCTTTTATTAATTCAGCTGCATCGCGTATAAAGTCTTCTAAATAATCCAAATCCCATTCTTCAAAATCAGAGGATCTAGGAATATAACTGCCCTCATTAGCAATATCATCCCATTCTTTTTCAGTGAGAGGCTCAGTAAGAAATAATTTACTGGCCTCATAAAAATAATCTATATTAGTCATGTCTATCTATATCTTTACAAACAGGTATATAAAGCATACCGTCTTTCGTTAATCTAAAATATCTGACTGTAGCTAATTTACCTACTAGAGATTCTCTGTTTTCAAATCTTTCTCGGTTAACTTCATAAGACCCATCAATACCACAACCTTGAGTACGACCATCAGGCAACTCTATGATTATCCTTTTAGCACAACCTTTCCAGTTAGCCTCACCTTCTTCTACTGCCACGATAGGAAATTCTTCGTCTGTGAATACTTTACGCTTCAGCAAATCTTGCGACCTTCCGTCAACTTTGTAAATAGAATTAGGATTTCTAATCATCTGGCCTTCATAAGACTCCTCTAAATACTCGTCATGCCATTTATCTTCTTCTTCCTGGGAATTAGATATGTTAGTAGGCACGAAATGTATCATTTTTAAGTCCGCTAAAACATCTATCTGTAATTGAGCAATATAAGAAGTTCTATCTTCAAAAGTAGCATTTGGTGTTGATTTAGAATATACATCATAAATATGATATTCCAACAACTCACTAGCATCTTTTAAATCTTGTGCATTAGGTTTGCTTTGTCTAGCTAAAGACATAATCTTCTCGAAGTCATGTCTATAGGCGTGATTATAAAGTTCACCATCAAATATTAAATCTTTGAAAGTCTCGCAAAAAGGCCCTAGTACTCTAATAATGTGATCTGTTGTATAATAATCCTTACCCGTTCTAGTTTTAGCCACAACCTTACCTTCTAATTCTGACCAATATACATTACATCTAGCCCCATCAAGTTTAGGTTGAGAATATCTAGGGAAGGGTATTTTGTCTTGGTGATCTTCAAACTTATGAGCCAACATAGGTCTGAATGAAGATTTAGATTTAGCCTCCTCTACTGATCTGAAATAATTATTTCTTTCTTTAATACCGATTTGATTATTCAAATCTATAATAGCCTGAGATTCTGAGGTAGTTTCATTAGCTTTACCTACATTCTTTGGCTTACTCTCCTTAAAAGTAGGTGTTTTTACTTTACCAGACTCCAAAAAATCAGTGTAGCAAACTCCATAAACACCATCTCTCTCCTCGTTCCAGATACACCAATATCTTACACGGCCTTTAGTGTCCAAAGTAACCCTGTACTGAAAACTAGCCTTTATTGGATTACCACTTGAAACATTCAGTATATCCTGGGAATTTATAATTTGGTTCATAATTTATTTTTAATTGTTTGAAATAATTTTTTAACTCTTGCTCTTCTACAAATAAATCGGAGGCTGTTCCTGGCCGGCATTCCAGCAGTTTAATTCTGTAATTATTATTTGTTCTAATTTGTTTGAATCTATTTGTTATATTCACGCTGAGGCCTATTTTATAAAATATTTCAGTATCAGACGAAATTTCTATAAAATAAAGGTTAGTTGAGGAGCTAGGGTTGTATTTAACTATACTTTCGTAACAACCGGGTAAATTTTCATTGGCACAAATAGGGCACCCGCAACCTTCATTAAAATGCTCGTTAGGAGTTTGGTAAAATTTACCATGACGGGGACAACCGATAAGGACTTTATCATTATTTTTAGTGTAGTTAACTTCAGAATAATCATATTTATCCCCGTGTAATACCCTAGATCTTTGAATGAAACATTGATTCTTGCAAACAGCTGATTTTATCGTAGGAACTTTCCCATTTAGTAATTCCTTTGGAATAGAATAATATCTAATGCCGAGGGCATCCTCGACAATGATTTTATCATTACAATTGATATAAGGGCTGAGTACATTTAAACCAGGCTGCTTTTTTGAGAGTTTCCGCAGAAAATCTTCCCGTGTGCGTCTACTAGGCATAATTATTACACTTTTGTTCACACTATAAAAGAAATAAGAGGGGAGAGTGTGAACTCCCGTCAACGGATTCGACCCCGGCTACTCTTATAATTTAATATAATAAAATTTTTCGTAAGAGTAAATGAACAATAATTCACCGTAATTTATTAACCCTATCAGCTGAATCTATTGTGTATCTTATTTCCATATTACTGAGCTTTTATTATTTGAGTAGACGAGTTAGTTGATCCATATTCATCTGTTGATTTATTTACAAAACAAATGGCCTTCTTCTATTAAGGTTAAAACAAGGTCTAATGACCAATTCTTAATTACAGATGCTGGTTTTATTGAATTATGTCTTCTACTATAAATGCTACGCCTTTCTTTAGCCAATTGCATTACAGTATAAGGGCTAAAAATTTGTTGCTTATATTTTGAATGGTCAATTCTACACGCAAATCTCAACGATTCCCTATCAGATATAAATCCATATACATTACCAAACCTACCTCTAGTAATTACTCCGTCCTGCCACATTTTATTTAAATAATATTGACCGGTGGATATATTTAACTCTTTATTTAATTCGTACGCAGTAATACCTATATTTTGGTCATTTCGACTATTCAATATTCTGAGGACTTCCTCTTTGGCTTTTTTATAATTCATACTACAACTTTTTAGCTTCTTTCGCCTCTCTTTCAAGACGTTCTGCTGTATCAATAGCGTCTCTTTCCTCTTGGGAAAGTTTAATATAATTGATTTGAGCTTTTTCGTCTTTTGAAAGTTCTCTGAATTTAGTAACTAGCTTTAAACTAATTCTATACATTTTCTTATCGGCTGCTAGATTATTGTCAAAGCTTAATTTTTCTATCCAATTCTCCTTAAGTAATTCTTCGATAAACTCTTTTGGTTCATCGCGAAGGAATAAAAAATGGGAACACTTTCCAGCGGCCCCATTATATAATTCCTCCAGTTTTTTATCTGGAATTTCCATAGTTATTTTTATTCGTAAGTTATACTAACTAAGCTGTTGTCTATAACACAATCTGTACTTAATATTAAATTAGCAACAGAGATAGCGTTTATTAAAGCAGACTTAGTTACTTTTACAGGGTCAATTATTCCTTTATCCAACAAATCAACTAATTCCCCTGTGGAAGCATCTATACCTTCATTAGGCATTGTTTTAACTCCTTCTGGTATTGGTAAACTAGCATTATCTAATATTTGTAAATAAGGTTTTTTAATTGCTTTCATTACATTATTAAATCCTTTGTTATGCTTCAGATCCAATTTTTTGGCGAAGAAATCATCCGATATAAAAGCTAAAGCATTACCTCCTCCAGGCAAAGATCCATGTTTAACGGCGGCCATAACTGCCCCCACTGCATCTTCATATCGATCGAATATTTCTTTACGTTCAGAACTAGTAATACCTCCTACTGTAATAGTACCAAACCCAGCAGATAATTTTGCTATTCTACCCTTTAATTTGTCTATGTCATAAGTATTAGAAGTCTCCTTAAGTAGATTCATTAATTGTTTCTGCCTAATTTTAACTGCCTCTAAATTACCCTTATACGTAATTGAAGTGTGAGTTTTAGTAGCAATAATACTATCTAAAGCCCCTAGTTTTATTTCTAATCCACTACGCAATTCAGCAGAATTTATGACTTCCCCATTACAATAAACAGCAATGTCCTCTAGTACTTGGATCATCCTATCCCCGAATTCTGGGGCCTTCAAAGGCAACATAAAATTACCCATTTTAAAATTCTTAGAAGCGTTAAATATAAATTCCTCAGAAAATTCTTTACAGATAATAACTAGCGGTTTATCTTGTGATTTAGCAAATCTTAAAATACTAGTAACATCTTGGAATTTATCAAGTCTATCTGAGACCAAAAGAACCATACAATTCTTAAATTCACAGCTAGCTTTATCAGGATTATTCACAAAATTAGAACCTAATATACCAGAGTTTTCCATCCTGTAGCCTCTAACAATCTCAAAAGTAGTTTTATCTTGCTCACCTAGCTCTACATTTATAATCCCCTCTTTACCAATTGTCATACCTATTTCAGATACTATAGAAGCAATCTCTTCATCATTGTTAGAAGATGTAAGAGCTATTTTCTCTAATAATTTTTTAGAATCCGCAGGGATAGTTAATTTATCAAGTTCTTCTAGCACATATTCCTGTGCGGCTAACATACCTTTTTTGAAGTCTCTTAAATTATCTATGTCCCCACAATGAACTAAAGCTTGGGCAAGAATGGTGGAAGTAGTTGTGCCATCACCAGCGTCAGAGACTGTTTTACCAGAAGCTTGTTTTAGTAATTGAGCCCCCATATTTTCTACAGGATCCAATAATTTTATGTAGTTGGCAACTGATACCCCATCTTTAGTAACCACAGGTATGCCAGAAGCATCCCCAAGAACAACATTTCTACCGCCTGGACCGCAAGTTATCTTAACAGCATTTGCTACTTTATCAACACCTGCGATTAATTTTGATTTTGCTTCTTCACCATTGAGAAGAATGTCTTTCATTATTTCCATATTAAATTCTTTCGATTAACATACTAGGTTCATTAAATTCATTCATCCATCCGAAGAACACACCTGGTCTAGCACTTCTACCAATATCTAAGTCAGAGTATAAGTTCCCCGTAACTATCGAAGGAATCGTTACCTTTATGTGGTTGAATGAATCATCATTGTTTTTACAAATAAAAGCATGGTAGTGAGCATTTAAAATAAATTGGAATTTATTTCTATCCACGGCAAAATTCTCTACAAGAAAACTAGATTCCCGTTTGTGTAATCCTTTATGCCCATGGCAACCTACAACTCCAAATCCTTTAAAATCACATCCTATGATATGTGGATTGTACTCCACTTTAACTTTACCTTTTAACCTCTCTCTAAGCATGTAAACCAATATGTCAACTGCCATAGAATCCATTAATTTATTAGAAGGATTACTTCTATCGTGATTTCCTGCTACAAAAATTATAGATTTTAAGTTAAATATTTCGTTAACTAAGTTATCTACAATCATTTCGTAGGTCTTGAAAATTACGTCTGCCCCATAACCATCTTGCTCCATACCTTTAAATTGGTCTGGGTGCATAACGGCGCTAAGGCTTTCAACTAAATCACCCGCTATAAATAAATGGACATCTTTAGCTCTTTTACGGTTAGTTAAAGCTGAAACATTTTGTAATTTGTTGACTAATATGTCATAACTAAAGTCAGCGCTAATTAAGTTATTGTTGAACTTAGCCCCCGCGTGTAAATCAGCTATACCGACTAATAATTCTTCAATATCACTGGCTTTAGACACTGGTAAGGAAATGTTAGTAGCTGAGGGTAATCTATCTAATAAATCACTTAATACTTCATTCTCCCATACTTTTGATAAGTTGTTCTTATCTA
>Ga0208161_1000520_pt1 | contig 21920 bp, 24 predicted proteins | sample CB_VirMetaG_3_FD_184538 | JGI IMG/M metagenome (GOLD analysis project Ga0208161, IMG submission 184538) | Freshwater to marine saline gradient viral communities from Chesapeake Bay - CB_1508_1S Viral MetaG (SPAdes) (version 4) | ecosystem: Environmental > Aquatic > Marine > Coastal | place: USA...
CCAATCTTCTGGGTAGATTGGATCTGAAGAGATCCATTTAAGTGTCATTATCTGTCTATATTAACGAGTATAGTTGTATCTGTAGTAGGAGATAAAGGCAAAGGTTGAGATAATTTACCTATTGCTAATAAATTTTGTGCCTCATCGTACAATCCTACTGTTGTTACGTAAGGAGAAAAATAAGAACCAGTTGCAAAATCATACAAAGTATCATCACTAGAACCTGTTAAAATAGATGGATTTTGACTAAAACTAAATTCACTTTCTCTTGCAGTACATTTATACTGTGTTTCATAAACAGTTAAAGAAGAAGAGAATGAACAAGTTACATTTGATGAATTGACCATATTAGTTATGATATCTACATCTCCTGATCCATATAAAACAGTGCCATATACTCCATAACCATATCCGTCTGCTGCTGGTGTTGAATCACTTGTTACTACTGCAATACCATGAGGATAAAATATTTGACCACAAATTTTTCCTGTTGATTGAAATATTAAATTACCTTCCCCATCATCATATACTGAACCACTTTCTGCAGACCAAGTAAATGAACCTGGTTGAATATAGTTTCCGTATAATGATACTGGAACTGAAAGAACTCCAATATATGTATCAGACTGTGTTGGTAAATAATGTTCAAAAGTTAGTGTTGTTTGAGGGTAGTTCCAATATCTACCTGCTGATGAAGTTGGACCTACTAAAGCATCACCTGAAGGGTCTGAACCAGGAATTAGGCTGGCAGTATATAATGGGGAACCTAAACTTGCTGTTGAATTTAAGTAATTTGAATAATAAAGCTCCTTAATAGAATTATATACTAATCTTTGGTATTGAGTACTAACTTGTCCTGTTGTAGGATCTGTGTTAGGATCAAATAAAGAAGAAGTAGATAAACCTAAAAATCTATCAATACTTACATTGGAGCCTGTTAAAGCAGCAGCACCTTTATAATAAAAGGATTTATTTAACTCTAGAGGAGTTACAACTATATCTGCTGCTAAAAATTGTTTGAAAGCACCCATTCATTAGAAATCTAATTTAACCCTAACTAAAGCTTCTTTGGTAAAGTTTTTATTTAAAGGTCTAGATAATTTAGCGACAGCTAATAATTCATTAGTATCATTATATAAACCAATAGTAGTAATGTATGTTTGTGGGTTATTGATAAAATCAGAGTATAAAACTTCTCCAGTTGAACCAGAAATAAACGATGGGTTTTCAGAGTAGTTAAATTCTGAACTTCTAGGTCTTACAAATACATAATCTGAAGTAATACTTTCTTGGGAGTTAATTGTAAATCCTGTTGATCCTGAGATTGCATTAAATAAAGCAGTGTTTGGAGATGTATTTGGAGCTGCAGAACCAGTAGATGAACCACTATATTGGAATCCAATACCTCCACTTACAGCAAAATCAGCTAATGCTAATGGATTTAAAATAATAGCTCCAATATCAGGTAATAACCAGCCATATGAACCTGAATTTGCTGAGTATCCATCAGTTGTGTTTCTTGAAGTAATAGTAGCTCTTGTTCCTGCTGAGCCAGTAATTAATTGGAATACTCTACCAGCTTCATTAAACTGGACAGAATTTACATAATTGCTATTATCTGTTAAAGAAATAGATCCTGAGCTTCCTGAAATATTTAATGTTAATGATCCTAAGAAAAGAGATTCTTTATAGCATTGTCTTTCTAAAGGTAAAGCAAAGAACTCAGAGGCGGTAATTGCTCCAAATATAAAATTTGTATTTTCGTCTCCAATAACTAAGTCTTGCCACTGGCCATAAATTGTAGAAGAAGGTGATTTACCATCAACTAAATTATTATAGTTAGCACTACCACTACCTACTGAGTTGCCATAAGTAACAGCAAATTGTACTGAAGATGTGGTTGCGGCATCATACACATTTATATAATAATCACCAGAACTACCTCCTGTTTGAGTGGAAGAGGTATAAAAAGAGGTTAATGTTGGAGAATTAGTAGTCCAAGCTGTTGCTGAAATAGCATCAGTGCTTACTACAAAATCATCGGTTGTTAATCTTACAAAAGACATGTTTTATTTATTAAGATACTTTAGTTACAGTTACAGGAATAGTTACACGAGCACCACTATCTCTACCTGTTACAGTTAAAGTGGCTTGTAATTGGGTATTTGAACCAAACAATGTATTAACAGTAGTTGCTGTTAAATTAATTGTAGTTCCTACTACGGTTCTTGATACTGAGGTACCTAAAGTTGTAGTTTGATTTGCTAAATTAAGAGCTTCAACATCAGGAGTATTAACACCAACACCTTGGAAATTACTAAATAATCTTACATCAGAAATAGTAGCAGTATAACCTGCTGTCTCGTAAGTATTACCACCTAAATAATTTAATGTTTGAGGAGTAATTGCTAATGAAGCACCTTGTTTTAAAATAATTGAACTGTAACCTAAATCCAAAATAGGCATTTTAGCAGTACCACGAGGTAAAGTAGATAATTTATATTTCATTACCTGAGTTGCTTGTGGAAATGCTTCTAACAAAGGCATGTTTTCAATAGCTTGACCATAATATGCAGAACCTGATGGGTGGTTTGGATTATAAAGAGTATAATCAATTTCATCATCAGCTAAAGCAAATTGAGTGATTCTAAATTGACCATTTTGTTGAGCGAGTAACTGACGTCCTACATCTGTTAAAATTGCGTCTACTGTTACTACTGTATTGTTTAAATATCCCATGTTGTTATAGTTTTATTATAAATATATTAGATTAGATTCTTTGATGATAAGTCTTGTACAATATTATCGAAATTATTGTCTAAAAGTTGCGATGGATATTCAGGGAGTAAAAATCCTGTGGCTCCAGCAGCATTAACTATTGATGAAGTAGTATTAATAATTACTAAGTTTGGATTCGGAACATATCTTCTAATAGTAAAATAGTCTGGAGGGTAAGATCCAGTGTATGGTCGGTCTAAGAAAAGATAAAGATTAGTAGATACACCTGCTGTATAATCGTGTGATGAACTTATTATAGTCCATACTAAGTTTTCAGAACCAGAAACTCTAAATTCATCATAGGGTAAAATAGTAAATGGTAAAGGATCATTAAATCCAGTTCCATTAATTGGAACTTGTTCATAACTAGAACTTTCAAAACCATAACTATATGGTGGATTACCATTTTCATAAACACTAGCTAATGAAATAGGACCTACAATAGATAAATTGGTAGAAGAAGTTAATACTGATGGAGATGAAGAACCCGTTGTCCAAAAACTAGTTACACTAACTGTACTGGCCCCATTGTTAAAATCAATTGAAGAAAAACTACCGTCTCCTAAAGAACCACTATCTGTATAAACTATTGGAGATATTTCTACTCCTGGTTTATATACAGGGTATTTGTTAGTTCCTCCACTACTACCAGCAGTATTGTACATATACAATATAGGAGTAGTTTCTTGTAAATAAGAATTTATTAAATTATAATAATAAGATGAAGAAATATTACTTGGATTAATAATGTTTCCTAATTCATCTACCATAAATTTAACGTGGATATTATATCCTTTTTTATATTCTGGGTTGGTTGATCCAATCCAGTCAAAATATATAAAATATGATCCTAAACTTCCTACATTAGATAATTGTCCTATAGTACTACCAGTTACTGGAAGTAAATTAAATCCAGGAGATGTAGATCTAGAGCCATTATACCTTGGATTTGTTATACGAGCTGTAGTATAATAAGAATCAGGTACTGTTGCAGGAGTAGCACTTCCACTTAAAATAGCTTGTTCATTTACTGCTGTTATAGCGTTTGATGAAAAATCAACATCAAGGTATTTATTATTTGGTCTTGAAATTAATTCATTATTTTCTAATACAAGAAAACCATCATTAGGATTATTTAAACTTCCAGTAGTAACTACTAAATTAGAACCACTTAATTCACCATCATAAAATTCAGTTTGTGATGATTCGGTAAATGATACTATTCCTAATACAGATGGAGTACTTCCTGTCCAACTTTGAGTAATATTAACAGCTCCGGGATAAGTGTATACAGAGGAAGTTTGTCCTAATAAATTGGGCATTGATCCTCCATTTGAGCCAGTTATAAATCCAGAATCAATTGAACCAATAATTGTTTGATCTTCAACTACATAAGGAACATTAGTTGATCCACTTCCTACCATAGCAAGAGACTCAGAAGTATTAACTTGAGGTACTCTATATCTATTTCTATCAAGTAAAGTATTTTTAATTACAATACCTGAAGCTAAAGATGTTCTAGCTGGGGTCCAGTCTTGAACTATTTTAAATAAGTAATTATTAAAGAATTCAATTAATCTAATATAATCCCATTCTTGGTAGTTATGAGTATATTTTTCAAAGTAACGATTCCTTAAAACATCTAAATCTGGGTAGGTGTCTAAGGAAGAAGATTGGAATCTAGGATCACCAATGTATTCTCCAATATTAAAGTAACCTAAAGATGAATTAATATCTTCATTAATTTCGTTTTGAGGTGAAAAAGCTATTTCAACATAATCAATATCTCTAGTATAACTTTCACTTGCAGCTATTGTTTGTTGAACTGAAATAAATGGAGATAATGTATTAGCATTTGGTATATTAGTGTTACTACTACTATAAGGTAAAACAATATTTTGTTGTTTTATTTTCTGTGATATAGCATTTTGAATACCTGCTGGTACTTGGTCAAAGTACATTACTTCAGTATTAGAACTAAAGGATGCACTTACAACATCAAAATTACTAAATCCTGATTCAAAGGAAGCTGTTGGAATCCATGAACCTGTTACTTTAGGATGAATAGAGACTGATCCTGTGTATAGTTCTCCACCTAAAGAGGCTCTAAATATTACTTGGTTTGGTCCCTCATCTATTGAATTTCCTTCAACAGAATTAGGATTCATTACATAGGCATCAAAAGCAGATTGAGATAAAGGATAAGCGTAATATCTTAATTCTTGCATAGAACCTGTAAACCATCCTAATCCTGAACCAGATGGAATAGCTCCTAACATTGCAAAGTTACTATTACCTCCACTCCAATTTGCAGTAGATGGTACTACAGAAGCACTAGCTTGGAAACCAATAGTATTTCCATCTTCTCCTTTATAATTTTTATTTTTTGCAATTAATTCAATTTCTGAGCTACCACTATTTACTAAAACAGACCACCAACCTCCATCATAAAATGGTAAATCAATACTTGCGGTATTAGTTGTATTTGGATAATCAGGATATAAAGTTAAAGTACCATATTGGTAATAAGGAGTAGGAATAGAGCCTGAGTATGAACCGGAGGTTAATGATCCGGAATAAGTTAATGATAGTATTACATTAGTGTTATTTAATAATGTAGGGCTACCTAAAAGCGATACTAAGGATTGAGAAGGAGAAGTTGGACCTTGAGTGGTAGTTACTTCTTCAGTTTTAAATCTAAAAGCAAAAGATGAAGGAATATAAGTAACAGAAGTATCCCAAATAGAATTAACATTGTTCCAAACAGCATATGCTTTAGAAGTAGATCCATTAAAATCTAATTTATAATCATACGTGTTTTGCCAATTATCATAAGTACTAGCATTTTTATCTTTACCTCCAAACTCATTGATTCGTAAAATAGTATCAGAAACTCCAAAAGTATTAATTAAAGTTCTTAAACCAGCAACTGTACCTTTTTTCTTTAACAAATAAGGTAAGTTATGGTAAATTCTTTTATATTGTTCTTTGTTAAGATCATCTGTAGGCATCAATGAAGATGTAGATGAAGCAGTAACATAAGTTGTTATATATTCAAGAAAAGATCCTGTTGGTACGGGGTATTGAGTTGTAGTAAATGGTAAATTATATAAACTACCAGACGGTGTAATACCGATTAAGGCTTGATATACGTCATTTGAAGAGAAATTGTTTTGGTAAATATTAATACCAGCATCTCTTAAAACATCGGCTACTAAATCTTTAGAAACACCATAATTTAATCTGTTATCAGCATCAAATTTAGTAGTAATGTTTTGTAAATAAACAAATACATTATCAAACATTTGGCCTACCATTTCAACAAAAAGTTCAAATTGGTAGTTATCTGAATCTTCTTTAATGTATGAAGGAATAGCTAATACTAAAGCATTATTATTTTCTGAATCATAATTTTCAGCTGTTTCTAACTGGGAAGTGAACCATGCTAACCCGGTTACAGAGTTTGTTGTTACATTAGTATATGGAGGAGTGTTTCCTGTTTTTGGCCAACAAGTTGAACCAGATTCATAATATAAGTAATATTCATAACCATCAAATCCAGTAATAATTTCATCAATTTTATTTTGCCAAAGTATATTACTAGATGAAACATAATAGGCACCACTAGAAGAACTATCAGATAAACTAGCACTATAGGTATACTCTTCTAATAATTGTAATTTGTAATAAAAATTTTCTAATCTTGTTTGTGCTGATGAGAAATGAATAAAATTAGAATAATCAGAGTAATCAATATTGATTTTTATACCTTGTTGAGCAAGGATATTATTTAATTGATATTGTAAACTTCCGGTTCCTTGAGCATATGAAGAAGTAGGAGATGTTAGAGATGTATAATTAACGTATGCTGTGGAATTATTTATTTGATTTGAAACTCCTAAATTAAAGTTAGGACCTTTTAAGTAAATATTACTATCAATAACATCAAATATTTGATTAATATCAATATTATAAGCAATAGGTTCTGCTATTTGAGTTACTACCCATAATTGAGAATTTATATCAAATTGGGGAGGTAAAGCTTCATATAATTTAATTAGAATAGTTGGATTATCAATACTTGAAGTATCTAATAAAGCATTATTAGCAATTATAAGTTGATTCTCACCAAAATTTAAATAAAAATCATAATAACTTCCTGTTGAGTTTTGAATATCAGAAATTAATTCTTGAGAAGAAGAAATTACCAATTCATTAGGAATAACAGTTGTATCTAATCTTAATTCAGTCCTATCTGAGCTGATTTGGGATATAAAATAGTTGTTATTAAAAGAAGAAGCTAATAAAGGAGATAAAAAATTATAAACAGTATTAAAGTTTCCCTCATTAAAACCAGCATTAGTTAAATTTCCACCAGGATCTAAAGTTAGATTGTTATCAATTAATCTATAATCAGGATAATTATTATTTAAATATACTATTTCATTATTTAAATTGTATATAAAATATTCAATTATATCTTTTTTAGAATCAAAAGTAGTACTTATTTCAAAATTTGTAATTAAGGAAGTATCTTGAGATAAGTAATTTTGATATTCAAAAGTTACTGGATTGATAAGTTGTATGTTGATATTTTCAGCCATTTATTATAAACTTCCTGCTATTTGTTGTTGTAAATCAAGATTTTCTTGTCTTAATTGGGTAATTTCATCAATTAATGCTTGTATAGTATCATTATCAGCTTGAGAACTTCCTATATAAGCTGTACTAGTTTTTATAAGGTACTCATGAGAGTTTGTTTCTCCAAATTTAGGTATCTGATAGAATATTTCTTGGTAATTATTAAAAAACTCTGCTACAGAAATTGATGGTATTGATAGTGGAGAAACAGGGGTTGGGTTAACTAATTGAGTAAAAGAAGTGTCAATAACTCTTTCGTATTGAGTTTTACTATAAACTGTTTTATTTAAGTTTATCTGTTCGGCCATTATCCATTAATTACTTTAAAGTAATATTGATTATCAAACACTTGAGTTGTCCCATCTATAGTACTTTGTATCAATATTTTATAATATCTTTCTGGTTGTAAGAAATTCATATATAAATCAAAATAGCTAGAAGTTGCATCTGCATTTAGTTTAGTATATGTGGAATCAAAATCAACTATAAACTCATTAGTTTCTAAATCTTTAATAGCATAATAAGAAGCAGTTGGTAGATAATAATTATTCAAATAAACAGAACTAGTAGTCCAAATTTGAGTTGGGAATTCTGGGCGTGCATTAATTCTGAATCTGTTAATACTTTCACTATAAAATACTCCAGGATTATCTGTTATATTAACTGATGCTGGAAGAGTGTTTAAAATTGTTTGGGTTGAAGATCCTGTATTCCAAGTAAAATCATCCCAACTAAATTGTAAAGCAGGAGGATAAATTGTATTAGTATCAACAGAAAAATATTTTAATTCAGGTTGTACGTCTTTACTGTCAACAAATTCAGAATCTTGTTTTAAAATAAATCCATAATTTGGAAAAATTGGAGATCTAGAAGCAGATGGATACCAAGCATCTATTATACTTGTAACATTTAAATCAATATCTTTATCGGTTCTGTATGTAAAAGTAACTGAAGATGAGTATTCTGATCCTGTATACCAAACACCACCACCAGGCAATACTGAATATGAACCTAATGTCCACGATCCAGTTGTACCTGAGATTCCTAAAGAAGAAGTCCAAGGAATACTTCCTGAATAATCTAACCAATTCCATGAGGTGCCATTTGTAGAAATTGGATCATCTAAATAACGACCCGTTCCCATTCCCCATTCAGCATCAGCAGCAATAGGAAAACACTTTATAGAAGAAGTAAGAGCTAATCCTGTAGCTGTAGCTATAAAACATTGAAGATTTGCTTTCCAACTTCCAGAATCATAAGTACTTTGTGGTATTAAGTTAATTGCTGAAAGTACATCTTCTTGAGCAAATTTAATTAAAAATCTACTTGTTTGAGGATTTGGGTTTGAATAAGCAAAAGTTGTAAGAGTAGCCTCTATAATTTCATCTAACCCTGTGTTCATATTAGGGAACAAAGAGTATATAGTTGCGTCTTTTTCAGGAAATATTTTTATTACTGCCATTTTATTTTAATTATAAAGGTACTACTCTGCCCTGGATGTCTTGATTAGGGTATTTAACTTCAAAAATACTAGGATCTAATGATGGATAAATTACGTTTGCTTGAGTTGCTCCATTTATGTCATAAGCATATTTAGAGTATCCTAAATTTTCTCCTACTAAATTAGAAATATTAATTGTTTTAACAGTTTGAACTCCTTCAATTTTATCTAATAAAACATAAATATCTCTTAAAATAATTGGCTGGTTAATTTGCCAATTATCTACTCTAAAATAATCTTTTAAAGCTACAATACATTTAGTTAATACCTCATTACTATTATAATCAGGTAAAACAATTATATCAAAATTAACCCCAATATTAATAATAAAAGCATCTTTAATATTAACAGAATCATTTACCATTCTATATTGTGATAAGTATGTAGTAACGTTTTGCTTTAAAGCAACGGAGGCATTGGTTAATTGATTACTTACGTTATAAGACAATACATATAAGTCTAAAACGGACTGAGATTCACCGGCTGATATAGATTGGGCTTTAGTTGGTTCAATATAAGCTTTTGAAACAACCCCATATTTAGCAGGCATTGAAAGTGTTCTAACTAAATAGTCATCTTGTGTTACGTTACGTAATTGTGATGCAAAATTAGCAGATGAGTTTTGTCTAATTTCTTCGATTGTATCTCCATCACCACCACCATCAGCTGCTTCAAGATTAGTTACAGCTAAACTATTAAATACAGTTTGAGCAGTAACACTTGTTAAATTTGATTTTAAAAATGTAGCAGTTCCTCCAAAAGTATTTAAAGTATTAGCAGCTACATTAGATTCAACCCCACCACCTGTTAAATATCTTACTGTTAAAGTAGTTTGTGAAGGAGCAATACCATATGTTTTAGTAAACATAAAGTTTGAAGGAGCATAAGCTGTTGTTAATTTATCTTGTTCAAAAGGTAAACCAATACCTACGTTATTTGGGTTAGGAATTATTTCCTCATCAGTATCATTAGCAGTACCAGCACCAAACTGTAATTGTAAAGATCCAGTACTAATAAAACGAGTAGCAAATCTACGTTGAACTTGTTCTAACTTTAATAAATAAGGTGTATCACCTGAATATTGGGAAAGATTAGGGTCGTTTACATTGGTATTTTTAATTGAATTATATACCATTTCTTGACCTAAATAATCAACTTCATACCATTCATTTCCATCAGTATCAGTAATATCTAAAACACCAACAATTTTATTAGCATTAATATTTACTGTTGAAAAAGCAACAGGAGTTCCAAATGAAAACTGAGTTGAATTAATAGTTGCAGATATTGCTTTTCTGTTCTTTTTTAATAAGAAATAAGAAGGATTATTACTTCCATCTACTTGATAAACTGTAACTTCTGTTGGGTCTCCAGAACTTGAAACTGAAAAATCTACTGGGTCTTCTATTAAGAATTTTATAGGAGAATTTAAAGTAGAAGATATAACAGAATTTTCTTTAATAAAAAGAGCATAATCAAAATCAGGAACATAAACGGATCCTGAGAGGATTGATGGGACTTGTTGGTAAAAACTTATATGTGTTGTAGCAACTTGAGTTACATTTGGTTTATAACCAAACATATAAGCCAACTCATATAAATTATTAGGCTGGCGAGCGTATTGTAAAAAGTTTTCTTGGATTTGGTTATCCATGTAGAAAGATAATACATCACCTACATAAGCAGCCATTTCCATAAACATCATTCCAGGGGATGTTGGGCTAAAATCCGTATAAGTAGTAGGGAAATAAGTTTTAGCATAGTCAACAAGACTTGCTCTTAATTCTGTAAAATCTTTATTAAGATATTGTATGTTTCTTTTAACAGTCATTAGGTGAAAGTAATATTAATATTATCTGAAATTCCGGTGTTGATTATACTATAAGTTAATTCAACATTTACTTGATTTATATCAGGAATACTGGTGATATCTAGTGTTCCTATTTTTACATTGGGGAAATAGATATTTAGTTTAGACTGTATATCTTGTTTAAGTCCACTTAAGTTATTTTCAGTTATTTGTTGGAAAATAAAAGCTCTTAAACTTGCACCAAAAGTTGGGTTTAAATATCTTTCTGGTTGGTTTGTTAAGAAATAATTAATTAAATTGTTTTTAATTGCTTCTTTTGTAGTATAAGTAGTTTTAAATACTCCAGGAACATTAAAAGGTAATCCAATACCAACACCTGTTCCGGGTTTAGTATCAACAGGAAATATCTTTTTTGCTCCGAATGCCATTATTTATTCATTAAATTCATTATTTGATCTAAACCAACTTGTCCTTCAGGTAAAGCCCCATTAATTGTATCAACGGATTGAGGTTGGAAATTACCAGCATATTGAGATGTTATAGTACCTCCTTTTTGCATTTCACCTAACATACCTGAAAACATATCTCTACGTTCTTGGGCTGTTAACGTTCTTGGATTTTCAATATAAGGTTGGGAGTATGTATCTTGTACAGACTCGTTTACAACTGATTTAGGAGTTTTAACTGCTTCTAAAAGTATATCACGCAACTCCTCTTGGATAGCTTCTTTAACGGCTTCCTTGATGATTTTTTTGAATTCTGATGGTTTCATTGTTTATAAATATTAAAATTAATAAGCTTTTAAATTGTCTTTGTCAATAATGAATTTAAGTTCATTAATTAAAGTTAAAGAGTTTGTAGTAAAAGATAATTCAGTTTGGATTAAAGTAATACCTAGTTGATTTTTACCAACTGCTCTTCGACGGGTTACTGTAGGGGTATAAGGGATTTCTTCAATTTCAATAATAAAGCCCTGGTATGTGGTTTGGTTTTGAGTGGATTGGGCTTGCAATTGAGCATCGGCTATGGAGTTAATACTATCCGAAGTAGGAATAATATTAGGATTTAATTGACATTTATTAATGTATATATCTATAGATTCTATTAATTGCTTTACAGTTAAAATATAAGTTCCTATAATAGAAATAACTAAAGCCGAACCACTTAAAATTCCTTGAGTTTTAGATAATTTAGAATTTCCAAATTTATCAAAAGTAATTTTCCTAATTGCAGTTTGAGCATCATTTAAAGCAGCAGTAACAGCTCCAGGAACTGTAGGTAATAATTTAGCAGCAGTTGAAGTTGCTATAGAAGCAATATCTATAGTTGTTATTATTCCTATAATTAAATTTAAAAAATTAGATACTCCAGTTATTGAATTTCCTAACTGATCTATTTTTACTCCTATATTGTTAAGAGAATTAACTATATTATTTCTTTGAGTAATTAATTCATTTAAAGTAACTTCGTTAGGACATGTATCAGGATCAGGTATGTATTTTTGAATTAAATTTTGTAATGAAGGTTGTATAATTTGGGGAATCTGTGATCCTAAAGTAAATAACAAAGAAGGCAATTTAGCTGTTCCTTTAGGTTTTTGATCCTCAGGAGTAGCATCTTGAATCAAATCAGCATCTACCGTTTTTTGATCGGCTTGAGCTGATTGTTTTTGTGCTTTTGCTAATTCTTCTTGTCTAATTTGTTCTAATTCAATAGGAGTAGCCATTATACTGTATAATTATATTTAGACTTTAAATTATTTAAATTAGCTTGTAAAGCATTTAATGATCCTTGCAATTGTGTTGCTGCTATATTTAAAGGAGTAATAAGAGTTCCTGGTGGGGTTGATACTAAAAAAGCACATACTTGAGAAAATGCTGCTAAATTAGATATTAACTGATTTAATAAGTCTACGGTTTGGTTACCTAATAATAAAGGTTCACTAGCACTTTTAGATCCTATATAAACATTTCCTGATTGTAGGGTTATTGATGGGGAATCAATATTAATTCCTTGAATAGCGTTTAAATTAATAGATTTATTAGAACTTAATAATAAATGATCTTCTGTTGTGTTAAATACTAATCTACCAGAATTTATAATTATTTGTTTTCCAGCGTATTGATTTGGTGATTGTGGAGCGTTGTTTTTATAACTAAAATAATTAGTTGAAGAAGCGTTTAAAGGTATTTTTTGAGTACTTGCTAAATAAATAGAAGAATCATCATTATTAATATCTTCTACAGTAGGTACCCATCCTTCTTCAGTTTGATTACCTTGACCATTTCTAACAATAGTTATAGGATCTCCACTTTCTCCGGTAGAAGACCAATTGTTAGGGGTATTAGGTACGGTAGATCCTATTCGAATACTATTTCCCCATCTACCTTCATATATTGTATCTCCTTCAAAAGGTAAAATAGGATGAATATTAGAACGTTCTTTGAATGTTTTACCTAAAAATACTTCTGTAGATTGGTCTGTTACTCTTCTAACATTTCCTAATTGGGTTTGGAAATAATCTTTTTGTTGAGAAGGGGGAAGATTGTTTGGGTTTGTTGGGAATGCATTATGGTGGGGGTGATTCCACAAAGCAGCCGGATAAATATAATATTCAGAAGTATTAGTTGATATACCTCTAGAATTAGAAGTACCATTTAAACTAGTATCTGGTAAGGATATTATCCATACTATTTCATTTATTAGGGGAAAATTTTTAATATTTCCAAAATAAGGTTTAGCTATAGAATTAGAAGGAGAAGGTACATCAACACTTGTGTATTCGATAATACCTAAAGCATTCCATTCACCTAATTCTTGGAATCGTGGGTGGGTTTCATCTAATATTATACTAACAACTCTAACTGCTTTAAATGCAGTCGGAGATGAAGTCATCCCATTTGGAGATTGGGATACAAGCGAATTAATAAAAGGAGTAATATTATTAGATGTTTTAAATCCAGCCATTATTTACCTCCTTTTAAATCATTCATTGCTGATAATAATTGTTCTTTTTCTTCATCAGAAATAGTTAATGAACCATCAGCGGCTTGAGTTTGCATAGCACGTTGTGCTAAAGCAGCCATTTTAATTAGTAAGTCATCGTTTTTAACGCTAATTTCCATATATTCCTTAATCAAAGGAACTACTAAAGTAGCATCACCAATATCGGAAATTAAAGGTTTTAACTCATTTATAAGAGCTGAAACTTGTTTGTCCTTTTTTTGTTGGTTAGTATAGATTTCCTCTAAAATGTCGGAAAATTTTTTCTTACCAAAGACTATGTTATCGAATTGTGACATAAATATACAATTAGTTTCTTATAAATATTGAAACTAGAAATTTGTATATCCGTGTTCTAAATAAAATACGTAATTGTCTTTAAAAATGTCGTAAAGTTGATTAGCTATTTTAGTAATTTTAGGTGTTTTAGCATCAACTTGTTCACGGATATAAATGTAAAGTGCCTTTTTATTAAAGACATCTAAATGTTCTCTTTTACGAAATAATTCTAAAATAGCATCAGCTATTTGAGCATCGTCACCTTTAGGAAATAATTCAAAAATATGTTTAGTACAATGTTCTGTAAACTGGTCAATAAATTCTGATAACCTTTCGTTGGCTGGTTGTTCGTCAATATTGTAAGAATGGTTTTCATCCTCTTCTAAAACTTCAACAGGTGCTGTTTCAACTCGTTTTTTATAGTTTTTCTGATTTGAAAGGATTAGGTAACGTTTTGCAATTGTTCCGAAATAAGAATATGCTTTTGATCCTTTACTTTGATCGTATAAGTGGATTTTATTTAATAAAAATGTTATTACCTCGTGTTGTAAATCCTCAATATTTTCTACCTCTGTATAATAAAACTTAAAGGTATGGATAATATTTTCGGTTAATTTAAAAAATGCGTAGTGAATCTTTTCACTATAAAGTCGACTTCTTGTATCAGGGTCAGTTGTATTATTATATAATACGATAGAATCCTCAGTTTCTTGGGTAAAGTATTGTACCCCCTTTTTTTTCTTTGCCTTTACTGGTTCCATTATTTGATATCTTTAATGATGAAGGAATTCAAAATTGTTTGAATTGATTTAATTTGTTCAAAAACAAAACCTACCTCATCATCGGATTTAAAAGAACCTTTGTAGTCTACTTCTTGTAACTTTTTGTCTGCTTGTTCAATGGTTTCTGAGATCTTATTCAAATAAGACATATAACCAGATAAAATGTCTTCTTGTCTTTCGTTCTTACGTAAGAGATTAAAGGTCGTGAATCCAAGGGTCACGACCAATATTGAAAGAATTACAATTGTTAATATCATAAATTATCTAATAGGTTTTTCAATCCTTCACTTTTTACAGTATTCAAAGCTTTAGCTTTATTACCTGAAGTGACAGGTGATGATTTTTTATTAGTCTCCAATGTAAATGACTTCTTTTGGGTCTCCACGTTACCTTGCAATTTTGGTAACCATTCACGTTCAAACTCAATCCTGGCGGCCATCAAGTCAGCCTGGTGGACAATGTAAGGAAGTGATGTGCGTGGTTTTTGTTCTGGAAGGTAAGTCATCAAATACTTCTTGTTAGCCTCATCATATAAACCATCGTGTGTCTGAATGGTGATCATTTCATTAAAAGTATATTGAACACCATGAGCCTGGAGTAGGAATAAACCACGATCAGGAACAGAAGCAAATGGAACTTTAGTATTAAACATATAATCTTCTCCCAATTTTTCACGTCTCCAATTGTCAGTCTGGGGGATGTATGATTCTTGAGTTTCATCTCCCATTTTGCCCAAATCATGATTTAGGGCAGAAAATACCAATTCTTCTTTAGTATATGTATTTAAATCGGCTCCCATTTGACCCCACAAATCATGGAGATGAAGAGCACAAGTAATAACACGATTAACGTGTTCTACATAACCTCCAGGGAAAGCATTATGGTATTCTTTTTTATGAGCAGCAGGCATCAACATTAGACGCTCTTGATACTTTTCATAAAATGACTTAAGTGCGGTTCTACGAGGTTCGGAAATATGATCCTCAATAAATCCCATCAGGTGCAACCAGTTTTGTTGAATTTCTTCAGCAGTAAGATTCATATATTAAATATTGTTGATTTCGTTTGGTCCTAAAGGTTCTTGATTTACAAATACCTTAGCATCATCAATAGCTTCTTTTAAAATAACAAGTGTTTCTTGAACTTGTTCTTGAGTACTACCACGTTGGAGAAAGAAGTACAACTTTTCAACCTGCCCCTCTGCTTTCTCTAAACGTCTCATTATTATATCTCTATTTTTCATATGTTTTTTTTAAACCCCGTGATTGGAATATAATACCTAAAAGAATTAACTCCAAACTTAATTATAGAAGTTTTTGTACTTCGTCGAGAATCTTTTTAAGATGCGCACAACGTTCATATTCTTCCTTTTCCTGGAAGTGAAGAAGGGTTTCATTTAATGCTTTTGGTAAATATTCGTCAATTACCAAACTGATTGATTCTTTATGAGTATCTAAACTTGGGTCAAATTTTGAAATATAATACCAAGCCCTTTCATAAGCAAGATCATCTCCCACCAAATCCAGGTCTGATAAGTTAATTTCTGGGTCTGATTTTTCTAAAAAGGAAACGATTTTTCTTTTGAATAACTTATGATTCAATATCAATTTTTTAAACATACCTAACCAGTAAGCAGGATGTTCTTTAAAATCAACAAACACAATATGTGTGTCTTCTTTTATTTTATCTTCAGAACCAGAATCAAATAAGCTAAATATCTTACTGATGTCCATATGTTAATACATATAGGCGCCATAAAAAAATATATAGCGCCTATAATACATTATTTTGCGATATTCGCGGAGGGTGTCGAAATTAACGAATTATTTTAATAATGCGTAATATTCTTTGAAATGTTTAATGCGATCTGCTAAACCGATTGTACCACCATTTACACGTTTTGTTACCGCTGTAACTGTAGCATCATCAGCACCCTTGTCACAAATTGACCAAAGTCCATTTGAATCAAAGAAGAAAGCAGCAGACATTAATGGATATTTAGTAGCTACCAAATCAGGATTAGCCATTAAATCTTCAGTAAGAACTTTATCAAGTTTCTGGTAGTTAGATTTTCCGGTTAATTGGATGTAACCACGACCTCTAAATTTCCAACCTTCACCTGAAGCTGTATCACCGTTACCCATTCTAGATGCATAAACGACGTTTGCAATCTTTTCAGGATTACGAGCATAACCAGCAGCATCTCTACCGGCATTCTTAAAATACTTTGGGAAGATTTTATTCAAACCATCAGCAGAATAATTTAAATTTTCGCTTATGGCTTTAAATCCACCTGATTCGTGACCACATTGAGCTAAGAAGTGAGCTAATCTTAAAGTATTAGTAATGTTAAATTTAGCAGCTGTGTCAGGAATTTGAGCAATTACTGCATCAGGAATGTGTCCTTTTAAGGCTTCTAATTTAAATGATGAAGGGGGGATAGAAACAGGAGCAGCTGCTGGAGTTGAAGTTCCAAACATTTTACTCCAGGTTCCATCACCTACTAACCCATCAGCAGTTAAACCATTTTTAGATTGCCATTCTTTTACTAATTTTTCAGTACCAGGTCCGAAGATGCCATCAGCGGCAGTACCTAATTTAGTTTGGAGTTTTTTAACATCCTCACCTTTAGAACCAACTTTTAATAACATAATTATTCTTCTGTTTCTGATGAACCTTTCTTACCCCAAATTTTATCAACTGAGGCTAAACCTAAACAACCAAAAGCTAACATAGCTACTGAATTTACTAATGTATCTGATGGTTTGATATCGCCATGAGAATAGCTATTAACAAACATAGTAATACATAAAGTTAAACCACATACAATACCAACAAATCTTTTAGAAGATGGGGTACCTTTTTCGTCTTTTAAAAGACCTGAAATCCAATCAATAATTTTTTTCATAATTTTTTTATTTTACTCCGTTTAAATTGTACATATTTTTTAGAATGATTAAATCATCTATATCAGCGGAACTATCACCAGCAAGGGCTTTTTCAATTTTCAAATCGATGATTTTCATTTCTTTTTTAATTTTAATCATCTGTTTAATATCCATAGGATTAGCAGAAATAGTATCCAAACCACTCATAGCTACAGTAAAAGCTACTTCTTCAGCTACTTCTTCCATAATAATCATTTCCTCAGCTAAAGATTCAACTTGAGATTGAGTTTCTACAATGGTTTCTTCTAATTGTTCTACATTTTCAACAATTTGTTGTTCGACTGCTTCTTGCTTTTTAGCAGCTACTGTTACTACAGTTCCTGCTTTAACCATATTTTTTTGGCTTTTGGCTAAAAGTAAATCAAGTTCATCAAGTTGATCTTGTTTAATACCATAGACTGGTGGAAACATGTCTACGGTTGCAAATAATAATACTAATACTAAAAATTTATCTAAATGTTTCATTTTACTGAGGAATTTTGCCCAACGCGGTCAAAACCTCTAGTTTAGTAGTAGCTGCAGCTAATGCGCTATCTGACTTTTTCAATTGAATGAGACATTTATCAATTTTAACTTCAAGAGACTCAATTTTTTGAGTATGTCTTTCAATTTGGGATTGATAATTCATTTTGTTATCTAACCAAAGATATCCTACAACTACAAGAAGTAAAAATTGTACTGCTTTCCAAGGATCTTTAGCAAATTGTTCAAATGTTATAGGTAATTTCATAATTTTCTATAAATATTAAGCTTCTAAGTCAGGTATTGTAACGTCGAACTCTGTTGGTTCTCCTAAAACAGCGGTCAAAGAAGAATCAAACGTAATATAGTAGAATACAGGAGAATCTAAGTCTGCTGTATTATAATCACACCATTTTTGAGTTACATCATCTGGTGATTTAGGAATACCGTAAAAGGTATTGCAGGACTGTACTGCTGCTTGAGCTTCTGCTTCAGTTGTGTATTTGTATCCTATGATTGTCATAATTAGTATATTTTGTAAAAGTCGTTGATGTTGGTTTCTATGCCCGTGCGGTTGGACGATTGGTCGGATGAGTATAAAATTAGTTCTTGAATTTTGCCATCTAAATACGCACCGCCATAATTATTTGTTCCTATTGACAAGTTGTTTAATCCTTGTGTTCCAGCATCTTGTTGTATTTCTTGGTTTGCATTTACATATAAATAACTATTAGAACCGTAATGCAATACAGAGAAAACCGATTGACTTTGTGTTTGGTTATATGAGCCAACTTGAAGACCGCTATAAATTTTCCAATCACTATTAAAATATAAATATGACCTGTCACCAGTACTTCCCCTGTCATAAACCATACCTCCAGAAACATTGCTATTTTGAGCAACTGAAAAAGTGCTAATTGGTTGTGAAAGTGTTATTGTTGCACTAAATCCGATTTGATACCCAAATTGTATTCCAGCTTTCCCATTTTCCGTAATTACCGAACCGCTTGAAACTATCTGCGGCTGATTCGCTGCTGTTGACTGAACCGCATTATTTCCATTCCCAGACTGATCATACCAAGTAGTTACGTAGGCATCGAATGGGAAAATATTGTAGTAGTTGTTTATGTTTGATTCTATGTCTGTGCGGTTGGAAGTTTGGTTACCTAAGTACCAAATACTTTCTTGGACTGTTCCTGTAAAAGCATACCCCCCAGAAAAATCACCCATATTTCCCAGTGCTATATTATTTTGAGAGGATAAATTAGCAGTTAATAAATAAGAAGCTACTAAACTAGTACCTGTAGCATAAACACTAGACACATTGCCTCGGTTTGCAATTGATTGGGCTACTGAATTTTTATACCATTGGGTAATACCTGCGTTATCTTCAGAGGTTGCTGCAGAACTAGGTTCAGCAATAGGGAAATATAAAATACTATTACCGTGAAGTATCCATTGAGTATCTGATGTGCTAAATGTTTCAAAAACAGTAGCTCCAGTAGATCCGGTTGCCCAAGTATGTAATAAGTAGGTAGGTATAGATCCATCAAAGCTTATCGCAGGTTTACCATTAGTAGTTACTAAACCGGTATTACTATCATAAATTTTAGGTTGTTTAGTTGCTGTTGATTGGGTGGCATGTTTACTGTCTTTGGCTTGGTTATACCAAGTTGTTACAAAGCCGTTATTACCTACACCGACCCAAGCCTCTAAAGTTCCATCTGTGATTTCTGATGGTGTAAAGTTTGCTTCACTATTATCAGAATCTCTTCTTACCCTAATAACAGGTCCTGAATAAGTAGATTCAATATATCTTAACGAATACCCTATTTCTGGTCCATTTCCATAATCGGCAGGTAGTGCTGTTCCAGCATTAGTTGCAAAATTAGTTAATGCTGTAGTATCTAATTCAACTGGATTAAATCCGATATTTGTTTCTTCATTATCAACAGAACGTCTTACTCTAACGGCAGGACCTTCATAATATGAATTTAGAAGTCTTAGAGAATAAGCTGCTGCTGCATTAGGCCATCTATCTAATAAAGTACCATAAGATAATCTACCTCCAACTCCTCTAACTCGTAAATTAGAACCTGTAATAGGAACAGCAGGAATAAAATATAAATTACCTCCCCCCTGTTTTACAACAGCTCCCATTTTATAATCATCTTTTACAATATTTACAATTCCTGAATCGTATGTAAAAGAACCTGAAGTACTTTTGGTACTTCCTGTATCATACTGCCCATTTTGATTTGGAAGAGTTTCTAAAGTAAAATAAGAAGTACCTGGGTGGGATTGGGTAATAGACCATGTAACAGCTTGAGATGCTGATATATTGTCTGGAAAATAGGTTATGGATCCTGTGGTATTAAAGGAATAAGTAGCCATTTGTTATAAATATACAAGAAAAAAGGCCCATTGAAAAATCAATGGACCTGTACCGTAGCTACGGGCATCTGACTGCGCAAAATTAAAAATAGTCTTTTCCTAGTGATTTTCGTATAAAATCTACTTTTTGATTTATTTCACTATAAATTCTAGTAATCTGTTCAGTATGTTTTTTATCTACCGAATCAACTTGTTTATAAAGGGAATTATTACTATTATTCATTACCCTTGTAACCTCTGAAAGATTGTTACTTATTAGTTCAATTTTAGACTCTAGTTTTTCAATGTTTTTTTTAGATTGTACTACCATATCAATGAGTATTACAATACACACTAATAAAATACCTAATCCAAAAGCAAATATTGTTTCCATAGTGATCCCAGCTGGATTCGAACCAGCGACCTACTGCTTAGAAGGCAGTTGCTCTATCCAACTGAGCTATAAGATCTTGCTCCCTGACTTGGACTCGAACCAAGGACCTACTGATTAACAGTCAGTTGCTCTAACCAGCTGAGCTATCAAGGAAGTTATACCTAGGTGGGGTCGCTGATGCGATGCATGGGACCTAAGTATAGGTTTTGGTGGGCCTTCCTGGATTCGAACCAGGCACCGGCTGATTATGAGTCAGCTGCTCTAACCTAATGAGCTAAAGGCCCTGAGACAAATGGCGAAATTCGTCTCTGTCTTCAGTGGCGCGGAAAGTGAGAGATTCGAACTCCCGGACCTGTTACAGTCAACAGTTTTCAAGACTGCCGCAATCGACCACTCTGCCAACTTTCCAATACCCTGCTCTGGCTAAGTGAGCTTCATTCGCCCGGGTTCAGGCTCCTGCCGGTTGCCAACCAGCGCGTTGAGCCACAAGACGGACTCGAACCGCCGACCATCTGATTACAAATCAGAAGCTCTACCAACTGAGCTATTGTGGCATTAGGATTGTTTAAAGACTATCCTGAGTCATAGAGTCTACACAAACAGAATCGCTTGAAGTAGAATCACAGCAAGTGGCTGAAGAATCAGTACAAACTGTGTCGGTACTTTCACTACCGCACGCGGCTAGGAAAGCTACCATTGTTAATGCAAAAAACATTTTTTTCATTTTGTCGGGATACGAGGATTCGAACCTCGGACCCTCTGGTCCCAAACCAGATGCGCTACCGGACTGCGCTACATCCCGAACACTCTAACCAATAAATTCAAAGAACGAACTACGTGAGCCTCCTAGTACTGCTGGCCGGGATCGAACCGGCACGACCTTTTCGGGTCACGGGATTTTAAGTCCCGCGTGTCTACCTATTCCACCACAACAGCATATCTTTATAGA
>Ga0208161_1000521_pt1 | contig 21866 bp, 33 predicted proteins | sample CB_VirMetaG_3_FD_184538 | JGI IMG/M metagenome (GOLD analysis project Ga0208161, IMG submission 184538) | Freshwater to marine saline gradient viral communities from Chesapeake Bay - CB_1508_1S Viral MetaG (SPAdes) (version 4) | ecosystem: Environmental > Aquatic > Marine > Coastal | place: USA...
GGGTGGCTACTACCGATAGCCCCGCCTTTGCTGGTCTGACCGTGGACACCAACACGCTCTATGTTGACGCGACCAACGACCGGGTCGGCATCGGCGACACGACGCCCGTAGCGCGGATGCAGGTGAGTCGCCTTGGTGGAGCCGTGTCGTCCACGCCCTCTCTGCATGGCAACACCACCGTGGTAGTGAGTTCGGGGAATGGGTCGACCGCAGCGGGCGCATATGTGGCCTGTCTTGGAGGCAATGGGGCCTCGGGCGGCATGACTTTTTCGGACACTGACGCCGCCGAAGTAGGAACGCTGTTGTACTTTCATACGGACAACTCGATGCGTTTCACGACCAACTCGTCTGAAAGGATGCGGATCAAAAGCGATGGCACTGTCGGCATCGGCACGACGAACCCCACTGAGGCGCTCGATGTGAACTCGGATGCGATCCGCATTCGCACGGCCCAAACCCCGCCCAGCGCGTCGGCAGGTGGTAACCCCGGTCTGATCTGCTGGAACAGCAATTACATTTATGTCTGCGTGGCAGCAAACACATGGAAGCGCGCGGCGCTTTCGACTTGGTAGGGAGACTAAAAATGATTGCACTTGAATGGAAGATCCTCCAACTGGATCGCAACGCTGCTGACGGCGGGGTCACCCAAGCCCATTGGGAATGCACCGGAGAGGATGAGTCAGACGGCACCAAGGGTCTCGTCTACGGGTCCGTGTCCTTCGCGCCCGATGCATCCGCGCCGGACTTCAAGCCGTTCGCAGAACTGACGCAATCGGATGTTCTGGGATGGGTTTGGCACTCCGAGGGCTTCGACATGGGCGCGGTCGAGGCGCTGGTCGAGAAGCAAATCCGAGACCAGCAGACCCCACCGACGATCCAAGGCACACCGTGGTAAGGTAAGGCAAAATGGACGAAAGCTGGCACCTCTCAAAATCTGTTCCGGTCACTCTCCTTGTCGGCCTGCTGGTGCAGGGTGTCGGCGTCGTCTGGATGTTTTCGCAGATGTCGTCGGACGTGGACAACAACACCAAGCGCCTCGATCACGTAGAGGTGAAGGTGGGCGAGATCACCGACCGGGCGCAACAGCAGGCGGTCCAGCTTGGCCGGATTGAAGCGCAGATCGACAGCCTTATGGACAAGACGGATCGTATCCTGATGGCAATGGAGCGGCGATGAGACGCTATAGCCAACGCAGCCTGAACAATCTCAGGGGGATACACCCTGACCTGCGTCGGGTGATCGACCGGGCGCTGCAAGAAAGCCCCGTTGACTTCGTGGTCATCGAAGGACTGCGGACGACAGAGCGGCAGAGACAACTGGTTGCGTCTGGCGCGTCGAAGACCATGAACAGCCGACACCTGACCGGCCACGCGGTTGATCTGGTCCCCATTGGTCCTGATGGTCCGTCGTTTTCGTGGGCCTTCTACGACCACCTTGGCCCTGCGGTCGAGGCAGCGGCAGCGTTGGAAGGCGTGGCGATTCAGTGGGGTGGACGATGGACGAAGTTCCGCGATGGCCCACACTTTGAACTGGATCGCGATGCGTATCCGGCCAGAGACTACACACCCAACCAGAAGCCCGCAGAGCCTCGTACAAGCCCGGTGCAGTCCACGACGGTCCAAGCCTCGGCAGCGCAGATTGCCTCCGGTGTGGGCGGCGCTGTGGCGGCGACAGGGGCGCTTGACGGCACTGCCCAGCTAGTGGCTATTGGCGGCTGTGTGCTGGTCGTGCTATTGGGTCTGTGGATCATGCGCGAGCGGATCAGGGCGTGGGCAGATGGTCGGCGCTAGACTGCAACTCTACGCGCTGGTCGCGCTGGCCTTTGTGGCTGGCCTCTTTGGTCTCTACTGGTCAGGTGTTCAGCGAGGTATTGATCGCCAGCGGACGAAAATCGACCGCCAGCGGCTGGACCAGATCAATAGGGCCAAGGAGATCGAAGATGAAATCAACGCTGATCCTGACATCGTGTCTCGCGCTGCTCGCTGGGTGCGCCGCGACGACTGACAGCTACTGCGACATTGCCTCGCCGATCCTGTTTGACACCCAACGGACAGTCGAGTGGCTGGCTCGCAACGATCTCGGACTACTGACCGACGTGATTGTTCACAATGAACAGGTCAGCGGACTGTGTGGTGGCTAAATGATCTCTCCCGCATCTCGCATAAGGTTGTCACCGGGCAAGATTGCTCTTGGTGTGCGGCGGCTTGGCACCGTCGCCTACTCACTGGGCGATCAATCGTTGTGTGGGTCATGGGGCGGCATCACTGTCGCCAAAGTTGGTTGAGGTATAACGGATGCCGGTGCAGACATATTATGTAGAATCAGATTATTGGGTGGTCGGATACGCCGTTGGCGATATAATAATTGAGACATCATCCGTCTCTATCGCGCCAGCCGCGACCGTCACATCATCCGCAGATAGGGTCAGGCCGACTTCTGCGGTTGTCGCGACATCTGCGTCTATGGCTCAATCGGCGGTAAAGATTGCCTCCTCGTCCATTCTGGCATCGCCGTCATCTTCCTTGGCCTTGGCTCCACTCAGGGTGCGTCGGGGTATCGCGACATCCGCACCGCGTGCTATATTTAGCGCAACGGTGAGATACCGCTGGGAGGTGCCGAGCGCGGCGCTTGACGTATGGGCAGACGCTGCCGCTGCTGCAGGTATTTGGTCTGACTTGGCGGCGGCATCTGGCTCGTGGACTGATGGCCCACAGGCGAGCAAGACTTGGGCTGACATACCGGCGGCGACCGGAACATGGACGGAGCAATAAATGGCCACTTTTAGCTACTCGCTGCCGACGGTCGGCGGATCGCAAGACACTTGGGGCACGACCCTGAATGCCAACTGGACTGCGCTCGGCACGTATCTCGGATCGGTGGACTCTGCCGAGTTCCAACATCTGAGTGGCGTGACAAGCGCTATCCAGACGCAAATCGATGGCAAGCAGGCGTCCGACGACCTGCTGACATCTCTTGCCGCCCAAACGACCGCCGCCAATAAGGTGCAGGGCTACAGCGCGGCGGATACCGCCCTGCTTTACGACTTTCTGGATGAAGATGATTTTGCTTCCGATAGCGCCACCGGCATCCCCTCGCAGCAGAGTGTCAAGGCGTATATGGCCAGTGGGGCTAACCTTCCGCTGAACGGCTACGCGAATGTCGTTCTGAAAAACGGCTTTATCGTCAAGGTCGGCAAGTTCAACAGCAACAGCGACGACAATCAACAGGTAAACTTTGCTGCCGCATTCCCCAACGAGTGTTTGGCTGTATTCAATGGGGGGACGGCTACCGCTGAAACGGGATGGATTCCGTGGACCGCCAACACAATCACAACGACTGGCTTTAAGGCCAATCGGGCAAACGATGTTGATGATACTAAAACCGATCAGATTTACGTGGCTCTCGGGTGGTGACAGTCAATGGCGCTCATCGAAATAAAGCCACCAGCCGGTTTCCACAATCACGGCACGGACCTCGAGAGCGAGGGCCGCTGGCGCGATGGCAACTTCGTCCGCTGGCGCGAAGGGTCACTGAGGCCAATTCGCGGATGGACTGACAGGATTGGAGCCGCCGCATACGCCGCGCCGCCTCGCGGCATGATTGCGTGGCAGGACAATAGCGGCTCGCGCTGGATTGCGGCAGGCACCTACAATAAGCTCTACGCAACGACCTCTGGCGGCATCACCTACGACATCACCCCCGCTGGCCTGACGGTTGGCGTTGAGGACGCGACGGTCAACACCGGCTACAGTGGTGGCTATTACGGCACTGGCTACTACGGCCAAGCTCGTCCCGACACTGGCAACTACGGCGAGGTCACGACATGGGCGCTCGACACTTGGGGGCAATATCTCGTCGCCTGCTCAAGCGCAGATGGCAAGCTATACGAGTGGCAACTCAACACCGGCACACCTGCGGCGGTTATCACCAATGCGCCGACCAACAACCTTAGCCTCTTCGTCACCGAGGAGCGCTTCCTCATGGCGCTCGGCGCTGGCGGCAACCCGCGAAAGGTGCAGTGGTGCGACTTTGAGGACAACACGCTCTGGACGCCAGCCTCGACCAATCAGGCTGGCGATCAGCTACTCCAGACAACCGGCCAGATCATGTGCGCCGCGAGGACGCAAGGCCAAACGATCATTCTGACGGATCAAGATGCCCATAGAGCCGTCTACGTCGGTGCGCCGTTTATCTACCAGTTTGAGCGGGTTGGCACGGCTTCTGGTGCCGTCGCCCGCAAGGCCATCGCCGACACGGCTAGCGGCATCTATTGGATGGGCCAGCGCGGCTTCTACTACTACGACGGCTCCCGCGTTCAGGAGGTGCCATGCCCAGTGTGGGACCGCGTCTTCCTGAACATCAACACCGCGCAGGTCACCAAGTCGTGGGCCGTGTCCAATGGCCAGAACGGCGAGGTGTGGTTCTTCTACCCGTCCGCAAACTCCACCGAGATCGACAGCTATGTCGCATTTGACCACCACGACGGCCACTGGCTTGTCGGCTCCATCGACCGCACGGCTGGCGTGGATCGCGGCATCTTCCGGCAGCCCGTGTGGGCCTCGTCCGCTGGCCGCCTCTATGACCACGAGACGGGCTTCAACTACGACGGGGCCGAGGTCTACGCCGAGAGCGGCCCGTTCCGCATTGGCGCTGGCGACAACCTCGCTGCCGTCACTGAACTTGTGCCTGACGAGATCAACCTCGGCGACGTGACGGCCACGTTCAAGACGCGCCTCTACCCCACGGCTGAAGAGGATTCCCACGGCCCATACACGATGGGCAACCCGACGAGCGTTCGCTTTCAGGGCCGCCAGATCAGGATGCGGCTATCTGGCAACGTCGGAGGCGACTGGCGCGTTGGCAAGTTCCGCTTTGACGTGAAACCGGCGGGCCGCAGATGAGCGCGATCCTCCCGCCACCCGTCGGCCCCGACTGGAAGGTCTGGGGCCGTCAGCTTTCGACCTACCTTGGTCGAGCGCTGTCGCGTATGCAGTTCAAGGTCGGCGATCCCGTGCCGTCCGAGAACGGCATCCTGCTTTGGGACGACGTGGCGGGCTACCCTGTGGTCTCGAAAAACGGCGAGTTCCGGCAGATCATCTTGGAGGATGGGAATTACCGAGGCACCATCACCAGCAACGTGACGGCGGCAGTGGCGGATACGCCATACGAACTGACCTACACGCCGACGCTGGCAAATGGGGTCGCCAACGATGGCACCTATCCGAGCCGCATCGTTTTCGCGGAGGCTGGTGAATACTTGGTCAACTTCTCCGCCCAGTTTTCCTCCAGCACGGCGGCGGCGGTGACGTTCCGCTTCTGGCCGCGCATCAATGGTGTAAATTCGTCTGGCGCAACAATGGTCTGCAGCCTGCACAACAACGGGGCCACGTTTGCGGCCTCAAGGGCTGCGGTGTTTCATGTTGATGCTGGCGACTACCTAGAGGCGGTCTGGGCCACGACCGACACGAGCGGCTTTTTGGATGCTACTGCGGCGACAGCGTATGCGCCATCTGCCCCAGCCAGCACCATCGTGATAACGAGGATACACGGATGACATTGCAAGTCGCGAGTGGTAATATCGCCGCAAGGGTCCGCATTTACTACGTTCCTCGGGCCTCTATCGATGATCACTGGCCCGCAATCTTGGAGCTACTCGCTCCGGCCATTGAAAGAGAGGCGAGGAACACTGGACCTGAAGACGTTTACGACGACATCGCCGCTGGCAATTCGCTCGCGTGGGTCGTCAAAGTAGAGGACAATCTGGTGGGCGCTTTTATCACCGCGCTATCAAAGCACCCACGCCGCCTCACGATCCGCATCGACTATCTGGGCGGTGATCGATTTGAGGAGTGGTGGCAGTTGGCGCTGGATGTTGTTGTAGATGTGGCGCGCGGCCTTGGGGCGTCGGCAATTGAGGCGACGGCCCGCGACGGGTGGATGAAATACGCTGGCCGGAGCCAGTTCAAACGGCGCTGGGCGCATTACGAGATGGGGGTCTGATTTTGGGCACAAAGAGCAAGACAACGACGGCGCTGCCCGAATACATGGAGAGTTACCTCCGAGAGACGGCTTATCCGTATGCGCAGAACTTGGCAAACACGCCAATGCAGTCATACGCGCCGCTGTCCGACTCGGCAGGGGCTGGAGATATTTACACCCGGATGGCTGGCGTTGGCGCGATGACGCCAGAAGACTATCAGTCGCTGATCAGCCGAAACATGGGTGGCTTCCAGACCAATGTGATCGACCCGACGATGGCGGCGATGGAGCGTCGCTTTGCGCAACAGCGCGTAGGTGAATCTGGCAATGTGATCGGCGCTGGCGCTTTCGACTCATCGCGCCGAGGCGTATACGAGGGCGAGCGAGAGGCGGCGCGCGATGTGAACATGGCGCAGACCATTGCCAACCTGCAGTCGCAGGGATACACGCAGGCGGCCAGCCAGACGATGGCGCAGATGGCATCGCAACAGGCGTCTGATCAGGCGGCGTTGCAGATGCAGTACAACGAGTTCCTGCGTCAGCAAGGCTACCCGCTGCAAGTGCTATCGGCCTTGCAGGGAATGCCATCATATGGCGCTGGCACAACGACGCAGACCCAGTCCCCCAATATTCTTGGTAGCATCGCTGCCCTCGGCCAGTTGTTCGCGCTGTAATGCCTATCCCAGAGCACCTCATCCCGCTTATTGTTGGCACCGAAAGCGGCGGCGACCAGAACGCTTTGTTTGGTTACGTCAACCGACCCGGTGGCCAGTTCTCCGGCGTCAACGTATCTGACATGACGGTCGATGAGGTGCTGCAGTTCCAAGACCCGTCTGGGCCATATGCTAAAAGCGTCAGGGCGAAAATCGGCAAGACGGCAACGCCCGCTGGGGCGTTTCAGATCGTCGGCAGCACCCTGCGACAAGCCAAAGAGGGTCTCGGGCTGACAGGGAGCGAGCGCTTTGACCCGCAAATGCAGCGGCGTCTTGCGGACTGGATTTATGACAAGCAAGGTATCGGTGCGTGGGAAGGGCCAAAGAAGGTGGGCGTTATGCAGAATAACATTCGCGGCGGCATCCTGCCGCAGGTCTCTGGCGGATATACGCCATTCAGCGTCGATGGGCTTTCCAGATCGCAGCGGACGATGCTTGGCTTCGCGGCGCTGCGTGATGCTGCGGCTGCACTCCGAAATGAAAGCAGCGATTACTTCGCCCAAGCAATGGGTGGCCTGCAGCGCGAGCACCAGTATGGCCAAGAGTTGGCCTACAGGCAGGCTCAAGAACAGCGGCTGATTGATCAGCAGATGCAGTCTCAGGCGCAGAACGCGATTGCATCTAGGCTGCGGACCATTGAGGCGCTGACAGAGGTGCAGAAGGTAATCTCCGATCAGCGGGCTGCGACGGGTAGCGTATCGCCGTCTGCGCTGCAACTCGAGCAAGCTCTTTTGCGTCAATTGAATATGGCCGTTGCGCCCGGCGTCACGCCTGCCGTTGCGCCCGGCGTCACGCCTGCCGTTGCGCCCGGTGCTGAACCTGCCGTTGCGCCCGGTGCTGAACCTGCCGTTGCGCCCGGTGCTGAACCTGCCGCCGATCAACCGATGAGTGATGCACTCGCAAACAAGATTGTTGCAGATCAATTTTCCTCTATCGAGGACTTGGCCGCAGCAAACGCTTGGCTGCAGGGCCGCCCCAACAAGCAAGCCGCTACGCGCGCGGCTGAGACACTTGCCGATCGCCAAAAACAATACGCCAACGCCGACAAGTTGAGCGAGGGCGTTTCGCTGGTCGATGAAATTACCAGCTCGCAATATTTGGACAATGTGATCGGCTATCTTGGTCAGTCCAAGTCCACGGAGGGTCTCGGCAAGCTCATCACCTCCCCGGAGGAAGCCGACATTCTGGCAAAGATCAATCAAATTCAGGGCAAAATTTTCCTCGAGGCTTTTGAGTCCCTAAAGGGTGGCGGTCCAGTCAGCGACGCAGAAGGCAAAGCTGCCGTCAGCGCAGCAAGCCGCCTCAAAGTGCGCGGCGGAACGGTCGAGGGGTACAAAAAGGCGCTGCGCGATCTGCAGGCCGCATTTTCCAACCGCGCGGCGCGGGCCAAAGGGCTTCCAATCCCGTACCCTAACTACTTCGAACAGGGTGCCGGTTCTGACGCCGTAGGCTCTGGTGTCAAAACGTATAACATCCAAACGGGAGAATTTGAATAATGGCCGAATCGTCCGATTTCGTAACGGTTAGGCTGGCAGACGGCTCTTTGATACGCTTTCCGAAGTCAATGTCGGATGAGCAGATTCTGGAGGTTCTGCGTCAAAAGTTTCCAGCCGCGCCCGCGCCCGGTGTCGCCGAGGATGTTGCAAAAGCAAGTCTCGGGGGGTTGCAGCGCGGGATCACCGGCCTGATCGACCTTGGTGCCTTGGCGCTTGGAGCCGTAACCGGGGCTGGAAATGCTGGCCTTGGAACCGTAACAGTAGACATGCCATCGCCCCTCTACACCCCCGAAGGCGCGCTGCAACAGGCGGCGGAAAAGGGTGCAACGCCGCTGGGCCAGTTTGGCGATATGTTGCCATCGTATCGCGCCAAAACAACGCCCGGAAAATACGCTCAAACCGGGGCGGAGTTTGTTCCCGGCGCGCTGCTTGGACCGGGCAGCATTGGGCGCAAGCTGGCATATGGAGCCGTCGCTCCGGGCGTGGCGTCAGAGAGTGCGGGACAATTCTTCGAGGGAACGTCTATGGAGGGTCCGGCGCGTCTGGCTGCGGCATTGGCCGCGCCGATGGGCCTTGGTGCTGCCGAGTTGAAACTTCGCTCGCTGGCCTCCCCCGGCGGCGGCGCTGATCCACTCAGGTTGGCAAGCGCCGAGGTGTTGCGGCGCTATGGCATTGAGCCAACCGCTGGCCAAACGACTGGCGTGCGTGACGTTCTGTTTCGCGAAAGCGTGACAGAGGCAGGGTCGCGCGCTCAAGGGCGCACGTCTGATCAGTTTATGCGTGCAGTTCTCAAAACGGCGGGCATCACTGGCGACAGGGCGACGCCAAGCGTCATCGATGATGCATTTACCAAGACCGGCCAGCAGATGGACGATCTTGTGGCCCAATCAGGCATTTCGCTCGACGCAATGTTTGTCAGCGATCTGAAGTATGCCGCAGAAAATTATGCGCTCAACGGCGGGACAGCCCCCCGGCCCCAAAATGTGATTCAGTCGGTGATCACCGCTGCGCGCAGCGGAAACGGCACCATATTTGGCGGTGCATATCAAAACATCAAGCAGCAACTGGACGAGGCCGCCAAGTCTGGCGACGCCGACCTGCGTCAGTTTGCAATCGAGGCTCGCACAGCGCTGAATGATGCACTTGGCCGTACCGCCGCTGCGGCTGGCAACCCAGCTCTTGTGGCAGAGTGGGCCACTTTGAACAACTCCTACAAAAATCTGATCCCGATTGCAGAGGCATCCATACGGGCCAAATCTGGCGTGTTTACGCCGTCTCAATTGCAAAATGCGCTAATCAAGCAAAATCGGCGAAACGTCATGCGTGGCAAGGGTGATCTCGCCGACCTTGCCAAGTCAGGTTATAATGTCATCGAAAATGTCCCGACCTCTGGAACATCTGAGCGCCTCAAAGCGATGGGCATGGGCGGCGCTGGGAGTGCAGTATCTGGTGGAGCTTTGGCGCTACTAGCTGGCGCAGAGCCAACCGGAGCGGCGATGGCGGCGATGGCGTCCAGTCAAGCCCCGCGCGCAATTAACGCATTTGTCGCAACCCCGGCTGGTCAGCAATGGGCGCGAAACCAATTGTTCGCGCCCGATCTGCCCCAGACATCGTCCAGATATGTGTTGCCAGCTCTTCCGGGCCTCCTAACCAGCTTGCAGGGCCAGCAGTAGGTCACCACAGGGGCAGCGTTGGAGACAGGTCCGCGATGCGCATGTTTAGCATGTCACACCGCGCCACAAATCCGTTGTCCCCCTCCGGCTCACCCTCGCGCACGACCCACGAGAGCATTTCGAACTGATCCGGCGTGCAATAGCCAAGGAGCCACGCGCGCGAGAGGCTTGGCGTGACCTGGGCGAAGGCGAGAAGGTCTACCGCGCTACTTTGGCGGTGCCACGACGCCATCGTAATGCTGACCGTCCAGTCAGGCTGCGGCGGAAAGCGGCGACGCTTTGTCTTGACCTCGATCAGACGACCGTCCGATGTCTCGATGTCGTGCGTATACTCGCCGACTATGGCAGCGCCTACTCCCGCGACGATCTCGATGTCGTGCATAACGATCATCTCACCTATGGCCCCAGCCCTGTTGCCGGAGCCGGACACAAGAGAGTTGTTCAGCACACCCATTTGGCGAGACAGGTCCTCGGCGCTCCCTCGCATCCAGCTCTGGACCGTTACCTCGTGCAACTCAGCCACCAGCCTCGTCGCCAGTGATCCACGTCCCGACGACTACGACCGGAACATCTCTGCCAGATCGCGGATCGGGCGCGGACTCAATGCGCAGAACGTCCGTCTTGATCCACTGCCGCAAAATAGATGAGACGCGCGCCTTTCCTGCGGCGTCCGACGTGTCAATTCCGAGCGTCGCGCCGATTGTGTGACCAGCCCAGCGCGCCGCCTGCGCGGACGCCCGCAGCGGCTCGCCGTCGTCGGCGCAGCGCCCAACATCGCGCTGGGCGCGCTGGGCATCACGGGTGGTGATGCCGTCGAAAAGGTCAGGCAGAGAAAACGGCACAGCCACGGCTACGTACTCGCCATTGGCAATCTGCACGCCCATCATGCGCCGGTACAGTGCAGCATGAGCCGGGGCTGACAGGTTGGCCTTGGCATTGTCAACGCGGACAATGCCGCTGGCATCCTCGCCAGTGACGCCAAGGCGCGCCATCTCATCTTCGGTCACGCGGTTAAGGATGCGGGCGGCACGCGCCGCGCCCAGCAGCGATGACGCGCCGCGAATGCTGTCGGCATCTGCCGCACCGCCATTGCCCTTCCGAGTGTGGTGTACGAGTGCTATCGCGCAGGTTGTTTCATCCGCGATCTGCCTGACCGCTGAGACCGCGCGGTTCATCGCGCCGTTATCGTTTTCGGTAATGTCGCCAGTGGCCGCAACCCACGGGTCGATGTACACCATCCCGATGCCCTCGCCAGCAATCCGATCACGCATGTGATCGATCAGGGCCTCATTAATGATGACGCCATCGCGCGTCTGCGTGGCGAAAGACATCGCGAAGTCCCTTCCGGCGTCCAGATAGAGCCAACCATCGACATCCTCGCGCGTCAGGCCGTAGTGCTGCATCGCAGCAAGCACCCGGCGCTGCAGCTCCTCAATCGGGTCTTCCAAATTGATCAGCCACACCTTGACGCGCTCATGCACCGGCTCGCCTAGAAGCGCCCGCCCGGAGGCCATGCACAGCGCCTCGGCGATTTGCAGCGTGGTCTTGCCAGCGCCGCCAGCAGCGGCCAGCAGCGAGACGAATGACCTCAGATAGTGCCTGTCGTAAATCCACCGCCGTGGCGGCAGGGCGGCAGCGTCCCACGCGGAATATATCGTTGGACCGCTCATCCCATCGCGAGCTTGCGCGGCGATCTCCTCACGCACTGGACGCGCCATCGCCAGCGCCTTGCGCAGTTCTTCGACGCCGTGCTCGCGCAGATAGTCATTGGCATCCGACGTTTGAGCGTCGAGGTCGATGAAGCGCACAACGCTGATCTTTGTCGATGCGTCCGCCGCAAGTGCTTCGGCGACCCGAGCCACATCGAGGTCTGGGTCGGCGAGGATCGTCACGTCGCTGGCTCTGGGCGGGACGTAGGTGGCCATGCCTGCCTTGCCAAACGTGCAGACCACCGTGGCCGCGCCGCCAGCGGCCTGCGCCACGCTCAGAGCGTCCTCTGGCCCCTCGCAGATAATGATTGGATCGCTGTCGCGTGACCCGGCGATCGTCATCGCGCTGTTGGCGATCACGCCGCGCGAGTACTTGTAGACGCCGTTGTGCTCGCGCTTTTTTCCATCTGCGTCTACAAGCACGGCCTGAATGCCTGTGAGCGCGCCGTCGCTGTCACGCGCCGGAAAGATGATCGCAGGCCCGCCGTAGACGTTTGGCGAGTAGCGTGCAACGCCTGCGGCGGTCTTCGCCGCGATGTTGCGGCTGTTGAGATATCTTAGGGCAGGCCTGCAAGCATCGTGCGTCTCGCGCGAGATCGGAACGCTCCGCTCCCAAGCCAGCGAGGCCTTGGCCACCTTTTCGGCGCGCATCTCGTCATCGCGGGCCAGCAGGCCGTCGGCTGACAGACGCGATATCAGGCGATCCAGTTCGCTTGGCTGGAACGGTGTATTCTCATCGATCTCGCGTGGGTTTTCGGCCCCACGCCGGAACCCGCTGCCTATGGTCGCCAGCACCTCGTGGCGATGCAGCCCGCTGGCCTCTGCAGCGACGTGCAGCGATTGGATCGCCGCATCGATTGACGCGCCGCGCATGTGAGCGTGGCGGCCAAGTGAAAATGCGGCGCGGTTAAGCGCCATGTTCCGGTTTCCCGGCCCCGCTGCGGCCATGTCAATCACGGCGCTTTCGGCGACTTTGTCAAAGTAACTCACGGCTCTCTCCCCAGAGTTGGCGGGGCCGACAACGTGCGTCAGCCCCGCCTTTAGTCAGAACCCGAAGGCGTCCAACTCTTCTTTGCTGATGCGAGTTGACGCCGACGGCGCTGCAGCGGGCTGTGCGGGCGCTGCGGGCGCGCCATCAGCCGGACGGGAGATCCACTTGGAGATGGTGAACCCCATGTCATAGCTCGTCCCCTTGCCGACCGCAACGGGCGTCGAGGATGTCACGCAGACGACCGGAACCTTGCCAGCAGCGAACTCGGGCGACTTTTCTGCGGCGTTGTACAGTTTGGCGATGAACTGGCCCTGACCGTAGCTGTTGCCGCTGAACTCGGCCCGCACCCCATCCGAGGTCCAGCACTCCACCTCAAAGCCCTGCTTGTACTCATCCGACGGCTTCGCCGTGCGCTCGGTCACGCTGGGCCACGGTTGCCAGTCCCGGCGACCGATGTCGATCAACATCCAGCCGAATCGAACATTCTTGACGTCGATGGCCAGACCGCGCGACATGTCGATTGGCGTGTCGCTGCCGTCGCTTTTCAGCGTCCAGCGGTTTTGCGGCATGTTTACGCGGACATATGCGCCGCCGCCGCCAGAGGTTTCACCGAAGGAAATTGGCATCGTTAGCTCCTTTGCTTGTTAGCCACTCGGTTGCGTGAAGCGGAAAGACCAGCGCGGGATTTGCAGCGTCTGCAACGCCCCGTATCCAGTGCTGTAAACCCCGCTTGTGTTGGCTGTCTGGATGAGTTCCAGCCCAGCCCTGACTGCCGCCGCGCCTTCATCGCGCGACGCCCAGTCAAGCTCGTAAACGCCAACGGCGAAGGGAGGCTCCTTCTCAATGGCGATGAAAACAAATCGATCCACATCGCGGCCAGACAACTGCATGACGCGGCGGTAGAACGCCTCTTGTATGTGGTAGCCAAGGCTGGCGACCTGCTTGGCAAAGCCCTCTGGCGATGCATCGACCGTCGTCTTCACGTCGATGATCGCGTCAATGTCGCGACGCCACCCGTCTGGGCGGCAGCGCAGGTCGAGGCCATACAGGGCATCGTGCGCGAAGATGCTGGCCTCGCAGACCAGATCGCCGCTCAGAAGCTGCGCGGCCTCTGCGTTGGCCCTGACGGCCTCTGCCATGTCCTTCGCCTGCCGATACTCACCCTCGGGAAGCAGGATCGCGCCCTCCGCGTCGGCGGCCACCTTCTTGTCGCGCCACTCGTTTCCGCGCCGCGTCTCGGGGCCGCACCACACGGTGGACGCCATGTGAGGCTCGAGGATCAGCGTGTGGACGGCTACGCCCAAGTCAAACGCCGCGCTCTCCTTGCGCTGTCCATATTTCCAGTGTGCAAGCGATTTCTGGACGACGGTCTTGACCGCCGAGGCGCTGATGCTCGGCAGCTTGTGATACTCATCGTTGCTCATCGTGTAGTTGACGGTCATATCTTGCCTCTCCCATATAGTGCTATCAACAAAGCCTCTGCACGGTGCTCGTCCTTCTTCCGCCTCAACCTTTCGCTGAGATGCGGAAACCACTGGATGGCCAGCCGCCGCGCACTATCCTTGTCGCGCGGCAGGTTCAGCGACCGCTTCCAAGCCTGCGGTGCAACCAGCGTGTAGGCCACCCGTGTCAGAGCGACCGTCGCCGTGATCTGGCCATAAGCGTAGCCCAGCCGGAACGTGCTGCTGACGCCCTGCCCCGGCCTCGCGCCCTGCTTTTCGATGTAAACGTGCTCGGGGTCGGCGAAGGTGCGGATCAGCCGCTCAAGCTCCACCACATCAACGCCGCCTTCATCAAACACCGGGAGGTCATGCACCTCGGCGTAGTCGTCGCCGATCAGCGCCACGCCGCCCATGCGATAGCCACAGTCGATGCCCACAATCAATTGCTCGACCCCTTGCTGCGCTCGCGATCATAATTCGCAGACATGTTAAGGACGGTCAGCACCAAAATTTCCGTCGGTAGATCGGCGGCCAGCAGTACATCCACGATAGCCTCCATCACGCCGTACAGCACCGTGATCTGGTCGTCCGCACCGACGCCCTCGGCGTACAGGTCAGAGATGTACCTGCAGATCATGTTTGTGCCTCGCTGGGCCAGCGCTATATCACGCGCCGTGATATCCATGCCATCGCTCATCTCGTACCCCCCGTGTCCCGGTGAACCCACCCTATTCTCGGTTGCCCGCCAATATCAACACAGATATGTTGGGTGCCAGCAAAAAGGATCGCACCATGAGGGATAAAGTCGAGGCGATGCAGCAGCGGCTGCGGCTGGCCCACCGCATCGTCAACCCGGCGGCCACGCTGATCATGTGCAACGAGGCCGCTGACCTGATGGGCGAGCTGATCGATGCGACGGACGCCGCGCTGCAGATCGCCGAGGCCGCGACGCAGGCCGCAGGAGAGCCGCGTCGCGGCCCCGGAAGGCCGCGCAAGGCCTGACTTGATAGAGCGCGCCTCAGTCATCAGTCAGCGCGTCCATCACGATGCGCCCGACGTACTCCATCAACGTCATTCCGCGCGGCACCTCGGCGGCGAGCATGGCGATGATGTCATCGCTGCCCAGCCCAACGACGAAGTCGTCGCGAACCCCAAATCGGACGCGCGCGGCCTCGAGGGACGCGCTGAGAGTGTGCCTGAGTCGCATCGTCGTCTTGGCCGCTACATCTGCGTCGCGAGCGAGGATCACCGGGTCTGTCCGACCTGCCTCGCTCTTGCGCAGCGTTTTGATCGCGCGGTACACGGCGCTGGTTGATATGCTCATGCGTGCGGCGATCTGAGCCACCGACATGCCGCGCGCCAGCGCGTCGCGTATGGCAGCGCCGTCAGCGCGGCTGACGTTGGAGGGCGCAGCCTCCTCGGCGCTGATCAGGCCACGGCTGATGCAGCGCTTGACCAGCGCGGCGAGGTGGCCCCGCTGGACGCTAAGCTGGCGCTCAATATCTGCGCGCGACAGGTCACGCCTGAGCATGTCGGCGAGTTGGCGCAGGTCGGCGTCTTCGACGCTGGAAATCGTCATCATTTGATCTCTCCTTTTGATTAGCGTATGCTTGTCGCATGTGGACGCCATTGGTGCTTATATGCTCTCTCATCAGCGCTGAGTGCGTCACGATCGGCGCGCCAGTTTTTCTGTCGGAGGGCGATTGCCGATCGGCAATCGCTGAGCACCTGTCTCAGGTGACGCTGCCACACGGAGCGGTCGTCGTGGACATCGCGTGCTACCAATGGCCCGTTGGGTCGTAGATTTACTCCCACATTCAGAACAGCCTACTGCGTTCATGTCGTCAACTCGTTCAGCAACGCCTCCAGCCCTTCGATGGCGCTGTCGATGGCCTTGCCAACGTCTCCAACGGCGATCTCGCCAGACGTGAACCCGGCATCCTCGGCGAGGTCGTCCCAGCGTTCATGCGGCTCCGGGCAGTCGTTGCCTTCGAATACCTCCTGCGCGTTACGCAGCGCCATCTCCAGCGCGTGTGCGTGGTCGGCGATCTGGCCGATCAAGCGGCGGATGTGTTCGTGTTGTTTCATGTCAGTCTCCTCTTGCTTTCGGGCGCGGCGTCTTGCTCGGGACGCCAGTGGGGGTGCAGTGATAGCTGACCTCGGTCCAAGCCGGGTCGGCGGTCTGGTGGATGGTGGCCAGCGCGTTACCGCAGGCCACCTCGCTGGTGTAGACCAGCCGCGTCTCGGCGGGCTGGCCCGCGACGACATAGGCGATGGTCAGGATGGTGTAGAGGGTCATCCTTGTCCCTTCTCAGTTTACTTTGATGGCGGCGGTCAGGTCGTGACGTGCGGCGACCCATGCAGCGGCCCGTGCAGCGGCCCGTGCGGCTTTTCCTGCGGCGGCCTCTGCGGCCCATGCGGCGGCCTCTGCGGCCCATGCGGCGGCCCATGCGGCGGCCCATGCGGCGGCCCCTGCGGCCTCGGCGGCCTCGGCGGCGGCCTCTGCGGCCTCGGCGGCGGTCTTTGCGGCCTCTGCGGCGGTCTTTGCGGCCTCTGCGGCCTCGGCGGCGGCCTTTGCGGCCTCGGCGGCGGTCTTTGCGGCCTCTGCGGCGGTCTTTGCGGCCTCTGCGGCCTCGGCGGCGGCCTTTGCGGCGGCCCATGCGGCCTCTGCGGCGGCCTTTGCGGCCTTCATCTCCTCCGCCACGTCTTCGCCAGCAAAGCGGCGATGCAGGAGGGCGACAACACGCTCGATGGCCTTGCGCTGCTGCGTCCAATCGCCGGGAACCTTGGCCAGCGACTTGAGCGCCGAGTGTGTGCCGGTGTCGAGGCGGGCGATCAAAAACCGGTCCAGCGCCTTGTCATAGTCGCGCGGGCCTTGCACCGCTTCGGCAACGTCGCGCGCGAACTGAACCCGTGCCGCGTGTTCGTTATCTGCGCCAACTTCGGCGTCGAACAGTTTGACGTTGAGTTCTGCCAGCCACCGAGGCCAGCCAGCGGCCTCGCAGTCTTCGGCGCAGGTAGCGCCGGAAACCATCGCGCTCATCATGCAAACGGCGTCGGTTCCGTTTCCCCACGATCCAGCGCGAAGAATGGGCTGCACCGCTTCGATCTTGGCCAGTGCAGTCTCGTCAATAAGGGTCTTGGTCATGTGTTTCCTCCTTTATTGGTATAGTCGAGGTACAGCCTGCCGATCAAAATGGTTTATTGCTTGGCAGGTTGATCGGCTTTCGGCGGGTGGGTGAAAGTGCAGTCGCTTGCGCGGTATGGTGTGACCCCTATGGCGGCGGCGGCAAGCAGCACAAAGGCGCAGGTCAGCGCGACGGTTTCGAGGCGGGGTTTCATGGGTAATCCTCCAGCGGCCAATCGACGGGCCGGTAGCCGTCGAGGTAGGCCGCGATCAGGCGCAACATGCGAGGCGCAGGCTTGCGCGCTGTGGCGCGATCCGGGTGCATCTCCAAGCGCCTGATCGACAGGTCGTCGGTGTCCAGCATCGCCGCCATCTGCTTGACCGTCAGGCCAAGAAGACGGCGGGCCGCGCGGATTTGATCGTGGGTCATTGGTTCATCTCCTCGATGCGTTGCTCCAGTCGCGTGATGCTCTCGCCAAGCCACGCAAGTTCCGCGCTCACCCACGATGGGCGGACGCCATTGCCGTACCGGCGCAGCAGGTCGTTGTAGGCCTTCCAGCGCTCGCCCAGCCAGCGGTGCAGGTCGTCGGCGGTCGGGGTCATTGCGCCTCCTCCGAGATATTGACCCAGCGGACTTGATCCCACAGGCCAATCCCGTTCAGCGCCGCCATGACGGCGAGAGGGTCCGTGGTCGTGATGATCATCGTCAGGTTTTTGAGGCTGACGCCGCCAGCATGACGCATGACCACGTTGTAGATGGGGCCAAATTGCAATGCATCTCGCAGGCCGATGCTGATGCGGCTGGTCATTGCAGTGCCCACCCGATGCAGAGGATCAGGTAGGCCGATCCAAACAAGCAGAGCGCGCCGATCAGGTCGCCGATGAAGTCGCGAAGTTTCATTGTCGTTCTCCTGTGGTGGGGGTGGGGGCCGAAGCCCCCGTTGTTAGGCGTTGTAGGGTGCGTGTTGGTCGAGCGCATCAGATCACCGCGTCGGCGTGAATGTGTACTCAACCGCTTCGAACTCAGCCAGATCAATGGCGTCCCGCGTGTAGTGCCAAGTGTCGTCGTAGACAGCACACTGGCCAAGGAGGTCTGTGCGGTTCTGGCGGGCGTGCGCCTCGGCCTGATCCATGCGGCGTGCCATTGCGCGATCCGTTGTGGTGACTGTTGCAAGGCGATTGGTGGTGGTCATCTGTCTGTTCTCCTTGTGTTGGGGGTGGGGTGGCCCCGGCTTACGCCGAGGCCTTCTTGGCTGCTGCTTTGCGGGCGGCAGCGCGAGCGCGCTTAAACATGATGTCGGTGATATCGCGCATCACCAACCTGTGCGCGGCGTCCATACGCGCGTTCTCGCCCTCGAGTTTGAGCGTGTGATAGGCGGCGAGCCCGTTCATCAGGTCGCTTTCTTTGGTGTCGTGCCCGCGCTCGGCCAGCGCGATGGCGAAATTGTGGCCCAGCTCGCGAATTTCGTCATAGGCGTTCTCGAGGCTGATCATGCCGTTGCCACCGTGGGCGGTCTTGTACATTGCAAATCTCATGTCTGTCTCCTGTGTGAGCGGGACACCGTGTCCCTGTACACCCACCTTATGGGCTGCTGCACACGATGTAAAGCATTAATTTAGGGTGGGCGTGGTGGGGGGTGGGGTGGCCGCTTTACGCGACCACCTCCGGCTTCGTCGGGCGCTTGAAGAACCCGAATTTCGGATCGTCGGCAGCCACCGTGATCGCGGCGTCGAACCGGATGCGGTCGCCGACTTTGGCCTCGATGGCCGATGGCTCGGAGCCGTAGACCTTCCAACCATCGTCAGCTTTGACGACGATCTTGATGGCGCTGCCGTAATATCCCTCGACAAGCTTGCGGCTGACGATGACGCCCTCGACCGTCACGCGACCGTCGAAAGCGGGGATCGGCAGAGCAGCAGCGGCCTCGGCCTCGCGCTTCGCGGCGATTGCGGCGCGACGGTCAATGTCGCCGATCAGCTTGGCGATCAGGGCGCTCTGCTTGTCGCTGATCGAGCCATAGCGCACCAGCTTGGCCACGATGTCGGAGATGATCTGTTCCTCGCGCCCCCAGTTGTCATAATCCTTCGCCAGCCAAACATCGTAGGCGAAGGACAGGCCCGCCTCGGTCAGGATGCGCTCGGCCTTGGCCTTGCCCGCAGCGGCCTCAATACCAGCGGCGACCTTTGCGCGGAAGCTAGCGAAGTCGGCCCGCTCGCCGGTCCAGAGTTTCTCGGCACAGGTCTCTCCGACTTCGATGTACGTGTTGGTCGGCGCGTGGTGGAAGCGGGCCACGGTCAGGGCGTGGGCGTTTCCGCAAACGTGGCAGACGCCGCCGTGATCGTGGTCGCTGAACCTGCCGCCAGTACGGGCGCGGTGAGCGCGGAATACCTCCTGTTCGGCCAGCGCGCAAAGCGCGGCCTCGGCACGGTGATCGTGAAACGAAACGAAATGGTATTCGGTCGGGTCGATCACGCTCGGGCGGTGAGTGTCGGTGCGGGTCATGTCTGTCTCCTGTGTGAGCGGGCCGCCGTGGCCCTGTGATGTGGTGGTGGGGTGGCCCCGGCTTACGCCGAGGCCTTCTTGGCTGCTTTGCGGGCTGCGCGGGCCATGACCTCTTCGGCGTAGGCCAGCGCCTCGTCCAGCGTCTTGAACCGCTTGTAGCTGGCGGTCGGCAGCGCGCCGAACTTGGCACCGTCGCGCAGGCCCTGCGGGTAGACGATGAAGCTCTCCTCGAGCAGCAGGTCGAGGCGGCTCAGTTCACCCAGCAGGTTGGCGTCGGCGTCGATGATGTGGAACTCGCGGTCGATGCTGTAGCTGTGGCCAAGCTCGCGGCCCTTGGCGTCGAACACGCCAAACGCTGCGGCGTGACGTGCGACCTGCTTGCGCTCGGTGCAAGCGATGAGGGCGTACTGGACGCCCCGGCTTTCGAAGCGGGCTGCGAGGGGGATCAGGTTGAGGTCCATTGTCAATCTCCTGTGTGAGCGGGCCACCGTGGCCCTGTGCACCCACCTTATGGCCAATCGCACAGCCGCACAACAAAAAAAGTGCACGATCAGCAAAAATAAATAGCGCCCGCATCTCGGCCCTGTAAAGTCGTGGCACGAGCCACGATCAAGGAGCAAACCTGATGGCCACACTACCAATCGCATGGCCGGTCGCGCGGTGGCACGCCAATAGATATCGCGCGCTACGCATGTCGGGCGACACAACCTACCGCCATCAGCACCGCGTCGCGGCGCTACTGGTGCAGCTATTCCCGGCGGCCCCGCGCAGCGCCGTGGATTACGCCGCGTCGCACGATGACCATGAGTGCGTGATTGGCGATATACCGGCCACCGAAAAGCGCCACTGGTCGCCAGAGCTGGCTGCACTCTATACGCAGCGCGAGGCAGCGGTGCGGGCCGAGATGGGGCTGCCAGAGTGTCCACCCGACTGGCAGCAACAGGTCAAGCTGGTTGATCGGCTCGACGCATATATGTGGGCGATGTACTGGTGCCCGCAAGCCGCCGCCGACGATGAGTGGATCAGTCAGCGGGCGTTGCTGCTGTCCAGCGCCGCCATCCTTGGCGTCGAGGACGCCGTGATCGAGCTGATCGATGACGCGCCTAGGGGGGTGATGTGATGGCCAGAGGGGTGATCGGGATGGGTTCCACACCTTCCACACCTGCCAAGAATAGGTGTGGAAAGGCGTGGAAAGGTGTGGAGATCGAGACGTTGCGTTGCAACCCCAAAACCACCACTTCCACACCACCACACCACACCCGTATAGGGGTGTGGGGTGTGGTGTGGTGTGGTGGTTGGGGTGCAGCGACGATGGCGCGGTGCGGTTGGCGTCTGGGTGTGGGTGTGGTGTGGAGTGTGGTGCGGACTGGCGTCGCATCCTTGGTGGCGATGGGGAGGGCCGCGTGATGGCGGGCAGGCGTGGGGCGGGGCGGGGGAAGCCGCCGGGGCCTAAGACATTTGACGCTGGCGGTGTACGGCAGCCGCCGTACAGCGCAGCGGTGTACGGGGCGATCATGCCGCTGCAGCGCGTGGCGGAAGAGCACCGGGCGAGATGGGGCGACAGGCTGCCGTCGCTCGTGGCTCCGGCGATGGCCGCACGGTTCCGGCAGGTCTACGCCGACCTCGAGGATGCGATGGACGCTGGCGACGCGCCGCTGACCGCGCAGATCGCGCAGCGCCTGATCACGGCGTGGGGCGTCCTCGAGGCGGCAGCGCTGGACGCAGGTCACAGCCCGCTGCCGTCGAGAGCTGCATTTGCGATCGTGCTCGATGATGACGTGTGCGTCGCCATCGCTGGCCCGACGGTTGACGTATCAGCGCTGCGGCGCGAGTGTCCGTCGTGGATCGTGTATGCCGCAGATGATGCGGCGAGGATCCTGGCCAGCGTCAGTCGAGAGATGGTCGCGGCGGCGCTGCGCGAGTTTCCGGCAGCGCGCATTACGCGGCTGACGATTGACGGATACAACGAGGGGGTCGAGGATGACGTGCCGTTTTGACGTGGACTTTTGCGGCCAGCAGGTCGAACAGATCGCCGACGCGATTTACAGGCTCAGACGTGGCGATGTAGCGCGCTATCATTACGGGACGATGATCCGCCCGGAGAGTCCCGAGGCTTGGCTGGCAGCGCGCATGATGGACCTGTCTGACCTCGGGGCCGTGATCCTCGTGCAGCGGCCAGACGGGCTGGCAGAGGAGTCGCCACGCAACTGGTCGTGGCTGGCAGTGAGGACGC
>Ga0208161_1000523_pt1 | contig 21814 bp, 24 predicted proteins | sample CB_VirMetaG_3_FD_184538 | JGI IMG/M metagenome (GOLD analysis project Ga0208161, IMG submission 184538) | Freshwater to marine saline gradient viral communities from Chesapeake Bay - CB_1508_1S Viral MetaG (SPAdes) (version 4) | ecosystem: Environmental > Aquatic > Marine > Coastal | place: USA...
CACTCATCAATGTAGAGGAATGAACGGGTTTGAGTGCCTGGACCCCAAACTTCAATAATGCCGTCAGATTGAGCAACCTTGCGACACAGGGCAGCAGGAGCCTTTTCCTTCCCACCATCATAAGTGCCTTCAGGGCCGAAGATGTTATGGAATCTGGCAACACGAACATCTAAACCATAATTCCTAGCTGCCGCGAAGTAAAGTCTCTCACTAAACAACTTCTCCCACCCATACTCTGAATCGGGATTAGCAGGGTATGCAGAGTCTTCAGAACAGAGAGGATTATTTGGGTCTTCCTGGTTGTGACTCGGATACATGCAAGCAGAACTAGAGTAGAAAACTTTAGCTTTCCACGGGATACAGAACCTAGTGCAGTGCAAATTAATTAATGAAGAGCTACGCATTACATTGTAATCATTTTCTCCTGTGAAGATGTAACCAGCACCTCCCATGTCGGCTGCTAATTGATATACTTCATCAAACTTTTTGTATCTGATGCTTAAGCTCTGCCAAGAAGATTCCAAAGTAAGATCCATACATTCATATTTATCGTAATAATCATCTGAATACTCGTTCCGATCTTTGATGTCAGCTACGATAACTCTATGGCCTTCCGACTTTAACTTACGAGCAAGGTGATGACCAATAAACCCAGCTCCACCACAAATGAGAATCTTTTTCATTTTAATTTACATACAGGGATGGGAAGCATCTTGTGCTTATTAGCTTCATGATGCTTTCTGTATATGCTCAATACTTCTTCCTGACGCGGGGTGAGAATATCACTACCATTATAGCTCATGGCCCACTCAAGTTCAGCGTAAGTTGCACCAAGCTGATCTTCATCTTGTCTACCGTCGTCCCACAATCCATCTGTTGGTGCTGCCTCTTGAATCTCTTGTGGAACATCTAACTCCTTAGCTAATTCATAAACCTCAGTCTTAGTTAGATCAGCGATAGGGGATAGATCCACGCCCCCGTCTCCATACTTAGTAAAGAAGCCTACCCCAAAGTCTTCAACCTTATTTCCTGTGCCAGCCACTAGAAAGCCTCCAGAGGCCGCTAGAGCGTAAAGGGTAGTCATGCGGAGTCGGGCCTTACTATTAGCGTAACCTAACTCAGAAGACTCTATCGCCCGTTTGAAGGAGTCATAGGTTTCAGACAGATCAATGTTTTCAGTTGATACGTTGGCGTACTTCTGGTACAGCCAATCCTTTTGAACCTCAGATCGGTTGTGTAATGTTGGGTCCTGATGGATGGGCATGGAAACCGCAAGCACAGGATAGCCTGTCTCTGCACATAAAGTTGATGTCACTGCTGAGTCAATGCCACCAGATATTCCTATCACGAATCCATTCATACCTGATTTTTGTATGTATTTCTTAAGCCAATCTATAATTTTCTCTTGAACCATGCGTTTCCTTGTGAGTCAGTTTTTTCATACTGTAAGTTATGATCAGTAGCATACCTTATAATATCTTGAGACTCCGCTGCATTTTGATACTGACCATGTGTGGTTATTTCAATCTCTAAAGATTTAACATTGCTAATATACGGTCCCAAGCTTTGAAGAACTTCTAACTCATACCCCTGGGTATCACTTTTAATGACAATATCTCTAGTGTTAAACGAATCCCAATTGATAGAGTTCAACAGAGACTCTAGACTAAATACCCTTACATCTATAACAGACTCAACGGAATAACCTCTACTCTCCAATACGCCAGAACTTTTTAAGAAACTAGATGTACCAGGATCAGGCTGCATTATATTAAAACTTCTGATTTCTGGAGTATCAACATTGGCTACTCCTCCCTGAATCAAATAAAAACGTTTCTCACTGACTGGAATAGTGTTGTTATCAAAGGGTAAGTGAGGGAATAGGTTTTCTTTAGATCGGATACTTTCTATTGATCGAGGGTTAGGCTCAATCCCGATAACAAAAGCATCAGGTTTGGAGGACAACCACTCTACTGACTTAGGAGCATTTATAGATAAGCCAATATCTATGTGCAGATCAAATTTTCCTTCAGGTATTTTAATATTAAACATCTAGAATATACCAATCTTCAGCGTTAGATACTCCACGATTGACTAAGCCAGTTGATTATTTTCTGTTTAGTTGTCATGAGTATTTTTAAATTGTAAAAAATAGTTATATCCCCCAGCAATATGAACCACTTCATAGCCTAAAGAAATTAAAAACTCTATCTGGCACCTACCTTCAGTTTTCCATTCAGGAATATTCTCAACAATAATAAGAGGACGACTCTCCTGCAAAACCCTAGATGCTCCTAGGAGGATTTCATACTCCCAACCATCACAATCAAGTTTAATTATATCTACTTGTTCATCAATTAAATCATCTAAAGCATGAGTTGATTTTAGTTCAATATACTTTGGATTATTATCACATCTATAAAAAACATTTTTAGTGGTTTGTTTGTCCCCTAAGATAGCTTGATAAAAAACATCTTTTTCACTCAAAATATTTTTTATCTCAGGGTGTTCCACAGCATCTATAGCTATGACTCTACAATCATTATTTAATTTCTGTTTAACATAGTTGGAATACATTCCTTTTTGGCAACCAATATCAACAAAAGTTATTCCTGGGGACAGATAACTATTTAGTTTTTCTGCTGTTTCTTTTTCACAAAGAATATCCCAGTGATAGTTTATAAAATCTTCTCTATTATATTTTATCATGATAATATCACTTTTTATCTAATAACACGACTATTCTATCAGAATCAAGATAACTCTGAAGAGTTCGATCTTTAATAATTTCAAGACAGCTAGTATCGCTTACATGCGGTAGGCTGCCCCCACCAAAGGTTTGTCTGTCGTCTATGATTACTAGAGCGTAATCATTACAAAGAGTATTGATAGCATGAAGTTCTTTATTGAGAGGAGAATAAATACCATTTCTCCAATCAGCTTTCCCAGGAACGGCTACATGATGTTCGTGAGCATCTAGCCAGAATACAGAGTTTCCAACTAATTCTTTACATATTTCTAGGATCTTATCACCACTATCGCCCAAGTAAAAGTTGATTTTGGAGTTCGGTCTTTTTTGTTTAGTTTGATTTAAAGTTTGCTCATGAAGTTCTACTGTGTATAGGTTCTCAAACTCTCCATAGTCTTCCATATCATAAATACATTCTCCTAAATAGGTTCCTGTTTCTACAAAATTAGACCACTTTATGGTATCTGCTCCCACCTTGTTTTTATAATAACTATACTGATTAGTTGTTAATTTAGGCATACTTAAATAATTCTCCGTATGTATTTTTCAACTCTTCTATAACTTCAGGTCTTTCTTTGATAGTAACCTTTGTTCCTCGTTGTGCAAGAGCAACCGCAAAAGCTAATTGCTGAGACTCCTCAAGAATTGTAGATTCAGGTTTGTAGCTAACACTGTCAAAGGTAACCTCATCTTCTTTGAAACAATTTACCATGTATTGAAGGTGATCTAAGTTGCACTTATCTGTAGCGTCGCTAATGTGAATAGAACAACCCTTTTCCTTTGCATACACTCCTAAAGCTCTGTTGTCTCTAGGGAAGCATGGTCCCCCATATCCAAACCCATACCTCATACACTTAAGACCAACCCTACTGTCTGAGCCTATTGCAGTAAGAATCTCTTGAGAGTCTCCACCCACTTTGTCTGCTAAATCTCCAATCATATTAGTAAAAGCAATTTTGGTAGTAATAAAACAATTAAGAGATATCTTACATATCTCTGCGCTTATACGAGACATCACACAATACCTCGGCTCATTCTTAACTAATGACTCGTAAATGCTCACTAACTTGTCGGATGATTCTTGATCAGAAGAGCCAATTAGAACCATGTCTGGGTGCAATTGGTCTTTTATCACGGTCCCCTGAGCGATGAACTCGGGATTGTATATGACCCTATAGTTGTATGGCTTCACTCTCTCTTGTAATTCATCACAATAACCGGGCATGGTAGTGCAACCAATGATTAGATCTTTTGGGCTCTCTTGCCTACCCCTTTGAACTAATTGATCGACTAATCCATCAATTTGAGAATGATCATATCTACCATCGTCTAGGGATGGCGTGGCAACTAACACGAAAAGGGTATCCGAATGCTCTAAACCCTTATCGACATCTACAGTGGCTTCAAAGTTAGTAGAGTTCCTAAGAAGTTCGTCAACCTGATCTTCAGAGGAACTGAATGTCTTATTATTCAAGGTATCAATATACTCTTGATTTTTATCAATACCTAAAACACTGTGACCTGCTCTCTCCAAATTTAAAGAGAAGCAAAGTCCTAACTTTCCAACACCAAACACTGATATGTTACTCATGAACATATTATAGTATTACTTCGCCTAAAGTATTCAATAATTTAGTGCCTATGTAAAGCTTATGATAAAAACTTTGGCTTGCGTATGTCTTAGTTTTGCCTAATAGATGTGCGATATAGCTAAGAGAGCTATTTGCCATTATTAATACGTCAGAGTATGCCATGTGATACAGAGATATCGTGGGATATTCTTCTATATGTAATTTTACATTAAATCCTAAGTTTTTAAATTCTTCAAAATCTGAATCCTTCCCTTGAGAATATATATGAAAAACTACATCTCGATCTGAAACGTCGGAGCAGATGGCTTTCATGATGTTAGCATAATAATTTAATCCTTTACCAGACTTAGACCCAAAATACTCTCTCACTGGAGACGGATCGCAATCCGTCTTAGTGTAAACTCTAATATGGATGGCAACATTTATGTCTTTGTCGAAGAAGTATTTCATATCCTCGGGTAAGCTTAATTCTAAGCTTTGCAAGTAAGGCTTGATGTCATCCAAGTGCTTTTGACCTTCTCGCATTAAATCATTAGGATTTAAGCATACAGAGTTGGAAGTTGAATAAGAATACTTATGAAAGTTAAAAAGATTGTTTACGTCTTTACAAAATTCTTCCTGAGTGACATCAAAGTATTGGTAATGTTGCAACCTCTCGAAAGGAGAGAATGAGTAATTGTGACCTAAATACTTTGAAAGACCATAGCAGAATAACTGATACTGAGCCATAGCCCCTATACCCTCAGTGTTCTTACCATCTGAAGTTACAGAAACTATCATCACAAAACCTCAATCCAATTTTTCATATCTTCGTATAGGTTAAGCTTCTGATACGATTTATTATAATAAATCTTACCCCCTTCGTTGTTTAAATAAGAGGCCCACCAACTGAATGTACTATCCCATCCAGTTATATTATTTTTACAATTTTTAATCAACTCAAAGTCTAGTATCTCGGAATTGTTCTCTACAAAGTGAAACTTTCTTTCTTTTAAATTATCCTTACACCAGTCAAAGTCTCGAACCCTATCGCTATTCCCATTTCGACTACCTCCTGTAAAAACAAGAAAGTCTGTATTCTCAGGCAAGTCAGAAACACACTCCTGAACATATTTGAGAACTAAGCTTTCATAATCAGGATGCCCTTGGTTCATTTCTACGTAATCTCCTCTTCTGAAGTGAATACTCGTAGGGTTTTCTAGATTTGATATAAAATCTTTGGCTTGATTCTGAATAGAGATAGAAGGTTTAAATTCTTCAAGAAGGATTTCCCGATGTTTGGAAAAATAGTCTTTATGTTGAAAAAATCCAAAAAAATCAGTGTCGGGTTGTACCTTAAAAACACCCTCATCAAACTGCTGTGCGTTCTTTTCATTGTATGTGAATCTAGGACTTCTAGAAAGAGGGCTATGGGACAACTTGAAATGGTCGAGTAAGCAAGCCTGTCCATGCCAAACCCTATCATTCAGCTTTGGAAGCTGTAATTCATAACCTGTCTCTATCGAGACAGATTTGATAAGAGCATACTGAAACAATTGATTTCCAAGCCTACCATACTGTCCAAGCTTAGAGAAAGTAATCACAAGAAGCACCTCATTAGTTTTTCGTAACTATATTTCGGAGTCCAATCAGGGAAGTAGGACTTGAATTTGGACATGTCAGTAATATACCACTTATGGTCTCCTGTCCTATTTTTATTTGAAATCTCGTAGTTTAACTTATTATCGAACATGTCCTCAAAATACCTTATAGCTTCCAGCATAGAGACGTTGTTTTCAAACGATCCACCTATGTTAAAAACTTCTCCATACAGATTTCCTCTTTCAAATAACAAGTTAATACAAGATGCGACATCATCCGCATGAATATTATCTCTAACTTGTTTTCCCTTGTAACCGTAAACAGTGTAAGGTCTTTTATCCCTAACACACTTAGCTAGATAAGCGAGAAATCCGTGAAGCTCTGCCCCTTTATGGTCCGAGCCAGTCAAGCAACCACACCTTAAAACAGCAGACTTGATACCTAAATTCCTACCATACTCTTGAACAAGAAGATCAGCAGAGAGCTTGCTTACTCCAAATATACTATGTACACAAGTATCAACAGACATTTGTTCAGAGACTCCTAAGTTGTCTCTCTGTCGATACCTAGTATTGTCTTCTATTAAGTTAAAGCTGTTTGGTCTGTCTCCATAAACCTTATTGGTTGATAGATATATAAACATCGCGTCTGGAGCTTTGGTTCTTGCTGCTTCCAGAAGATTAAGTGTTCCTACGGCATTCACATCAAAATCTAACATAGGATCTTTGTAAGACCAATCATGAGATGGCTGCGCTGCACAGTGAATAATCAAATCAGAGTCTTCAACATAATCAGAAATATCTGAATTACGAATATCACAAAAAATGTGCTTATAGTTTTTGTAATCTTCAAGACAATCGACCCCATCCGCGACAGAAGCTGATTCTCCAAAGAAAATGCGGCGCATATCATTATCAATGCCAATAACATCGTAACCTTTCTCTAGAAAAAACCTAGAGCAGGCCATGCCAATTAATCCGAGAGAACCAGTTATAACAACCTTAGTCAAGGCAGTATACCTCGTCACAATTTAGATCACCTACCTTCCGGTAACCCTTACTCATGATAAAATTAGATAATTCTGAATCTTTGTAGTTGTTCTCTACTGTTAGACACCTTATTTTAACTGCATCAAAATCAATTGTCTTAAGTATGGCTAATTCCATACCCTCAACATCTATACTGAGATAATCAATCAGTTCAACTTTATGTTTTTCAAATAAGTCTGACAGAGGAATACATTCTACATCGAGAATGTCCATACTGCCTCCATAGGTTAGTAACTCCCTTACTATTCGTATCAAGTGAGAAGCACTGTAACCTTCTAGAAGTCCACTAAGCCCATCCAAAGGCCCATTAATTTCTAGAAATTTCCTTACTTCTCTTTTCGAAGATATTGCCACATTTTCACAAATACAAGATCTTTTTTCTTTCAATAATTCGTATTGACATTTCCTAGCTTCAACTACGATACCCTCCCATCCAAGTTTTTCGAAAAAATACGTATTGTTCTGATCAATCGGGTGAGAAGCACCTATGTCAACAAAAAACCCTTTCTTCTGACGATCAAGAACTTGCTCGTATACAAACTCATCTTGTTTAAATTGACTGTGATAGCTCATAATATTTATTTGTAATAAATCTCCAAGGGTATAGAAATTCATGAGCGATTATAAAGTTATTCCTAACCGCTTCTATTTTTTCAGAATACAGATTCTCGTTAGCCGTTTGAAGTATATCTTTTAACTCACCGATGTTTTTAAAAGTAATAACACCATCCATATCAAACTTGTCTGAAATATCAGGATCTCCCATATAAATGGGAATTGTTCCGGTCCTCATACAATCTAAAAGTTTCTCAGTAAAGTATCCTGGTATATTTGCATTCTCTATCTCAACTGAAAATCTATAATCCTTTAAAAAGTTAAGTTTATACTCATCTCCAGTATTTTGATATTTTCCATGATTAGTGCCTCCTTTACGGACACAATCAAACAAGTCTCCATATTTGGAGATTACCTCATGCCTTAGTAAGTGACCAGGAGCTTGTCGTTTGCTAGATGCAATAATAGTCGTGTTTAGCTTCTTATCATAAACTTTATGATCCTGAGGCTTTACAAAATATGAACCCCAGGGACAGTAAACTCCGTTCTCTATTTGATCTAAAAACTCCTTAGTATGAGAAAATATTAAGTCTACTTTATCTCTTATAGCATAAGCTACCTGATAGTTAGCCAAGTTGATAGATGGAGGTTCTATAATCCAAATATACTTTTTAGATGCTTTAATCTGGTTAGCAAGATGTATGCACAGATCACTAATTATTATTGTTTCAAAACTCCTAGCTAGAGCCTCTTGAGGCGTTATTGTCTTAAGATAGATATCACTACCTAAACCCTTAGCCTCATTTTCATACTGATCTGAAGGGACAGTAACATTTACAAAGGGTAAACTAATCATAGTTTTCTATAGGGATTCCTCCTCAAAATGTGTAGGGCACATCTTATTTGATCGTTTAGTTTAATTCTGTCTGAGTGTTCATTATTTTTATGAATTCTGTAATAAACTAAGTCTTCATCAATAAACTTAACTCTTTCAACTCCAGACATCTCTAGTATTGGTAGAAACACGGCAACGTCGGGGGCAGAACTATACCAGACGCCCTTATCATCTTTCATATCCTCTTCCCTTAAATAAGGCGAGAGATGCGCTCTAAATGTCCTAAGGTGACTCCAAGGCCAACCCCCTTGAATAATTGATTCTCTAAAGGTTCTATGGTCTATTGGCCTGCAAACAGACTTTTCCCTAGAGACATAATTTCCATAGGTAGCCCATACATTCTTATCACGATAAGCATCTCTAATGATTTCCAATACTTTATGGGTAATCAACCTGTCATCGCCATCTAAATGAATAATAATATTTGAAGAAACTGGCTCTATACGTTGAAGTGCTTCAAAATGATTTCTACACGCTCCCTTACCAGCATCATCAATTATAACATGGTGAGTTGCCTCCACAGTTTGCATCTTTACTGAGTGAATACACTCATCCAGCCACGGATTATTTTTAGCTGTGGGTGTTATTATGTGGAAATTAAGTTCTTCCATGCTTCGTATACCTTATCGTCGTCCCAATACTCTGCCTTAGTATCATTCCCTTCATGCCCGTGATACTCTACACCAGCATACATACACTCCGGCTTAACTAAATTGAATGTCTCTAAGACTGGGGAATGATACACATCAGTAACCACATCATAGACCTCTTGCATATCGCTGAATATGCCCCTGTAAGAGACTTTGTTATCTAATAAGGGTAAAATCTCCTTCTGAAAGTATTGGCCGTCTGTGATGGCTCCATACAAGCGTATATCATCATGCCCATCCTTTAAAGCTCTTTCAATTGAGAGATGAGATCTTTTATTACGATCAATGCTTCCTATTACTCCAGCTACTTTCCTATCCTTATCTTTTTTATTATACTTAGTGACTATATTAGGGATAACAACTCCATCTACCCCCTGCCATTCCTTTTGGGATTCAGAAACATAGTGAAGAGAATCCCAAACCATAGAGGAGTGTTCTTTCAAAGGAAAGATTGTAGTCTCATGACAAGATAAAATTAACTTTTTAACTTTTGGTCTCTCAGTGATATTACTGTAATGGTAAATGCATACATCATCTTCATCTAGTCTACATTCAGAAACATTTTTCCACTCACAGTTTATACCCTCCCATTTTGTATGAGTGTATAAACAAGCCTCCATTCCATTCTTATTAAAAAGATTTACTAAATTGTTAAACGCTACAGTAGATCCACCAGGACCACCGTGCCCACTAATAACTTTAATCATCTGAAAGTTTATGTCCTAAATCCTGCATTGCACGTAAATACAAATCATATCTTTGAGGTGCTACCTTACGACCATCAAAGAGATCTTTGGTTCTATCATGAAGGTTTTGACCAAGCTCTATGCGATGCTTCTTGTCCTTACAAAGCTTAGTAATTATTCGTATCCATTCCGACTTTGGAGCACCTGGGTCGATCAGGTAACCAGTCTCACCATTAATGATAGTATCATCATAGCATCCTACATTACTAGCCACTAAAGGTATTTTATACCTTGAGCACTCAGCTACCTTAATATCTGACTTAGAGTCGTTAAAGTCATTCATTGCTAGAGGAGCAATAGCTACATCCATGTTAGAGTAGTATTGACCATAAGCATCTGGAGGTAAGGCATACTGAATTGTATAATTCTTCTGGCCCTTGAATGCACTAAGAAGCTGAGACATATACTCAGGCCATACCTTCAACTCCCAGCTATCCTTGGGCTTATTAGGATCAGGTGGCGGATGCCCATAGAAATCCCATCTAACATGTTCCCTACCTACCTTCTGATTCACAAGGTGAGGAATTGCTTTGAATACTTTAACATCGCATCTATGGTGAATGCCAGCAGCATATCCAATTCTTGTAAACTTAGTATTTACTTTAGGATGATTCCAGGCAGGGAGTGTATAGTCAATAGAGTTTTTAATTATTGCTAGGCACTTACCCACGAAAGGACGAATCCTATTTGCAAACTTTATTTGAGTTACAGTAACTAAATCTGCATTGAAATAGCAATACTTGGTAATCTCATCAAGTTTATTTTCTTTGTAAACATTATACAAGTGATGCTCCTCATAAAGCCCAGTGAGAAGGTCATCTGTATCGAAATGCACGAACTTACCCAAACTCTTGGCTACACCTATAACCCTAGCAGTGTAAGGTCCTCCGAACTTCAAGATATTTGCAACAAAGACAATATCTGCCCAGTTCATATCCTTAAGACTCTCATTAGGGGGTAAGTGAGGGTTCTTGGGGTCGGCCTCTAACGGGTTATCCGTAAATCTAACTTCAACCTTATCTGGAAGCTCCTCTTGAAGTATCTTCATAGGGGATAGTTGTCTGTAATAACTACAACCACCATGATTGGCGAATACTACTAGAATACGAAGCTTTCTGTTTAATTCCATCTTTAATAATAGCCCTATGGATATAAAAAAGGGACAAAGGTTTAAAACCTTTGTCCCATAACTATTGCTAGTTTGCCTTCCCCTTACATAAGCTCTTCTTCATAGGCTTCCTTTGAAGCTTCCGAGCTATGAGCAAATCCGATTGCTCTACCTACAGACAATACTGCTTCCTTGAAGTCTACACTGCCGTCAGTCGGAGCTACAGCAGCTACAGCCGCTCCATAATGCTTCCGCTTTCTTCGTGAGAACAATAACCCCAAAGCTTCAAGGGCAGCTACTCCTGGGAATACTGCATTGGCTACTCCTAGGCCAATGCCTGTGACTGCATCTAGCCATCCTTCCCCCGGCTCAGTCATATCGACAGCCCTAGCTGGGTCGATAACTCCCTCCTTGTCAACAATAACAATAGTTTGTCCACTCTTCTCAATACGCTCACGGACATCTGCTGGGAGCTTAATAAGTCCCAGATCTGCTGGTACAGCCACTGCTGCGCCCTCTGCGGTAAGGTTGTCCGACGTAGTTACAACCTTATCATCAAACATACTATCAAGCACACTGCATGATGCAAAAGATAGGGCTAGGACTAGGGCCATTGAGCCCAAGATAAATGGTTTCTTAATCATACTTGTAGATCCTCCTGATCTTGAGACAGAATACTCTCTGTCTTTACTGGATTTAGAGAAGCTTCAAGGCCCATAACAACTTCCTTGCCCTTCTCATAGCTATCAATCTCAACAAGAGATTGAAGGTTCAACTCATTCTCCATCCACTCAGCTACCTGAGCGGGTGTTCCTGCACGAGTCTTCTTGTACTTTGGACCAGACTCGATAAAGCTATTCCACTGACCTTGCTTAGTGATTCTGACATTGAAATCATTTCCGCGTTCGATTGAGATGATTGTGGTGTTCTCAGGATCGTCCTCGTCTTGGAAGTCCTCATCAAACATGGATTGCATAACGCGATCGAATAGCTGCTTACTCATTGCGATATACTTGACGGGATCCTCACCAGCCTCCTCAAGGGCTCGCACAACTCCAATCGCATAGAATCGTGGCTTTGCCTTGATCTTGGTAGCAAGATCTCCGTACTTGGACCTTACATTCTTACCCTCAGAATCCTTTCCAAGGTTAAGTTCCTTATGACGCTTCCAAAGGTCGAAGTATAAGTCGCACATTGGGCACTTTTCTCCCTGAGACTTGCGGCACTTGTAGTTACGCCACATACCGTCACTGTCTTGATACTTGTGGACTGATCCTTCCACAAAGAACTCAAAAGGATTCTCCTTCCCAGGAAGGAATCGGACAATATTATCTCCGTCCTTGAAGGAGGCCCAAGTGGATGTTCCATTACCGTTGGGCTGTTCCTTATCCTCTTGCATAGCTTGCTTATGCATCTCACGTAGTTCTGCTAATGTTTTTGCCATTGTTTTTTCCTTTAGGCTGATGGTTTGCTGAGTGCTAACAAGTTATTGGTAAAGCTTGGATTCCTGCCTACTGTTAGCTGAAAGCTGGACAAGCATATCTTTCTTCATTTCAATGGAGTTACAGATACCCTTTGCGTATCCGTAAGCCTCCTGACGAGTTCTAACAAGAGAGGTAAGTTCAGAAGTTTCTGGAAGGGAGTTCACGAGGTCCTCACCTGCAACTGCTGTAAGTTTACCATCCTTACGCTTCTCATTTCGAGTTGAAGCCTTGTGCTGTTCGAGAGCATCGTTGGCATCATCGAGGAGTAGCTTTGCTCTGGTCATGATACCATAATAGTATGAGTATACAACTGTAATTTCAGAAAGCTCGTCCTCAACGTTACGAATCTGCATAATGGATTGGCAGATTGAATTGTAAAGAGTGTGAGTGATGTTTTCTGGGTCAAGTTTTACGATGCTAGACATTGTATAGTAAGGAAAAAAGTCCTGGGTTTAGCTTATTAATGATTGCTGATTGTTTTGATAATCCTACCACAAGCTGCTCGTTGGTCAAGAACATTCTTGTCCCATCAAAGTTTCTCTCATCTAACCCTAGACCCTCAAGCATACAGTGGTAGAGTTCATGAATAATAGTCTCACGAGCATCTAAATCAGAAAGACTCATCTCTAATTTTATCTTCTTGGAATCAAATTCTGTGAGTCCGTCCACCTTAGTATCCCCATGAAATAGACCTGAATGAAGTTCAAACTCCATAAAGCCCCATCCTAAATCTACTCCACTTATCGACTTATCAATAAGTTTGTTGTAGATGTGCTTCTTGTTGGCTATGAATGGGAAACTATTCTGATGATTGTTCTTCATGTCCTGCCTCTCTAATTTGAAGAGTTGTGTAGTCCACTGTTGCGTTTACGTTGTAATGTTGTCTAGAGTCTCTAGCCTTCATGACGTAGATACGCATCGTCCCTTCATCATACTCTTCTTGAGTCTGATTTAAAGAAATAACCCAATCTGCTGGTCGAATTTTACCATAGGAGTCCCCCAACTCAGCATCAGTAATTGTATGTACACGCCTAGCTTGTCTGTTAGTCTGAGATGCAGTCCACAACAAGATATTCTGTTCTACAGCAAGACCTCTAAGCTCTTCTGCGATTCTCTGTTGAGCTTGGTATTCGGAATCAATAATTCTATTTGGCCTTAGTAGTTCAAGATAATCAACAATAATTACATCAGGAACAAAGTTCTTATGCAGTCTTAGCTGGACTAGTAGTGCTCTAAGTTGATTTACGTTAGAGGCCCCTGTTGGGAACTCCTTGATGATGAGCCTGCCCTTGGTCTTTTCCTTGATCTCATTTAGCCTTTCCTTTAGACGAACTTGTCCCAATGGCTTCTTCAGCTTGTCATTCTGAATCTGAGTAAGGACGGAGTCGAACCTACCAGCAATCTTGTCTTGGCTCATTTCCAAGGAAAGATACAACACATTCCTCCCTTGCAAGATGCAATGGGCACCTTGGTTAACAAGGTAGAGGGACTTCCCTACTCCAGGAGGGGCTACAACAATTGCAATTTCCTTAGGGCAAAGACCTCCCTCTAGGTGGTGGTTGTGAGTTTGGAAAATAGTAGGAATCCTGTTCTCACCTTTATTCTCATAAGATCTGAGGATTCTGTTGGACACATCATCGAAGTAATCCTGTCCAACATCTACATTGCGGTTAACAAGCAACGCTGACTTCACAAGTTCCTCGACTTCACCAATGTCACCTTCATTATTAAGAATGCTAACTGCCTTCCTAATAGCAGATTCCATTGCCTTCTGTCGGGCGAACTCTTCTACAGTATCTAGGATAAACTCCCTATCATCCAAGCAAGACTTATCAAAGGAATTAATCTCAGAAATAGTATTCTCGTAATCAATACCTTCATCCATAGCCCCTGAGACATTATTAACAATGTAGTTAGCTAGAGCACTGTCTGAAGGAATCTTACGATACTCTTCATAATATCCCCTGATCCCCAAGAAGATATTCTTATAGGCTGGGAAATCGAAGAACTGCTCTTTTAGTAGAGGCACGATCTCGGAGAAGAACTCAAGATCGTGCTTTAGAAGGTATAGACACCCCTTCTTGGTGTTGTCGGAAATGTGGTAAGGCATATTATATAATAGGTTTGGTATGCTGATTTATTGCTTTTTTCTGGAAAGCTTACCAACTGTACCGTCCTTTGTCAACTTAATGTTAGCATCCTTTAAAAACTTTTCCTTTGCTGCTTTCTTCTTGTCGGAGTTTCTCTTAACTATCCCTTGCTTCGCTAAAACTTCGTAGTTGGGAACAACCCTCTTGTAGTGCTCCTCACCACCCTTCATTCTCTCTTTTGAAGCTTCTATTGATTCTTTGTAAAATTTCTCAGCCTGTTTTTTATCCATGCCATACTCGGCAAATCTACGTCTCTCCTTTAAAGCAGACATCGAGTTTCTACCTTCCTTGAGAGATGGTAAATCCTCCATATGTCTAATCATCATTTTCTTACACTGGGCGCATTCCAATCTTTCAGGAGGAAGATCACCATGTTCTACAGTCTTATATTCTTCGTATAATCGTGGGTCATCCCACTCAGGAAGAGAATCAATCTCCTCCTGAGATAGGAACTTTACAATAACGTCTTCCATGTAGATTTTATCTTCAATGTAAAATGAGCGTGTATAAACCTTATCGCACTTTTTACAATAGTAATCTATAATCATCAGGCACCACACTCCCCGCCAACAGTGCAAGAAATAGGAGCCATCTCAGCTTCAGCCTGCTCCGCAGCAATAAGGGCCTTAGCCTTCTGAATGTTCTCCTCTGTGAGTGGAAGAGCTTCTAGAGGCTCCATACCCTTGCTACCAGCCCGATACACCGTCATACCCTTCAAGTAGGGAGCAAACTTAAGAGCCATTCTAGAGATACTATCGGAAGTAGCGTCACCAGGAAGATTAATGGTCTTGCTGATAGCATTGTCCACGTAGCGTTGAACAGCAGCCTGCACAGCCATATGCTCTTCAGGAGTGACATCGTAAGCACCAACGATATGCTTTCCATCACTACCATTCATTAGAGCCTCCTTGAACATTGGATCTAGAACCATCGTGGACTTCCATGCGTTACCTTCACGGTATCGACGATTATACATAGGAGCAAAGATAGGTTCAATACCAGTGGAGACACTATGCACCATGGAAATAGTTCCAGTTGGAGCAGCAGTAAGCATCACAGCATTACGGATACCGTTCTCCTTGATGAGCATTCGGATTCTAGCTGGGAGAGTCTTAGCGAACTCTTCGGCTAGATACTTCTTTGAGTTGAACTCAGGGAATGAGCCCTTCTCGCGAGCAATATACATGGAAGCTAGGTAAGCCTCATCACGAATAGTTGCGTATAGCCTCTCTAGGAATTCAATGCACTTCTCGGATCCATACTTGATCCCTAGCTTAATTAGCATGTGGTGAAGACCCATGGTTCCGAGACCAATGCGACGTGATCTCTCACCAGCGGTCTTGCACTCTTCAATTGGATAATGGTTGACCGTTAGAACGTTGTCCAGGAAACGGATGCCAGTTCTGATGGTCCTTGCAAGGCGACCCCAATCTAGATCTGATGCATCTTCATTTACCATATTGGACAAGTTGATGTGCCCTAGGCAGCAGTTAGCATATGAATCTAGAGGAATCTCACCACAAGGATTGGTGGCATTCATTTCTAGGAAGTAAGACATGTTGGTGTAACGGTTCGTCAACGAAATGTTGAAGATGCCGGGATCACCAGACTTCACGGCATTGTCCCATAGGCGATCCCACAGGTCAATGGCCTTGAAGCTAACCTTTTGAATGTCTTCAAACTTATCATCCCATAGACGGAGGTGGTGTTGCTTTGCTCTGCTAAGAGCATCCTCCTCATTAAGGGCTACAATGTTGATGATCTCACTGTGCCCGTCGTTTGAGATTCTGTTTGCCTGATAGACATTATAAACTTTGTTGTTGAACCTAAAGGTCCACTCATCATTGGTCTCGCAAGCCTCAATGAACTTATCAGTGATGGCTACTGAAATATTGAAGTTAGTAAGCTGTGAGAGATCCAACTTAACATGCAAAAACTCAAGAAGGTCTGGGTGATCAACATTAAGTTCTGCCATGAGAGCAGTCCTACGATTCTTACCAGCTTTAACATGGTTTCCAACCTCATTAATCATCTGCATTACGGAAACAGATCCAGGTGCCGAGTTCTTCACATTACCAATGTCGTCACCCTTTGGACGGATCTTAGAAAAGTTAAACCCAATACCGCCTCCACCACAGGAGATACGATACATGTCTTGGATAGTCTTACCAATGGATTCTACGGTATCCTCAGGCTCAATGGCGTAGCAGTTAAGCAGGTTCTGATGCTTACGGCCAGAACCATAAATGATACGGCCACCAGGGACTAGATCACCAGTACTCAGAACTTCATAGAATCTCTTCTCGAACTTCTCAATATCCTCTTCCTTCTCAGCAGAGGCAACATGTTTTGCCATTGCCTTGCATCGTTCTGAATACTTTGTCTCACCAGGGTATGCATACCTCTGCATGAAGATTTCCTGACCTAACCCATCTAGTTGCTTAATTGCCATTGCTAATCCTGCTCAATCCTTTTTTCTTTATTACTGTAATAGTTTGAGAGTCTCCCAGTAAATCCTGTAGTAATCCGTTATGTGTAATAACTAAAACTTTCTTCTCTGGATTCTGGGAATTCAGTGTATGGAGAAGATTGTTTACCGCGACAATTCCAGGATCATCAATGTTATCACAAACCTCATCGAAGAACAAGAGGTTGCAGTTAGTTCTTGAGATCTTGGAACTCAGATCTTGGAGGGCCAACATTATAGCCAAGTTGACCTTCCTTTTCTCACCGCCAGAGAGAGAAATATACTTAGTTACAGAACCGTTATTAAAAATAGTTTCGGTAAGCTCATCATTGAACTTCAGTGTAAACTGATTGTTAGTTAGGATTGAAACATACTCATTAGACTTCATGTTGAAATATTCCAAGATGTTCCTGATGATATAACGAATTAACCCCTTTTCCGAGAAAGCTACCTCCCAGAACTTCATAACTTCCAGTGAAGACTCAAGTTCAGCCTGCTTACGTTCGTATTCCTCAAGCTGTTCTGTAACTTGGCTTAGTCTATGTATACTACTTTGGGCATTTTCTATCTGTTTATTTTTCTTATTATATTTTGCCCACTCAGATGAAGAAATCTTGGGTGTTAGTTTATTGTTAATATCTTTTAACGACTGAATTTGATTGTCCTTTTCTTCAATCTGAATGGATAAAGTCTCAGATTCACTCTTGAAATTAGTAACGTCTTTTTCAGTTTGAGATTTCTCAAAAGTATTCTTGCAGACAGGACATTCCTTGTCCTCCGTATACACACCCTCCTTAATAGAATCGTTAACTCTCCTTAAGCGATCTCTATCCTTTTTAATCTGCCGTTGTAGTTCTCTGATTTCTCTCTCATTATTACTGATGGTTGATTCTGCTTTTAAGATTGACTCAAGGCTTGGTAATTTAACTAATTTATATTTCTCATCGGGAACTTCAGACTCTAACTTTCTCTTCTCTGATAATAAGTTATCTGTCAGAGTCTTTACAACTTTTAGCTCTCCTTGATATGATGCTTTTAAACTTTTAACTGCTACCCTGTGGGAGAATAAATCATCCAGGTTAAAGCAGTTCTTTATAATCTTTCTCTTATCCTCTGGGGTCGAGTCTAGGAATGTGAAGTTAGAATGCTGTCCAAATACTACGGAGGCTAAAAAAGATTTATAGTCGGTCTCTAGTAACTCTTCAAGATAGTCCTGTGTCTCGGTTGCATTCTCTTTATTAACCACCTTCCCATTTACAGCTACAGTCAGCGAGGTTGGCCTCTTAGCGCGTGTAATTTCAACGGTACCCAGACCATCTTTCTCTAATAAAACGTAAACTGAGCAATCCTTACCAGCCTGAGAGTTAACTAATGCTGCTTCTGTGGACTTCCTGATAGTGATCCCGTAAATACCCCAGGTGACAGCTTCAAAAATAGCACTCTTACCAGCACCATTAGATCCTCCGCTATCCTTGTTCTTACCTAGGATCCTAACAATACCAGAGTAATCAGAGAAATCTAAATCTAAGGACTTGAAAGAATAAAAGTTAGATGCTTTAATCTTCAGAATTTTCACAATATTCCTTGATAGAGTTTAATCCAGCTTCCAGCTTATCCCTAGGTATAGTGGAGGCTTGTTCTTCAATATACTTACCGATGATATCCCCATCAATCCTAGAGAGAGGAGTCTGAGGGTCATAATTAGATAAACGGTTATTTAGAGTATCATCATAAATAGGCTGAAACTTAATATCCACATGAGCCACTTTAAACTTATTAAGTATCTCCGCTCGCAGAATATTTGGTGGATCCTCAGAGAACTTGTTTAGAAGAACTCTAAGCATAGTGAAGTAATTAGGATCAGAGAACTCCTCTGACATGACATCTAACGAATCATATGGAGCCTCATAGTATCTTGGACCATATTCCACTTTAATTTTATTAAGTGGACCCCAGCCGTCAGGAGTTTCCTCCATAACTCCAACAAAATGATCGTAATCGGACTCCCCATAGTTGGTTGACCATGGTGTACCTAAGATAGTAACATGCTTATCCTCTAAGTGAGAATGAATATGACCAAGGATGGTCCTACACTTGAAATCTTTTAACTCAATAGAAGACTCAAAGCCTTGAATACCAAGATGGCTAGGGCAATAACTAAAATGCCCAAATGCAACTGTCTTGTCATTGGGCGCAAGTGATAAGCTTTCTTTGATGACATTCTCATCTTCATAGTGAGGAATAAACAAGAAATTTAAATCAGAATTATAATTAGTGTGCTGGATAAGCCTTACCTTAGATCCTGGGTAAACTAGCGTCTCCAGCGCGGTCAATCCGTCATCGTTTCTATTTTGCGAATCGTGATTTCCCCTAAGCACATACATGCAAGCTAAACCAGGAACTGTACGAAGTCTCTTAAACAGTTTATGAACTTCTACAATTACCTCAGGGGTCGGCTTGCGGTGATGATAAATATCGCCCAAGAATACAACATACTTGGGTTTAACATCATAAATAATCCTATAAGTAGTCTCTATCTGGTTAGATAGATACCCATCGCACTTAGTATCGAAGTGCGTATCACCAATTACTAGGCATTTCATAGATCTTCTTTGTTGATACCTAGGCGATCTAGGTCATCCTTCATGAGTTCATAAATACCTTCAGCAAGCATTCTAATCTCATACTGAGCGTCTGGCTTTAGCCTTTGGTGCAGGAACCAAATAACGCTTTGTAGTGAGACAGTCCAGTATGCCTTAGTATACATATTCTGAGGAAGGATTCCTCTAGCCATCTCCTTGGCTACGCCATTATCAACTAATCTTTTATAAAGGCTCAAGCTATTCTTGCAGTGTTCACGCATCCTATCAAGGATCTCTGATGGATACATGAACTCAAAGGTATACTGTTTAATTGGGTTGTTATACTCCCCAGATGATTGCTTGTTACCATGTCCGGGATTGGACCTTAGTTTATTCGGGAGGTAGTATTCTTCTGAAGTCTGAGTGTATCTACCGGATACCTCATTCCATGAACATCCCTTATCAACATCATAAATATGATCGAACTCTTCAATAAAAATCTCCCTTCCGTCAGCCTCCACAGTTTTGAACCCCGAACCGACTTGATATTTCATCAACTGCCTAGCAATACTAATAGGCAGTTTTAACTGAAATGTGTAGTAGCTATGACGGAAGGGAGATGTATGTTCGTTCTTCCATAAAAACTTAGTTAGTTTTTGATCCTTATCTTCAAAATCAGACTTTTCATTATCATAAGAGCACCTAGCAGCATTAACAGTTTTTAATGCAGAATCTTGTTGCATCTTGTCAACAAGGGATACGTAGCTTTTGCCATCTTCTAAGAAGTCGATTTTATTATTCATCAGTGGTTCTATTAGGGTAAATAATCTAGAGGTATTATAGACCATGAGCAACGTTTTACAAAAAGCTATCCTTAAAGCTCTACACGAGAAAGGAAAGATGCCTAAGATGAAGATGGGAGTCCATAAGAGCAAAGAAGGTGGGTTAACCCAAAAAGGAGTAGAAGCCTACCGCAGAGCCAACCCAGGATCAAAATTAAAAACCGCTGTTACCACAGAACCTTCAAAGTTGAAGAAAGGTAGTAAGTCAGCAAATCGTCGTAAATCTTTCTGTGCTCGCATGGGTGGAATGAAAAAACGACTTACTTCAAAGAAAACTGCTAGTGATCCTAATAGCAGAATTAATAAGTCTTTAAGAAAGTGGAACTGTTCCACAGATATCATTCGTGGATCACGTTTAGCATTAGCTGAAAGAATAAAATATAAAAATGCTAAATTTGAAAGATGCGTTAAAAAGATAAAAAATAAAATAAAAGAAGCTATTGTGGATCCAAATCAAAGACCACAATTCCCTAAAAGGAGTAATTGGAGAAAAGCATTTAAATGGGCTGGTAGGGTGCCTCTGGTTAAAGATGTCCTGTATAGTAAGCCTGTTCAAAGTGTTTTAGGGAAAATAGGACTTCAAAAAGGATTCCTAGAAGATCCCAACTCAAAATGGGGAGCCTTTTTAAGAGGGGCCGAATTAGTCAATAGACCGACTCCTAATCCTCCTAACTTTAAAAGTAGAGGAGAACTCGTAAGTCAAATGAAAGGTAAGTTTAAGGACAAACCTACGTTGGATCCAAGGGATCAAACTCTAATTAGACGCTTACAAAAAGTTGGAGTAATGGATCGAAAAGGTAAAGTGATTCCTAGTAGAAAAGGGTATGCTAGGGCTGACAAACCTCAACCTAAACCTCAACCTAGAATGACTAGGCCAGAATGGGCACCTACTCCACTTAGGAGAAAGGAATATCTAGCATCTCGTGCTAAAGAACTAGCTAGAATTAATAGGCCAGAAGGGGCACCTACTCCACTTAGGAGAAAGGATTATCTAGCATCTCGTGCTAAAGAACTAACTAGAATGACTAGGCCAGAAGAGGCACCTACTCCACCTAGTACAAGTAGAGACCTAGAATCGCCAGAACTAATGACTAGGCCAGAAGGGGCACCTACTCCACTTAAGATAAAGAATTATCTAAGATCTCGTGCTAAAGAACTAGCTAGAGCGAGGAGAAAGAATTATCTAAGATCTCGTGCTAAAGAACTAAAATCAAAAATTCCTATTAAGAGAAAGGATTATCTAAGATCTCTTGCTAAAAAGGGAAAAATTAAATGAAAAGTAAGAATAATCCATGGGCAATTTGCCACGCATCTACAGGCCCAAAGAAAAGTGATAAGTTTGAAAGGTGCGTTAAGAAAATTAA
>Ga0208161_1000524_pt1 | contig 21813 bp, 10 predicted proteins | sample CB_VirMetaG_3_FD_184538 | JGI IMG/M metagenome (GOLD analysis project Ga0208161, IMG submission 184538) | Freshwater to marine saline gradient viral communities from Chesapeake Bay - CB_1508_1S Viral MetaG (SPAdes) (version 4) | ecosystem: Environmental > Aquatic > Marine > Coastal | place: USA...
TGAAGATAATTTACTTCCAGTAGATCTAGTAATAGGTATTCCTAGATAAGTTTTACTGAATGGATCGTATTTTACAAATGCGCGATCATCTTTTTGGAGTGAGATCGCAGTGAACTGCGCTACAACCATTGAACGGAAACCAGATGCCTTGCTGCCATCTGTGTGCATTCCATTCAATCCATAAACAGAACGCAACGAACAGTTAAAGACATATGGAGAAGCACCTCTAACAGTATCTGTGTCAATAACAACATTTGCTGCACCACCAGGATCTGCTGGAAGATCATTTCTAACAGATTGTAATAAGTAAGTAAATGTTGTAGGAGTTGGAACAGATTGTACTACAGTTGAAATATTATAATCAAATACATTAACTCCCCTAATTTTAATTGGAGTATCTACAGTAAGACCGTGTGGAGTTGAAGTTGTAACATTAACTATTGCATTTGGAGTTGCTCTATCTCCAGAATAGATGTCAGTAATTTGAACAGGATCAGTTCCAAATGCACCGACAATTTCCCACTCACTTCTTTCTTTTGCAAACCCTTCAGGTAACAGTGGAAATTTTTGTGCCGAAGGAACTTCTCTTCCAGATGCTTCATTAAAAGCATTTGACAGTTTGGCATAGAATATGTCTAAATCCGTAAGATCATATCCAGGTGGAATATTTACACCATCTGCATATTCAAAACAAGTTAATTTGTGGTGTGAAAATGTTGGTATTGATTGATTTCCTGAATTACCATCAAATATTTGATGATCAGTGTAAACAGTTTCTGCAGGATTAGCATCAAAAAAAGTAAAATTCCAGAAGAAACAATTACCAGTTACTCTGAAAATAGCTGAATTTGGTACATCTGGATCAGTTGGGTTTGGAATATATTTTGGACGTATTTTAGTTTTTCTTAAATCTAATCCAATAATTGAAGTTCCTCTTGGTAGAATAACTCCACCATTAATACTATTAAATTTATAAAGTATATTATCTTCTTGAGTTAAATCAAAATTAGATTCTAAACTTAGATCAAAAACATCAGATGCTGGTGTTCTTACAACTCCTGAGGGAGAAATTGCTTCTGCTAAAGAAACTCCCGCTTTACGAATTCCCCAACCTGGGCGGTTATCAATTACGTGATCACCAGGAAAAACCAGAATGGTAGTTCTATCATTCCGATCATTATTTTCGCCAGGTATAAACGAAAATCTTGCCGATTCTAAAACTGCTCTTTGAATTGTTTTGAACGGTTTAGCTAAGGAATTACCCTGGTTAGTAACACTATCTGTTGCGTCTAAATCGTTCGAGTTTACATATAGAATTCTACCCTCATAGTTCTTGATAAAATTCTCTAGCTTATTAAGAGGCATCGGATTATATGAACCAATATATTTCTATGTTTTATTTAGTTCAGTAAATCCTCCTCATCAAAGATATAATAATCATCATCTGGCATATCTTCAGGATTTTCTAACTCAACTGGAAAAAGACAAGGATGTGCTTGTTCATCTATCAAGTAAAATGAATTTTTATATAAATCATCTGGTTCAAATGTACGATTTTTATCTGCTTCTCTACACAGATCTAAATCGTACAAATGCCCATCTGGAAGTTCATCAAAGGTAAATGGGATATGATTGATGAAATACATCTTTACAATCATACTACCATCATTATACCAACAGTATCCATGAGTAATTTTATATGACATAGGAAAATCCCATATCAGGTATTTATTTTATGCTGGTTGCGAGGATCGAACTCGCCTGTATCCGATTATGAGTCGGGTGCTTTCACCAGATAGCTAAACCAGCAATTAACCAGATCATAGATCTGGATTTTCTGTTAAGAACCTTCGTTGTGTTCTGTGTGTATTTTGGTTAGATCATCATTCGCTTCATTATAATCATAAATTTTATATGGCATTAAAAGAACATCTACCTTTTCAGTTTCTATGATAAATTGATGTCCTTGTTCAACCTGGGCAAGCACATTATCAAAATTTTTTTGGAGTTCTTCTGCGCTAATAGTTTTCATGAGTTAAAGTGGGTTAGAATATACAAGAGTTTCTTCATCCAGTTGTGTACGCACTACGTCCAATACATTCATAAATTGGTCAATAGTTTCACACTCAACTACTTTTTCACCACCTTCACTAGAATATAGGTAAAATTTTCGAGCAAGAGTATCAACAACACAACGTGTAAGATACTCTTCGGTGTTGGAAGGCATTAGCAATTTGATTTGATTACCCTGTTAGTATAAGGCAAGTTTGGTGCGGTGTCAAGAGGGTTGTGCCAGTTGATCAACTGTATCCATACCTCTCTTTTGATGCATTAAAGTTTTTAAGAACTTCCGCCTCACTCAGTGCTTTGGAGTACAATCTAATAACTGATATTTTCCCAGGGAAATACTGATTGATGTAATCATCAAGACAGAAACCTACTCTCATGACACTTCCGCTTTGTGGACTGGTAATGTATAATGAAGAAGTTCCAATACCAACAGTATTTGTAGACGCATCAACAACGCCGTTTAAATATATTTTTGACCCTTTATCTTTTTCTCTAACACCAACAACATGATACCAAGTATCAACTTGTATTTCTGTTTCTGTATCTAAACTTCCAGATCCTCTAGACCCAAAGTTAATTACTGCTTTATCTGCCTCTGGTTCATAAATTTGCAATCCAATACCAGCAGTAGATGCTACTCCAACAATACTCGCACCACCAGTTAAAATATTAGAGGATAAATATGATGTTTCATTTATTTTTATCCATGCCTCCATACTATATGAGGTGTCTCCAAATAAATCAGTCTGCCCACATTCATCAATTGCTTCACCAACATTAAGAACATATGATTTTGGAAAATCAAAATATTTTCCCGTAATTCCATATTCATTAAACCAAATAGAAGGTCCATCTAATGTATCATAAGAAGGATAAAAATCTTTATTCTTTAAAGTAATTAACGATCCATCACTGCCAAGATTATCTATTTCTGTAATTATATTAACACCAGTTAATGTATTAGTTTTAGTTTTAATACTATACACTCTTGCAGCATCAATATAAACAAATAATTCATCTAATACAATATCTTCAATTATATTTTGAATATTACTAATTTGAGTTTTAATTAAATTCTTTGCTAATATATCAGATCTGAAATTAGTAAGAGCCCATAAAGAAAATTCATTCTCTTCTTTATTGGTTTTTAAAATATTGACAGCAGAAATTGCAGAGTCTCTTTCTTTTCTTAAATTCTCAATATCTGTTGCCAATTGTTTAATAGAATTTGCACACTCAACACAAAAAGTTGAGGTATCGGTTATTGATATAAAATTGCCTAAAGTAGAACCCACATTTATACGAGCAATATTTTCAAATCCCAATCCATATACATCATCACCCATTAAAAATGAAGTAGTTTTATATAAGTCTTCATCACTAAAATTCAATTCTTCTATGTTTGGATGTCTATTTACATAAACATCATCTCCATATACGGTAGATCCTATTCCACAAGCAACACAATTGATGAGTAAAGTATCTGAGTTTTGTTCGAAATTTTTAAGAGTGCATCCAGAAGTAACTGCAGAATTAAATAATGTTACAATTTCACTTTTTTTATCATTAATACTTTTATTATATTCAAATATTTTTTTATCATATGGTATAATAACTTCTTTATAGTTTACGATTAATTCTGCTTTATCTTTAGCGTCATTTTCAATTTTTTCTTCTACGGTTGTAGTATCTCTTTCAATATAAAATCTTTGTTTTGACCAAGATCCATCAGGATTTTGAGATATTATATCTTCATAAAATTCACCTTGCAGACCAGAAATTTCTTCTTGTGTTACATCAACTAAATCCTCTAATTCGGATAGTTCTTGAGATAAAGAAGTAGCGATTCTATTAATGTGAAAATCTTGTTCTGCCATGTTTAATAATACCTAATATACTATGTAGAAAAATTAGAGATAAACATCTTGATACCTTATTGCATAAAAACTATATTCTCCAGCAGAAGAAATTTTCCAATTTAAATCAGATCCAATTTGAGTTGGATTATCTGTTATATCAATACTTGGTGTTATATAAGCGCCCCAAGCCCACATAGATCCATCAGTTTTTATTGCAGTTGTATTATATCTTCCACAACTAATACTTTTCCAATTTATATCAGACCCTATTTGCATAGGACGATTAGTTGAAGCAATTCCAACAGATGAAACTCCTAATTGACAATAAGTATTTTCTCCCCATGCCCATAATGTACCATCTGTTTTGATTCCAACAGTATGATTTCCATTACACGACACCTGTTTCCAATTAGAATTGGAATCAATTATTACAAATGAATATGAATTAGTTTGGTTTCCTCTACCCAACTGACCCCAATCATTTTTCCCAGTTGCATATAACTTACCCTGATTAGTAATACCTACAGTATGAAATTCTCCGGCAGAAACATTTTTAAACGTAGAACCTTGAAAAGTTAGGGTATTTACATTTGAATTATTTCCCATGCCAAGTTGTCCATAATCATTACGTCCCATAACATACCCTCTATTCTGATAATTTAAAACATAAGTATAGTCTCTCCCACAAAACACTTTTTTATAGATACCAGATCTTTGTACTGGAACTTTGCTTATGCTAATGTCGTTTCCCTTTCCTAATTGTCCATACTCCCCATTTCCCCATACCCATAATGATCCATCATTTTTAATCGCTGCCATATGACGATACCCACAAGAAACATCAACACAATTCAGTGCAAAATATAACGACATAATAGGAGTGTTTGAGGAATTATCTATTCCATCTAAATCGTTTCCAAGTTGCCCATCAGTGTTGTTACCCCATATCCATAATGTTCCATCATATTTTAATCCTGCAGCAAAATTAATTCCGGCAGAAACTTTTTTCCAATCATAAAAACCATAATATACTATACTTTGCGGATCTTTATCTAAATTATCTCCAACTCCCAATTCACCGTAAGAATTGAATCCCCATGACCACAAATCTCCCTGATTAAAAAAATCTGCAGGAATAAAAGTTTCATCAAATGAAATAGAAGACGTATACCCAGAAGGATTAGTATTAAATGAATAAAATGTTGGCATTTTTTTAATTTATTTAAAATTCGTAAGATTTAATACCATATATTCCAAATGCACCACAAGCAATATTTCTCCAATCGTATCCTGTTTGTGTAGTTTGAGCCGGGATAGATGAACGTCCCGAACTTAAACCTTGTCCTAATTGACCATCTAAATTATTTCCCCACGTCCATAATGATCCATCGGTTCTTATTGCACCTGTCATAAAATTTCCACATGAAACTTGTTTCCAAATGCCTGGCACTTGTATGAAGGTATCACTATCAGTTGTAGTTCCGTTGCCAAGACTACCGTAAGAATTGTCTCCCGCCATCCATAGAGTTCCATCAGTTTTAATTGCTCCAGTATGTTCTATTCCAGCAGAAACACTTTTCCATGGTCCGTTGGAGACATATCTTGGAAAACTTGTAAAACTAGATCCTCCATATGGACTTAAATCTCCCCATCTATACATACCTCCATCATAAGTTATTAAATATGCAACTTGATTATTCATACTAATATCTTTAATTTGCCCTGAAAAGTTAATATCTTTTGGATAGCTTTCTATTGTACTACTAAAACTATCAGATATACCTAAAATACCATTATAATTTCTTCCCCACGAATATAAACGACTGCCTGAGATAGCAATCATAGAATGTGCACCTGCGGAAACTTTTCTTACATCACCTAAAGAAACTTTAGTAAACGTACTTCTATTATTAGCATCACCCAATCCTAGTTGACGTTCAATATTTCTACCAGTAACCCACAATGTTCCATCATTTTTAATAGCAGCAGTTGTGTTAGAACCGCAGGTAACATATCTCCAATCAGTATCCGTTCCGACTTTAGTAAATGAAGATGATCCACTCCTACCCAATTCTCCATATGAATTAGAACCACCAGTCCATAATGTTCCATCAGTTTTAATAGCAGCAACATGTCTAAAACCAGGCCAAATTGCACCACTTATATGTCTCCAATTCAATTCTGAGGAATAAATCACGGCAGATAAGTTACTATCAGCAAGTGGGGGAGTGTATCCCATTACAATAAGATTTGATGCCAAAAAGTTTGGCATTAACTGTGGATATATTGATAAAAAATAATCTTTTGTAACTAGTATTTCACCAATATCTGACCCATCTCTAAATTTAAAATTGGTTGTGATATTTGGAAGGGGCATTTTTATAGAAAAGATGCTGTATTATTAAGTATTTTTGCTTCATCATTAAAATACTCAATTTGATTAAGTTCGTCTATTGATGTGCATGAATTTATTTCTTCTATTTTTTCAAATTCCCAATCAAAGTCTTTCTGCACTTTTTCATCAATTTTAGTTAAAATTTGTCTTAAATTTTCACCAGTTATGTCAAACCAACCACTATTGAATTTAAATTTATAAGAATTAGATCCTGTTGCTAATTTGTTTAATAGTGAAATTCTATTTTCTCTACTTGTTGATATTTTAATTTCATCATCATTTAATGTAAAAATTATATGTCCATAGTTCTCTTTTTTCCATCGATCATTAGAAATAATATTTTTATATTCGTTTTTTATAATATTTAAATCTATTTGATTTTTTTCATAATAAAAAATAACTTCATTATCTAAAACTTCATACTTATGTAAAGTTAAACTTTCATACCTTGAATTATAATCTGGTTTGCTATCTATTACTTTTAATATTTTAATTTTTTCATCAAATATTATAGGAACATTTGAGTAATCTGAAGATGAAACTCTATAATCTACTTCCAAATCTTCTTCTAATGCAGAATTAATCAATCTATGATTAAACTGAATGGGACCTAATATTAATTCGTTATCGTTTATAAGAGCAAACATACTTAAGCAAATAGATATGCAGGATTTGAGCCAGAAGTAACTCCAGAACTGTGACTGTATGCAGCACAAACTTGCTTCCAACTTAATTTATATATACTAGAACTTTCTGCAGAGGGGATGTTGGACGTAGAATCTAATCCCCAATTATATCCCCACTGCCACAAAGTAGCATTTTTTCGTAAACCTATAGTATGAATATCACCACATGAAACTTGTTTCCATCCAAAATTTGCATATTCATAACTTGGGGAACCAGAATTTTCTACAACTTCATTTGGAACATCTCTAACACTATAATCTCCTAGTCCAAGTTGCCCAAAATCATTTCTTCCCCACATCCATAAACTACCATTAATCTTAATTGCTGCACTGTGATAACCACCACAGTCAATATATTTCCAATTATAGTCATTCCCAATCCGTTGTGGTGTAGTTATATAATTACTATTTAAATCTCCTAAACCCAATAATCCAAATACTGGTGGGTTGGAAGTATCTTCATTCATACCCCAAGACCATAATGATCCATCATTTTTTAATCCTAAGCTATGATCTCTTCCGGCAGAAACTAAAATCCAATCAGTATCAGAACCAACCTGAGTAAAGGAAGATCTATTTGTATTATCACCTAAACCAAGCTGACCATAAGAATTTTTTCCACATGCCCATAAAGTTCCATCATTTTTAATAGCAAGGGTGTGTGACCCTCCACATGCAACATATCTCCAATTAATATCATAATTAATTATAGTCGGTGAATTTGTTGTAGTAAAATTTCCCAATCCTAATTGTCCAGACTCATTTCTTCCCCAACACCATAATGTACCGTTACTCTTTATTGCGGCAGAATGAAGTAATCCACATGATATTTTCTTCCAAAAATTGTCATAAAAAAGAATAGTTGGATACCTTAGTTCTGTAAAATTGCCAGTTCCAAGTTGTCCAAAAGAATTATTTCCCCATCCCCATAAAAAATTATCTGTTGTTAGTGCGAGGTTATGATATCCCCCGCAGACAACTTGCTTCCAGTTAGATGTTGTTATATAAGTTTCAGATGGCGAAATATATGTACTTGTGTTATTCTTACCTAATTGATAAAGATCATTTTTTCCCCAAACATACATCCTATCACCTACATATTGATCTAAAATCCACGATTCAGTAAGAAAATGTTTTGTAAGATCTCCTTCTGGAGATAAAAACTGATTAGTAAGTAAACCAGTATCTGATATTGCTGGAGAATCCCATAAGACTCTTGCAGTTCCATTTTGAATGCTGTAGTGATTATCCCAGTAACTACTATCAACAGAATCTGCCTCAAATCCATAAGAAAAGTCTGTTCCTTCTAAATACCCAACTTTATTTTCAATCCAAGAAAGAATGTTTGCGTAAGACCAATTTCTATTGTTTTCCAGAACAGTTGCAAATAATCCTGCTGCAACAGGGCAAGAAGAACTTGTTCCCCCAAAATTGTATTCCCAAGATTGTAAAGAAGATTGATTATTTATTTGATACGTATTATTTAAAATTGCATATAATTGATAAATGTTTCCATCAATAGATGAAGATGAAATTGTATTTTCTCCTGGACAATATACCGAAACAATATTACCACTATTACTATACGATACTTTTCTTTCTAAATTAGAACTAGTATATCCAGAATCTAAAGCTCCGATAGGAATTGTTCTATATTTTAAACTATTATCTGGATTTAATTTTTTACCTATTTGACCAGGAAATCCTTGTCTATTAATAGTATTTAATGCAGGATACCCATAAACGGAATTTGTTGCCGAAGATAGTGGTGTATTATTAGAAGTAGACCAATAATTATTAAAATCTAAACTATTTTGATCGACTAATTTTTGATTACTATTTCCTGCAGAGCATACAAAAATAACTCCAGAGTCTATGAGTTCATCACCAGCGGTTAAAACAGAACTATTCGTAAATTCAACTCGTATAGCACTTTGTTCAAAATTAGTTAAAAATCTTGGTGATCCTCCACCAATAGGATTTAAATTTGTAAATTGAACTCCTCCAGATCCACTAGTTCCTTGGCGATAATAATAGTATCCATTAGAAGGTATCGATTGTCTAAAACCCCAACTATTACTACTTATTGTTGGATTCTTAGTGTTGTCAGATTGTCTATTGGGTTTATATTGATGAAATAATTTCATAAGATCAAAATATTCTTCTACTCCGCATCCATCTTCACCATAAACATTTACATACCACTTATTTGCGTTAAACGCCCATCCATGTGTTCTACCGTATGCTTGAGAAGCACATGCCGTTCCATGATATTCTCCATTAATATCAGTTGCTGGATTTGAAGTATGACTTCCATTACAATTTGATCGAGTATAAGATCCAATAATATTAACAGTAGAACCTCCTAAAACATTTAATGATGAGCGATATGATGCACTTCTCCACCAATCTTTAGCAGCTTGCTCAGTTGGAACTTTTGTCCCATCCCATCTTGTCGTTAATAAATTATTTGGAGCAGATTCAAAATAAGTTGGATCGAGATAGTATGGTGCGTCTAAAATTAAATCTAATAAATCGCAACTTCCTGATGTAGAAGAACTTGAAAATCCTTGCTTTAAAACATTACCTCCAATATAATCAGTTGGTCCTCCATAATTATTCTGGAATTCAATATGTCCAAACCAACATCTAGTGTCTCCAACTATAAGATCTACATCAATTCCAGTCCCATTATTATAAGTTAACTTACTAGAAATAAATGTATTTACGTCTCTCGTATTACTACTGGTAGTAGATTTAGAAACTGTTTTCCAAGGATCAATTTTTTGAGAGGTTCTATAAAGTTGATATCCAGTCCTATGATTATCTGAAGAACCTGGTGTTAGTTCTCTTAACAGATCATTTTGCCATGTTGAAGATCCTCTATAATTTTTTACCAAATTTGTATAACGATCATTTTCCATTAATGATTTTGGATCCGGCAAATAAGTTCCTTTATAATAAGATACATCTATGTGAACATAAGATACCCTAGGATCATTTTTTAGTAAAGAAGATTCATATTCTGTTAATAAATAAACACCCCTTGTTGCACTGTGTTTTTTCTCATCCACACATTCGCAAGAATCTGTTGGGATATTATCATCAAGTGTTCCATCTTCTAAAAGATGCTCATGAATATATTTCCAATCATCGGCATTATAACAACCAACAACATATCTTTTTTTAACATCACCATCTGGTTCTTTTTCTAAAGATTCTTTATAGTTTAAAAAGAGATTATCTTCCATAATTAACTATTTTTTGTTTCTAATAACTTAATTCTTTTCTCATGATTTTTTATAGATTCAATCAAAATTGGTACAATAGCATCATAATTTACAGTCTTAAATCCATTTACATCTGTTTCAATCACTTCTGGTATGATTTTTTCAACTTCTTGTGCAATTAATCCTATTGATGGTTTATTCGTTTCCACCCAATCAAAAGTAACTCCAATTAACTGTTGTGTTATTCCTATAGGATCTTTAATTTCTTGCACATTTATTTTTTTTGATATATCAGACAAAGACGCAAATGATGTTGCTGATAAAGTTCCTGTACTTTGACTAAAAGTTAATTTAGTAGATGCCACGTAAGTTTCTGTAGAAACACCAGAGGTTGCAGTGAGCAATCCAACATATCTAACTACAGATGTATTTGAAGTATCGTTTATGATATTAGACCCAGTTCCAGTCCCACCACCAACTACTGGAATAATAGATGTTATTGCCCAATTATCCGCATTACTAGGATCATTTTGACGGAATCTTAGATAAACCCCAGAAAAAGTTTTTGCACTAGAAGGAACGGTCACACTACGCAATGACCATGAATCTGAAGCAATTTGTGCAGGAGTTATGGTATCTGCAGTTTGCCAAGTTGAACCATCTATCGAATATTCAAATATTAAGTATTCGTCAACATTATTATCGGGTATTTCTCCCCAAGACCCATCTGCCTTGTTTACATAATACTCTAAAATATTTACATTCACTAAGTATACTTTGTTTATGGTTGTACATGTCCTCTGTCCAGTTTCTATCCCAAAAACACATATTGGAGTCGATGATGGAACTATAGAACTGGTGTTCATACTATCCCCAAATAGAGAGTTCCACTTAGAAATAGTTGTTGGATGTGCTCCTTTATAATGATTATTTGCACCAGAAGAAAAGTCAAAGGCAGAAAATGAAGTATTTGTGTTTGGGGAAAGGGATTGAATAACTATAGAAGTAAATGCCCAAGTATCTATCCCAAACTCTGGAGAACTAGAATATAATCTTAAGTAAACTCCACTATAAGTTCTTAGAGTTTCTGGAACGTAAACTATTTGTTTAATCCATTTTCCCGAAACTGCCGAGTCTCCCGATTCAGAATCTTGATCAAGGGAAAATAAAGTATACCAAGTGGATCCATTAGATGACCACTGAAGTTCCACATTATCATCAAGAGCATCTGGATCTTCTCCCCAAGTACCTCCTTGATTATAATAAAATGATAAAGTTTCTACATTATATAAAAATACTTTATTTGCAGTCTGTACTAATCTACTAGAAGAAGTATTGCCATTAAATATAGATATTGGAGTATCACTTAGCACAAATGGTGATAAAGTAGGTATATCTGGTGTGTTAGCATTATTATAAGCAGAAATTGTAGTTAAACTAACCCCTTGAGTAACTAAAGAAAACTCATCGGACATATCTATTGCTACTAAATTAGATCCACTACCTGCGGAAGATGATCTAGTATCAATTAAGACAGAAGTCATGGCATAATTATCATTAGTACCGGTTGCGGAAGTTTGTTTAAATCTCAAGAAAACACCGGAATATTTTTTAGCGTTTTCTGGAACAGAAACAGATCTCAAAGTCCATACATTTGATCCTGGAAGATCTGAAACTGCCACAGAATCTAAAGTTGTCCATTCAGAGTTATTAGAACCTCCAGTTTGGGAATATTGCAAAATAACATCTTCATTTGAATCTGGTATCTCCCCCCAACCATTTCCTCCAGCATTTATAAAGTAAAATAATCTTGAAATAGTAGAAAGCCAAACTCTGGCTCTATTTTTAGCAACTCTATCTCCACTTCCTTTAAATACTAATATTGGTGTTGTTACTGGAACCTCAGAAGAAGAGGATGAAGTCATACTCTCCCCATAAGCACTATTATAAGAACTAATTTGAGTTACAATACACGCACTAGTGAGATCTAATGATCCGGAGGTTTCAAAATTCATAACAGTGTATGATGTTACTGTAGACCTTGAATCTGGTCCTTGAACTCCCTGAACTCCTTGTGATCCTTGTGCTCCACCACCGCCAACAAAACCTTGAACACCTTGACTTCCTTGGACTCCCTGATTTCCCTGAATACCTTGATTACTTAATCCCTGAAGACCTTGTAATCCTTGTCTTCCTTGAGTACCTTGTCCTCCTTGAGTACCTTGAACAGAATCTCCAGTAAATCCTCGTGCTCCTTGAATACCTTGTCTTCCTTGAGTACCTTGTCTTCCTTGAGTACCTTGTCTTCCTTGAGTACCTTGAGTTCCTTGAAATGTTCGACCTTGAACACCTTGGAAACCTTGAGAACCTTGTGTTCCTTGCCCAGCATTACTTCCTTGAAGACCTTGTCTTCCTTGAACACCTTGTAATCCTTGAAGACCTTGTAATCCTTGAGTACCTTGAAAATTACTTATAGGACCTTGAAGACCTTGTAATCCTTGAGTACCTTGTAATCCTTGAGTGCCTTGAAAATTACTTATAGGACCTTGTAATCCTTGAGTACCCTGATTACCTTGAGTTCCTTGAAGACCTTGCCTTCCTTGAACACCTTGCCTTCCTTGAACACCTTGCCTTCCTTGAACACCTTGTAATCCTTGAAGACCTTGTAATCCTTGATTGCCTTGCAATCCTTGATTGCCTTGCAATCCTTGTAATCCCTGGGTTCCTTGGGTTCCTTGTAATCCTTGAAGACCTTGTCTTCCTTGAACACCTTGTAATCCTTGATTACCTTGTAATCCTTGATTACCTTGTAATCCTTGAGTACCTTGAAAATTACTTATAGGACCTTGTAATCCTTGAGTACCTTGCCTTCCTTGTAATCCTTGAGTACCTTGCCTTCCTTGTAATCCTTGTGTCCCCTGAAATCCCTGTAAACCTTGTCTTCCTTGTAATCCTTGAGTACCTTGAACTGCAGTTCCCTGAGTGCCTTGAAAATTTCCAATTACACCTTGAATACCTTGAACGCCTTGAATACCTTGTGTTCCTTGTCTTCCCTGAAGACCTTGAGTACCTTGAGTACCCTGAAAATTACTTAATGCTCCTTGAGTACCTTGAGTACCTTGAATGCCTGCACCCTGTTGATCAGTTGATCTAACCCAATATCGTTTTCCTTCATATCCATCAACTCCAACTATTACATATTGATCCCCTGGAGGAACAGGATTAACACCAATAGAAGAAACTCCAACTTTAGGATCTCCTAAATCTGGTTCTGCCTGATTTAAACCCAAAAACTCATAACGATCTGAGGTAATCCCCAATCTTTCAAGTTTCTTAACCCTATCAGAATTATATTTCGGCATAATATTTTAATTATTGTTTTGCTGTTTCTAGAACACTGAGAATAAGCTCCAAGACACCATTCTCATTAGCACTAATTTTAATTACATCTGAAGTCTCTAATGCCAATCTACCATCAGAGACTAAATTTGCACCATCATTCGGTGGGATTGCAAAATTCTTAGCAAATGCATAGTCTGAAGGAGTTTCGGATGACCTTGAATGATATGCAGTAACACTATAAGTACTTAATGCTGCACCAGAAGAAACATTAGTTACTTGTGATAAAATAATAATAGATGCTACTCCAATTGGACAAGTATATATACCAACATTTTCAGTAGTTATTCCTACCCTAATCGATCTAAATTTATTAAGTGCTACTACTGCCATTTATCCTAATGCAAGAATTAAGGGTGTTACTGTATTTAACAGACTTTGACTGAACGCTCTTCCACTAATGGTTCCCGTAAGTTGATTGATAGTAAATTGATCACCAATCTTAAAGTTACCTGCCTGGTCCGTACTGGTGTAAACAACTTGACCACCATTTTCCATAACAACCTCATTTTCTTGAATAACAACTCCACCTAATGCTGGTTTTGCCTGGAAGATATTATTTCCAGCACCAACCCATTCAAAAGAGTGAGATGATGTAATCTGTAAACTTACACGACTAAAGTAAACAGTCGTTCCAGCACTTACAGTGTTATTTAGATTTTGATTGAGAACAATTGTTGTAATTCCAGCACTAGGTAGTGTGGCACTTTCAATTGAGTAATATAATGGGTATGTTTTGGAAATCGCGGTTGCTCCAGAACCACCACCACCAGTAAACTCTATGGTAGGTGGATTTAAATACTGACTACCACCACTAATAATATCAACTGATGTTACTTTTCCTGTTGTGTCAATATTTGATGATGCTTCACAAATAATTCCATTTGGTCCCTCTGGTTGTGAAATAACAACTAAAGGTGGTGAAGTATATCCAGATCCACCATCAGTAACTTCAATTGTTTGAACTGTAAAGTAAAGTTCTCCGAAGTAAAGTGCTTGTCCATCATAAGGGCGATAAGAACCTATTCCACTTACAGTAATTATATCTTGCTCAACTTCAGCATCGGCATTTGCAACGCCAGTATATCTGTAAATTGATTTGGTTTTTTCATCACCAACACCATCTGCAAAAAGTCCCAATCTACCAAATGATGAGTTTGAGTTTGTTAAATCACACTGACCACCAGATCCAGTAAAGTTTGCAATATCATTACAAATAGTAAAGATAGAGACCAACTGAGCATATGCACCATTTGTAACAGAAACTCCGATGCCACCTTGATTGTATTGGGTATAAGAGTCAACACTCATAGTTCCAGTAACACCAATATCTGGGAGATCTCCAGGTTCTGCTTCAAATCCATCAATTTTCATTCCAATACTGTCTGGAATAAAGTTGGTGCAGTTTCTGATATATGGACCCTGTACAATATTACCAACACCCTTTGAATATGGTGGAATTACAACTCCACCAACAACATAAGTATGTTCAATTCCAGAGGTTCCGACATTTACTGTAAATTGACCTTTATTATCATCCTTAGATAACACTTCAAATGTATATCCTTTGTTTCCAGATGGGAATATTGTTGTTGTTCCTGCACCACTTGAACATGCAAATTCTAAATCTCTTAATGTAACTAAATCACCATTTCTTAAACTAATACCTGGTGCAGTTATTGTTACAATACCAGTTGTATTATCATATTGTGCTTCAGTAACACTAATAGATCTATTAATTACATAACCACCAGAAACATAAGAATGTGGTATGGTAGAAACACCAGTATAAATGTCAAAAGAACTGTCAGTGTTAATCTTAGTTACATAGAATTCATACCCATAATAACCTGATGGGAATTTCTGAGTTGATGTAGGACCACCAGAAGAGCAAGAGAATTCAAGATCTCTAACTTCAATCAGATCTCCAACTTTTAAGGAAATTCCAGGTGCTTTGATGGTGGTTTTTCCAGAACTTTCTTCATAAATTGCACTAGTAACTCCAGCAAGAGTATCAAATCCCTTTCCTCTATTTCCTGGATAAGTTGTATTGAAACCAACTGTGGAGAATGATGTGGATCCAAGACCAACGATTGTTGTTACAACACCAACACAAACTCTCATGGCAGAAGTTACATCTGCACAAGAGTTGATAACATTATTGAAACCAGTATAAGGATCTGGTTGCATCGCTAGATCTTTTACTTGTAAGAATTCATTCTGGAAGTTCTCGTACTTTTGAACGGTTCCGCCAGAAACATAAGTGTGAGGAAGAACAGTTCTGCCACCAACAAATTCAAATGTGTTTGGTCCAACTACGGATTTAACTGGGAAAATGTAATTGAATGTTCCATCTGGGAATGTATTTGTTGTATAATTGGAAGTGAGTGTACCATTTCCAATATAAAAATGATCTAATGTTGAAATTCCTACATTTACTTTAACTGTATTTGAAGTATAAAGTGCTGGATAAGACCGAAGATCACCGTCTGCAATTACTGCTGTAATAATTCCAATCAGGTTATCAATATTTGTTTGAACATCTGCACAAGAATTTGGATCCTGATTATCTCCAGTTAAAGGATCTGCAGAAATAGTTAAGTCCTTAACATTTAATTGATTTGTAATTGCTTTCTTAGCATAATCACGAACTGCATTAAATGCAGTTACACTTTCTGCTTCTTCACCAACTAAACCATTCGAAATTGGTGCTCCATCTTTGTTGAAATACGCTCTAGTTGCTTCACGGATAAACTTATTAGTTCCGTATCTTACATCTTTAATTAATGCATCTACAATATAACCAATATCTCTACGACACTTATTCTCGCCAGAAACAAAGATGCCTGGATTATTGTAGATAGTGTTAAGGGAAGAAAGTGATCCAGCAGCAATAACAGTAGTTACAATAGATGTTAAAGTACATATTGCATTTTGTACATTTGCACAGGAATCTGGATCTGTATTAGAACCAGTAGCAGGATCGGCAGTAAGCGTTAAATCCTGAATAGTAAGTTGGTTTGTAATTGCTTGCCTCATCAATACACATGCTTCAGTAAATGCAGCAATAGACTCTGTTTCTTCTCCAACTAGTCCATTTGAAATTGGTGATCCATTATTAAAGTACTGCCTTACAAATGCAATTGTATAAGAGTTACCACCAGTAAAAATATCAGTTGAAATAGCATCAACAAAGTAACCAAGATCGCGCTTACACTTGGTTTCTGTTGCAGAAATTCCAGGATATTGTGCAACAGTGTCAGACCAAGCAATATTGACAATCTCAGTTCTGTTTTGTTGAATTAAACGATAAGCGTCCTTAAATCTTGAGAACCTTGTTGTTTGAACATCATTTGGATAATAAAAATCAGGATGAGAAATTGCAATTGCCGCAAGTGATTTATCAATAATTTCAGTTCTATTTCTTTCAATTAAGTTTGAAGCATCAATATAACGATTATCTGTAGTGGCAATTACGGTGAAGTCATATCCAAGATTACCTGATGGATAATATGCAGCTAATGGGAATCCACCACTAGTGCATTCCCAAAGAAGATTTTCTAATTTAACCTTCTTACCAGGTTCAATAAACAGATGTGCTCCCGTAGTTGTTCCCAACCCAACCGCAGTTACAGTTGTAATACCTGTGGTGCGATCATAAGATGCTGTTGAAATTCCAAAGATGGGTGTATAAAGTTTAGAAACTTCTCCACCATACTGATAATCATGATCTAATGTAGAAACTCCGACATTTACCGTAAATGTTGTTGTATCTAAAATATCCTGAACAGTAAATTCATATCCAAGATTGCCAGATGGATATGCTGCTGTAGATGGTCCTCCACCACTATCACACTCGAATACAAGATTTTCTAATTTAACTCTATCTCCAGATTTAATTGGTAGGGCAGAAGTTGTTTGTACAGTAGTAATTCCTGTAATTCTATCATACGAAGCAGTTACAACTCCTACAGGGAAACCAGCAGATCCTGGAGTGCATTCATAAGTAAGACCCTGAACTTTAACCGGATCATTTTGAGATAATCCATGGTTAATTGCAGTAACTGTTGTGATGCCAGTTTGGGCATCAAAAACAGCATCTACAACTGTAGTTCCCAATCCAACAGGATAACCACCCCATGAGCAATTGTTAATTACTGCTCTTGCAATATTAAAAGAATAGTCTAAAGTTGCTATGGTTTGTTGAACTTCTTCAGGATTTTTAAGTATTCCACTCTTTAATGACCAATCTTCGTTATAATATGCTTTTCCTGAAGTAACAGATTTAGAATTACCACCTCTTGTAATATCAAATATAACGCCCTTCCAAATATCTATCACATCATCAGCACAATCCTTACTCTCAAGTGTTACCCCATATCTAACTGCAGGTGCATTAGACGTTGTTCCAGCACCAATCATAGAAGTAACAATTCCAACGAGTTGTGCAATTGTTGTTCCAACACCAACACATCCACCTTCAACCTGAATTACAGAAAGATTTTTAACTTGAGAAATACTATTACCAACGCCTTGATATGAAATTGGCGGAGTTAAATTATTAATTACGTGTGTTGAAATTCCAGCAGCATAATCAAGTGCGGCAATTGTTGCTTCCGAAACACCAACTCCAGTAATATGAATTAAACCTCCAGAACTACTGAAATAAGAATACCCTGCACCAATTGACTTACGATTACTATTTGCCTTCAAATCATAAGACACTGCCTGCATAATGCTAACAACATCTTCTCTACAATTTGTATAGTCGCTGTTGTTGAGAGTAAAGTTATATCCAGAAGGAGAAGTTAAGAAACCAACTGCTTCTGCGGCAATATAATCTAAGTTAGAATCAATTAATTTTGCAGCATCTTGTTCTCTATGACCTCCAGCAAATCCACTAAATCCACTAGTTAAGAAACCAACGGATTCATTTGCAATATAATTAAGATTTAATCTAATCATTCTTGCGGCATCAAAAAATCTGTCAGTTGATACTCCGAGTAATGGTTGTAATGCAACAACTGCAGCACCATTTGTCATGGCAGGACCAATAAAACTACAATCAGTAACATGGCATCCATTATTTACATAAAGTAAATCTTGGTTTAAATTTTTTGGAGTGATTACACAGTTTCTAAGTTCAGTTCCTTCGATAGAAACTGTTTTTGCAAGAATAACTGGATTATCCTCAACATAAGTTCCCGGGAATACTTTAATAGTGTCGCCAAATACTGCAACAGATGATGCTGCTTTAATTGTTCTCTTTGGATAATTCTCTGCCAGACCAGTATTATCATCATTTCCGTTTTGAGAAACATAAATTGTTTTTCCAACTGGTTTATATGATTGAATTTCAACCTTGCCTTTACCAGGAACTTGGGTTTCAAATATATCAATACCAATACCTGGAACGATCTGAGTAACAATTCCAGCAAGAGTATCACCGTTACCAAAATAATTTGTTGCTGTTGCTGTTCCAACAACAGTTAAGGTATTGGTGATAGTAGTTGTACCAATACCCAAACTTCCAGATGATGGATTATATACTAATTTTTCCGATGATGTAGTTATAGTGGAAATTGTTCCACTAGAAATTGGAAGTAAAGATGGATAAAAAGTAACATCACTTGAAACATCATCAAATACATCAAATTCTGTTCTACCTTTAGGTCCTTGTAATCCTTGGATTCCTTGTAATCCTTGGGTTCCTTGTAATCCTTGGGTTCCTTGTAATCCTTGGGTTCCTTGTAATCCTTGAAGACCTTGTCTTCCTTGAGTTCCTTGAAGACCTTGTCTTCCTTGAACTCCTTGAGTACCTTGAAGACCTTGTAATCCTTGAAGACCTTGCAATCCTTGGAGACCTTGCCTTCCTTGGACTCCTTGCCTTCCTTGGACTCCTTGCAATCCCTGAGTTCCTTGGAAACCTTGAACACCTTGAAGTCCCTGAGTACCTTGGAAATTACTAATTACGCCTTGAGTTCCTTGAGTTCCTTGAACACCTTGAGGTCCCTGAAATCCTTGAGTGCCTTGTAATCCTTGAACACCTTGAGGACCTTGCCTTCCTTGAACACCTTGAAGACCTTGAAGACCTTGAGTTCCCTGGAAATTACTTAATGTACCTTGTAATCCTTGAAGACCTTGTCTTCCTTGAACACCTTGTAATCCTTGATTACCTTGAAGTCCCTGAAGACCTTGTAATCCTTGAAGACCTTGTAATCCTTGAAGACCTTGTAATCCTTGAAGACCTTGTAATCCTTGATTACCTTGTAATCCTTGATTACCTTGAAGTCCCTGAAGACCTTGTAATCCTTGAAGACCTTGTAATCCTTGATTACCTTGTAATCCTTGATTACCTTGTAATCCTTGATTACCTTGAAGTCCCTGAAGACCTTGTAATCCTTGAGTACCTTGAAAATTACTTATAGTTCCCTGAATACCTTGTAATCCTTGAATACCTTGTAATCCTTGATTACCTTGAAGTCCCTGAAGACCTTGTAATCCTTGAAGACCTTGTAATCCTTGAAGACCTTGAACACCTTGGAAATTACTTAAAGGTCCTTGAAGACCTTGTCTTCCTTGAACACCTTGGAAATTACTTATAGTTCCCTGAATACCTTGTAATCCTTGAATACCTTGTCTTCCTTGAACACCTTGGAAATTACTTAAAGGTCCCTGAAGTCCTTGTCTTCCTTGAACACCTTGTAATCCTTGATTACCTTGAAGTCCCTGAAGACCTTGTAATCCTTGAAGACCTTGTAATCCTTGAAGACCTTGTAATCCTTGAAGACCTTGTAATCCTTGTAAACCTTGAGTTCCTTGAGTACCTTGTAAACCTTGAGTTCCTTGAAATGTTCGACCTTGAACACCTTGTAATCCTTGAAGACCTTGAACACCTTGGAAATTACCTAAAGGTCCTTGAGTGCCTTGTAATCCTTGAACACCTTGAGTACCTTGTCTTCCTTGTAAACCTTGAGTACCCTGAAAGTTTCCAATTACACCCTGCGTCCCTTGAATGCCTTGAAATCCAGCGGGTGTAAAAATAACTGTTATATCTTCATCATCAGAAAGAACAGCATCTCCAGACACATAACTAATTTTAGCACTATAATAAGTATGAGATCCGAAAAATGAGGTTACAGTAACTGATAAATCGTTAGGCGTAGTATCAGATGGATCAACTAAAACATGAAAAACGAGATAATCAGGATCTTGAGAGGTTCTTCTAGCGATCCACAAAGTTCCTCTAATTGGATTTGTTTGATTATATGTCCAACTATTAATCCAATTTGATCTATTTGTCCCATACAAATCAACTTGAGAAAGAGAAATATAAGTCGCTAAAGCAGGATCAGAATTATTAAATCTTATTGTTCCCGCAATCATTACATTTAGAATTGGGGAAAGACCTGTTCCTCCACTCGGAAAACTGGTCACAGAACTAAATTTATAATTAATTCCCGCAATATTTCCAGTTGTACCTTGAACTCCTTGAAAATTTCCAATTACACCTTGAGTTCCCTGGAATCCTTGGGTTCCCTGAGTTCCTTGGGTTCCTTGTAATCCTTGAAGACCTTGTCTTCCTTGAACACCTTGGAAATTACTTAAAGGTCCCTGAAGACCTTGTCTCCCTTGAGTACCTTGTCTTCCTTGTAATCCTTGAGTACCTTGAAATCCTTGAAGACCTTGTAAACCTTGTAGACCTTGTCTTCCTTGAACACCTTGTCTTCCTTGAACACCCTGATTTCCCTGAGTGCCTTGAAAATTACTTAATGAACCTTGAACACCTTGATTACTTAATCCTTGAAGACCTTGTAATCCTTGTAATCCTTGAGTTCCTTGAAAATTTGCAATTACACCCTGAACACCTTGAGTTCCTTGGGTTCCTGCAGTAACAAAATTAAGAGAAAATGTAGTAAAATTCGAAGGAAGTTGACCTGATATATATTCAACTTCAATTCTCCAATATGTTGATCCAGTCGGAAAAGTAATATCTGTAGCATTAAGAACTTTCCAAATATTAACGGTATTGCCAGCAACAGCTGCTTGAATCGCGTACAAATAACCAACATATCCCAAACCAGTTCCACTGGAGTCGGACCAAGATGAATACCAAGACTCTTGATTATTTCCAAGAATATCATTATCATCAATATAAATTACATCTACATCTG
>Ga0208161_1000525_pt1 | contig 21798 bp, 28 predicted proteins | sample CB_VirMetaG_3_FD_184538 | JGI IMG/M metagenome (GOLD analysis project Ga0208161, IMG submission 184538) | Freshwater to marine saline gradient viral communities from Chesapeake Bay - CB_1508_1S Viral MetaG (SPAdes) (version 4) | ecosystem: Environmental > Aquatic > Marine > Coastal | place: USA...
TCCATAAAACATAATAGTATTATCCATTACATCAATATGTTGATTAGGCATTTGTGGTCCTTCTGGTCCCCCTAAGAAGATGAACTGCTGTTCTTCCTCTCCACCCTCTGCTTCTTCAGCTTCAAGCTTCTCTTTTGTTTGTTTGCTACACCAGTAAATCTTCTTCATTTAATCTCCTATTAATTAGTAGCATCGGTAGCATAGTAATCTGCTAACGGTGTTAAGATTTCATAAATTCCAACAATACGATAATCGCTTTGCTTTTTATTTAGTTCATCTAATTTATCATAAGCAAAAGCCATAGCATCGCTGAATTCATTTAGCTTTACATTGTAGCTTTTTGCTTTATTTTGTTTGTCACTTTTAAAGTGGAATTTGAAATATTTTGTATCACTCATTTTTTCTCCTAAATTTGTTCTGGGCTTTGAGAGAATATAATCTCAAATGGTGTTTGGATTGAGTCAAATTCTTTGATAATTCTTTCTTTGAAATCGATTTCTTTTGAAAAAAATTCATAAAAGTTTTTATCTCTGTCATCTTTATTTATGACATTCCAAGTTTCAGTTTCTTTTAAAACATCAAGTTTATTAATAACAAGCTTGTTCACTGAATTCATAAGAACTGAACGCTTGAGGAATGAAAGATTTAACCAATTACACTGGCGAACTCTTCCTGTGGTTGCTCCAAACTCTTGTCCGACTTGTTGAATTTTATCCAACATTATATTGTTGTCTGGTTGAAACTTCTTTGCTCCTACATAAGTTTCGTAGGCTTTAGCAACACCCCAAACATCACGAATGGCTGTATGAGGAATTCCATTCAAGAAAACTGAAGAAGTCAAACAGTGACTGGAAGTAACATACGGATAATCACCCCAATCAATGTCTAATCCGAAAGCTTGGGCTCCTTCACAGAGAACTTTAGCATCTGGATCCTTGACATAAAACTCATCATAAAGATCGATAAGGTAAGGCTTAAGCTCCGGAACTTCTTTAGCTAGAAGCCCTTTGCGATCATATTTATCGCGGTAAGCTGGACCGTTACCTCGCTTTGTAGTTCCAATTGTAGTGTCCTTTCCATCTTCTTCTTTATGAGAATCTGTAATTACATGACAGTTGTTAGCAATGAAAATTTTGCCTTCAGTTCGGATTCCACCTTCTTGAAGTTCTGTGAGTTCTCTAAAAAATTGTACAGGATCAAGAACACAACCGTTGCCAATAATACTTTTAATCCCAAAGAAAACACCCGCTGGAATGTGGTGAGTAATAAACTTCCTACCTTCATGAAAAATAGTGTGACCAGCATTGCAGCCACCATTGAAACGAAGGACATGTGTATAACCTCCTGATCTACAAAGATGGTGAGTTACTTTTCCTTTTCCTTCATCACCATATTGAAGTCCAACAACTACATCAGCGATCATTACGGCGCTCCTTCCGTTTGTTACGACGGTCGGACTGCTTTTTCTCTATTACTTCTGGTTTTGGTTGCTCTACAACAGTTGAACGAGACTTAACAACAAATCCCTTTAGTTGCTTTTTAATTTTAACTTGCAAGTCTTTTTCTTGAGATATCTGTTTTCTCTTTTTGTCAGCTTCCTCAAAAGAATTATAACGAGCGACATCACTCCATGGTCGCCCAAACAAACTATTTGCCTCCATAGTACCTCCTATTTCTTTGGCTGAGTGAAATATGTTTGAATATAATAACTGGCTATTCTAAATGTCTCACCAGTCTTCACACAATGCATTATGTGTGGCTTATAAGTATAAACTTCCTTTCTTTTATTGTCAACTTTTTTTTCTATCTTTTCTACTTTCTGACCAGCATAAACAAAAAGTGAGTCTCTATAAATTCTATTTTCTTTTCTTACTGGAACATTATTTACCATTCTAAGTTGTCCATCTTCTATCAGGACTTCTTTTCTTGTAGTTGGTTTAATAATATAAAATTCACCAACTACCAGTTCTTTTATTCTCATGGGTCATAGTATATCATCTTCTGGCTTATCTGTTAAGTGGGTGGTGTCAAAGTAGGCATCGTATTCATACCCTCTTTGAATATATTTTAAAAGATTATAGGATATTCCGAGAACAAATGAAGCATTAATTTTTGATTGTGTGGAGGCTATGGCAAACTTAACCACAGCATTTCTTGTTATATCTGGAAAATGTTTCCATAATTGCAGACCGTAGAATTTGCCTTTGAAATTTTTAGTTGACAGCTCCAATTTTAAAGCTATAATGTCTTCCAAGGAAAGATTGTTCAATCTTACTTCAAAGTCTTCATCTATCTTATTCTCTAATCTAAGTTTCTTTTTTATAGAAAATGCTTTCTTTACTTTTCTTGTTTTCATTATACAAACTTATTTTTCAAAGTTTCTTTTATTGCTTTTTTAATAGTTTCGCTGATAGGTTGTTCTTCTCTTGAAATAAACTGTTCTTTCTCTGCTTTCTGTTTCTCATATTCAGGAGTTGTGACAGATCTTGACTCTGGTGAAATATCATTTTCAAATTTGTCGAAGTATAATAAAAGATTGGTTATTAAATAATCTTTAAATTCTTTTCTGTCATTTTCATTATGGAGGGTTCTATAATTTCTTGTAATAGCATCTACTGTTTTCTTATAAGCATCAACAGATTCATCTCTACCAGTTTCATCTAAACCTGGAATTTGTGGTAGGGGAACATCAGTTTTCTTACCTTCAATATCTTTAAGAGTAACACCAGCATCTTTATTGATTTGTTGTTCTTGATCTGTTTCTTTTTCTTCAATGTCAGCACTTAAATCTGTTGGGTCTTCTTCAATATTGACATTAACATCTTCACCTTCTTGTTCTTCTAATGCCGAACCACCTAAAAGACCAACAGACTCACCTCCTGATGCAGAGCGGATTGCATCTTGTGGCGAAAGAGTATCAATTATAGCTTTAAGATAATGCTGTTTAAATGATTCGCGTTGTTCTTTATTTGTTGTTAAAGATTTATAGCTTGATTCAATAGTTGGTAATGCAATCTTAAGAGCTTGAATTAGTTTATTTAATCCAGTAGATTTAGTTGGATTATCAATCTCTTTAATTAGATGTCTTATCAAATCTCTTAATTGTTTTTCTTCTGTTATCATAGATTGTTTCTCTCTCATTTCTTGAATAATAACTTTTCTTATAATTTGTCGCAATTGTATCTGTTCTTTATAAATAGTTTCATCTTTTTTATTATCCGAAGTAAAAGGGAGGGGTCGTGCTGACCCCGTAACAGCACCAGATGCCATCGTGGTTTCTTTTAAATTTCCACCGAGCAATTCAAAGACCTCTTTTGCGTCCTCTTCAGAAAGCTTCTCAGGCATGAATTCTTTAAATTCTTCGAAATTGCCTTTACTAATGGCCTTTCTCATATCAGTGGCAGATAGCTTCCGACCTTTTTCGACATCGATTGTTTCGGGTTTAAGAGACTCAAAAGTGAAATTCTTTGGATTTTCTTTTTTATCGTTTAGATAATTAACTGCATTTTTTATAAAATTAATATGTGGGTCTTCTGACGACACAGCAACAATCTTTGAATTTGGCTTAATGTTTTCAATATCATTTTCCATTCTAAGACCAATTCTTAAGAACGGGCTTGATGAGATGATGGTTGTTTTACCATCTCCTTTCTTTCTATTCGTCTTAAAAGGTTCAAAATAATCAAGATCAACTTCATTGTTGATGCCATACTTTTCAATATATTTTTTCCAAACTTGTTTAGCTTGTTCTGCACTGATTTCCAATCCACCTTCAGCCCGTTTAGTTGGACCGCTTGTAATATGAACAATGGCATCAGGATATTTCTGAATTGCTTGAAGAAGTAGTGAAAGGTGTCCCTTGTGAGGGGGTTTAAAACCGCCTGGGATAAAGACATGTGTCTCGGTGTCTTCAAGGTCTTCTAATTCAGCTTCAAGCTTGTTTTGTTCTCTAACGACAGAGCGGTTTGCTCTTGTAAATTTAGAGCGATCAACTAATTTAATAAGGTTGCCATCACTGGAAAGAACATAACCCTCGCCAACTTCCTCGTCACCGAGTGATTGGCTAAATGGTAATCCACCTTGAGTGTCAATATTGGCGATAACATCATCTTTTATTTTCATTGTTCTTGAAACAATTTCCCAGATGACATCAAAAGCTTCTTTGTTGTTTTCAATGTAGTTTTCTACATTTTGTTTCTTTTGTGGTGAGATGTTCCCTTTGGAGTTGATCCACTCAATAAAATCTGATCCTAAATCTTCTAAACCAGTATCTACCTTACCATTAAGATAGGTATAAAATAAATTAGACAAATCTGAAATAGCTAATTTCTTTAATGTTTCAGTGTTAAAGAAATCGTCTATTTTTGTAGAATTTTTAGAAACTAATTGCTTGACGGATTGAACTTCAGCATCATCAACATTAACAGGTTTTTTAATAAATGTCTTACCAAAGAAAACGATGCCGGCGGCTGGAGGTGCCAAAGGTTCAAGGTCGAGTGGTCTATCATCATCAAGAATTGGGTTCTCATCAACATCTTTTTCAGAATGTACAACAATACCCACGTCAGAATTAGCAATTTCTTTACCCATTTCTGATTCAGTATCAACCTTATACTTAATCATATTTGGTTTAAAAACAAATTTGCCGTCTTCAATTTGTGGTTTATTAAAGTAAAGTACCTCACCAAAGAAGTATCCTCTATGATCAGGTTTTAGCGACTTTTCTATTAAATCAAATGCTTTTTGCATCATAGCAGAAATTTTTGAATATTTTTGTTGGTATATTTCTTCAGCAGTCATATCAGATTTTTTTGCTGCGCGTTCTGAACGAGCGCGATACATTGCATCAATTTCTTCTTTTGAATTAGCTCTACCTTTATCGACCTTTGCGCCAAAGCCGCCTTTGTCTGTAAAAACAAAATTACCTTCTCTATCACGACCAAAATAAACCGCTGGTGAACCATCCCATTTTACAGAAGTTTTAAAAGTTTCAGGGCGAATTTCTGGATTGTTCATCTTCTCAAGGGCATCAAGGGCTCTCATGGCACCTGCGCTTCCTTCAAAGAAAATAAGATCTTCGGCGTGTTGAATACGAGGACTATCCTTTTTTGCTTCGTTTAGAGCTTCATCGCGGTGTGGAAATTCAAAACCTGCTTTTTCGCGAATTTTTTCATAAACTTCATCTGGATATTTTTCTTTATTGGAAATAATGTCAAATAGAGTATAAATGCTTTTAAAATCTTCTGGTTTGTGTCCCGGTCCTAAAAGGCGATTGACGACCTCCTGTTTGTCTGTAATTTCTTCACCAGTCGTCCTATGCGTTAGACCAAAAAAGGCGTTCCAAGCATATCCCTTCGCCGTTGCGATGGCATTGATGAGTAGTTGTCTATCTCTACCACGATACCCGCTTCCCTCTGGCTCACCCTGAACAGACCAAAGCATGAACTCTGGATTACCAAACATAAGGTCTGTCTGAACAAAACCATTAGACTCATCGCCCCTAATAGGCGTTTTAAAGTGAACTGATGTACCCGACCTTGCAATCCACCTTTTCTTGTTTGTTTTAAGTCTTTCAAGTTCTTTTTTTGCTATTTCTCTCTTTTTCTTTATTTTTTCCCAATTTTGTCTTGGTACTTCTTTTAACTTGATAGACCACCAGCGGTCATATTCTTTTTGAGCGTCTGGCAGTTTAGCCAATTCTAATTCTGGGTGGTTTTCGTTTACCCACGCCATCAACTTTTCATCTAGGTCGTCTTTTGAGACTTTGTTTTTATCAATGGCAATATCTAAATCGCCAGATGTTTCTTTTTTACCTGTTGTCCCTAATTTAAAGTCTTCTAACTTCTCAATACCTAAAACATTTCCCAGCCATATGAGAGTAGGATCAACATCTGCTTTCTTAATTCGAATAGTTGCTGAACCGTCTTCTTGTGATGTGAAAACATTTCCACCTTCATTTATTAATTTATTCATTTGAGTCTCCGCGAATAGCCTTATATGCAATTGATCTTCTTTTTATTGAAAACACCCCTGGCTGTTGTAAAGTAAATGGTATTTGTTCAATATTTCCGGATTTACCATAATTAGAATTTATAGATTCAAAACGATTAATTAATGGACCGCCAGAGGATCCTTCCGGATTTACATTAAATTTGGATCCTTGATCTGCCCCAAACACAGGAACACCACCACCACCGCCAGGAGGTGAATCAACAACTTCATCTGGAGAGAACAAAAAATAATACTGCTGAGATTGTTGTTGATTATCGGGATCGCCAGGGAAACTATTACTTTCAACGGCGCTTTGAGCATTGTTTGGAATCTTAAGAATAGATACCCCATCTCGTATAACTTGTGACCATCCACCGTTAGCATTATTCTCTACATTATATGGTGCGACTGTTGAGCCAATAAAGTCTCTAAATTTTCCGTCAGCATTGGTGCCAGTGTTATCAGAAATTGCTATTTTAACACCAACTGAAGCATCACTCACAGCAGAAGTAGAAGAATTAGGATCATCATATCTAAACTCTATTCTATTTGTTGTTTCATATAAAACAACTTGAAATTTTATGTTTGGATCAGAAGAATGATAGAAAATCCAAGAATCAAAATCAATAATAAGTTTTCTATTTGGTGTTACACCCTGCAATTCATACCTAAGACCATTCGTCCCAGTTCTTAAATCATCCCACCAGGGACATAAAATAACTTTTCCGTCTACTTTACTTAAATCGTTTGAGTAATCGGCGGTATTTGCTGCTCCAAGTTGAATATATCCATCTGTACAAGCAGCAAACTGAGTGTAATCTGTATTGTTAAAATTAAAAGTAAAACCGATGTTGGTTAAGGTACTCGTATTTGAATCAACCCCAGAACCAAACAAGTTTGTTGGGCTTGATAAAGCTAACCTACCAGTATCAATAGTTTTTCTATAGAGATAGTAATCGTCTAATGCTGCTGTTGCCATTTATTAGAACCCCAACTCTGTAATTTTTTGTTGAACCCATTCAACAGCAGTATCATCTACTCCAGACATAATATCATTGTCTATTTGTTGATTTTCGTAAGATTTTTCAAAAATTTTATTTGCTTGTTCATCGGTAATCATACCAATACCAAACAAACGATAAAGTTCTACTTTTATGTCATTTCTATTTAGACTCATTTAGTAAATCCTTTTACCAGTTTATTAAATCTTTCATTGAGTACTTTTTCACGATAATCCGCAAGATTGTTTATTGATTCTTTAAGTTCTAAGTCATCTTTTGTTATTTGGCGCTTTAATCTGTTGTATTTCTTCACAACATCGGTAATTGCACTATATCTATCAACGAGGTCAGATTTTTTAATATGATTAAAAAGTTCTTTCGTAATTATGTTTTTTACAGAGCTGTATTTATTACTGCTGATAGCCTTATCAACTTTGCTATAATTAATTCGAGAACTTGATCCTGATCCTGATCCGGTACCAGTGCCAGTGCCAGTGCCGCCGCCTTTTCCACCGCCCTTTCCAGCGCCAGTATCACCACTTTTAACAGCACCTTTGCGTGTTCCTTTTGGGGCACCAAGCCCTTCGTTTGCTTTTATGGTGTTTGTTCTTGCCTCTTTTCGAGGCTTATCACCAAGTTCGTTGATTTTTGGTGAAGATTCAATGATTTTTTTGTATTTTTCCTCTGCTGCTTCTGCGGCCTGCTCGATTGCCTGTGTAAGATCTTTCTTTGCTTCCTCTGCTTCTTCAGGTCCTTTAGAAGCTTTCTCTGCCGCTTTTCTGGCAGCTTTGACAATGGGTTTAGTTTCTTTGCGAGCTTCTTTTTCCGCTTTATCAAGCGCCGCTGTTACTTCGCCGGGTAGTGGAACAGGTTCACGTTCCACGACGGCGTCATCAAGATACTCAATTACCATTGCCATGGTAGTGGCAACCGGTTCAATAGAATCAGCCGTTGATTGGGCGGATTCAGCTTCTTTTTCCAATCCCTCTTTGCCGCCGCCGCCGGGTAAAAAGTCCTCTGCACTCAACACCCTTAACCATGTGAAATATGATGTTGCAAGAACAGCAGAAACTGCCCTTTGCGTTAAGCTGCCAGTCTTCATTAAGTTAAGATGTTTACCGACTAAATAACCTGCAAAATTAACAGCGCGAGCACCAACTGGTGTTATATAAAGTCCCGATGCAAAACCTTTCCCAAGAAAGTTTCTATCTATAGCTTTTGAAAGAATCCTAGTTGCTGCTTGTTGGGATCTTATAAACAAATCACTTGTTTTTAAAGAAGCCTTTACACCAGCCCTTGCATCTTTAGCCTTGGATATGACTCTTTGGGCCATTGGCACGGTTGCTGTTAATAACATATTTCTTTCAGTTGCGTTCGCCATTTTATTTAATAAATCACTACTTTGATTTACATTAGAAAATTGATTTTGTACCTGTGTCGCCAATTCTGCCAATTTTTTATTAAAAAAGTCTGCCATTTCAGAAAACGATTTTGGCAAATCAGACATATTTTTTTGACCCTTAAGAATACCCTCCATGGTGTCTTTAATATTTTTAAATTCAACATTTACCACGTCAGATAAAATCCTTTTTAATTCTTTACCTATAATTTCCTTAAAAGCCACCATTAAGCTTTCCATGTCAATCATTTCCATATAAGCATTAACTATGTAATCCTGAGCAGCCTTTACAGGTTTAGAAAAATCAAATTTTAGTTTCTCTAAATTGGCTGCTAGGTTGCCGGGAATTCCTAATTTTTCTAAATTTTGTAGGTAAATTGGTTCGCCTTGTCTTATCGATCTCACAATCGGTGAAATAATCTGATCATTTATCGTACTAAAATTTTGTTTATTTTGTTTTGTTGCATCAGTTAAAGATAACACATAACCAATAATTTCTTTTTGTGACGTTGTAAAATTAATATCTTTAATGTCTTCCAAAAATCTTGGATCGACTGATCCTAAATTAGCAAAAAAGTCATCAAAAGCTTTTACCCCTTCGCCTGCTTTTAAAGCAATCTGTGATTTTGCTAACCTTTTGGCTACCGATTGAGCAATCTCATAAAATTTTCCCGCAATTACAGCATCATCGAATTTTCTTAATCCATATTTTTCACCTTTCTTATAAATTATTTCAAAAAGTTCTAATGGGTTAGCTTGATTTAAAACTGCCAAAGTGCTTTCAAACTTTTTTACTGAATTTAAATTATTTGCTAATATTCTTGTTTTTGCTGCAACCGCCCGTAATCGTTCTGCAGCGATTTCGACTGCTCGCCTATCAACAATACCTAACTTACCCAAAGCAGATATAAACAAGTCTAATTTACTATTAGACATAAATACCCCAAGTTTTAAGGCTGCTTCACCAAAAGAAAGTGCTTCGTCTACATTTTTGATGCCTCTTTTAACGACGAGCTTGATTATTTTTAAAGGTTCACCTATTTCAATTGCAGATAGCGCTGAAATTGCAGCATCGATAAGATAAAAATTTGATTTTTTTATACCATAATCGGTAAAAGGAATCTTGATTTCATCCGGCTTTCCATAAAATCTTCTTACTAGCTCTAATTTTGGTATTATATTAATAAGATCAACAAAATCGCCAATACCGGGAAACATACCTACTAAATCAAAGTATTCTACAGCGTCTTCCAAAGTTGTTTTATCTGCCATTGAATCTTTGATATCTTTTAACATTTTTTTGAATTCGGCTTCGGTGACCACCCGACCAACTTTATTTTTGAGTGTGCCTTTCTGATATTTTAGTGTTAACTTTTTCATGAGATTGTTTTTCAACATCTCTTCAGGCGTATCCCCTTTGAATAACAAACCTGACAAAATAGCAACCCCTGCTGCTGCTACGAAGGGAGCGACCTCATTGAGAGTCTGTGCTCTGTTATCCTCAAATTCTCTAACCAAATATCCTGCTTTATTTGCTTCAAGTTCAAGCTGTTTCTCAGATGTTGAACCTTCACCATAAGTTTTATCTAAGCGCCCATCACAGTTTTGCTTGTGGTGCATTAGTTCGTGAGCAATAGATCTTAAAATATCCTTTGGGTGTCTATTTGTAGCATAAACATATACAGAATTAGAAGATGGATTATACATTGCTGTTTTACCAAGCGGGTCAGCAGCGTTTTGTTTATCATCAACAAAATAAACTGAATAAGGTTGGTCTATTTCCAACTTATTATTGGCAAAACCTAAAAACTCTTCAAGCAGATCTTTATTTAATGTTTTTTCTGCTAAGTTTTTAATTTTATACATTCTAAATTCCTCTATATGTTTAATAATTAGTTAAAAAAATGATTAGGGATTGCCTAACTTACTTTTGATTTTATTAAATTCTGTTCTCCAAGCTTTTGCATAAACAATCCATTGAGCGTGCAGTCCCAAACGATTTTTATCGATAATATTGGTTTTGGATGCGTGGTCTGATAAAATAGATCGATCTAGGTCACATTTTGAGGGGTCATTTTTATTCTTACCACAGCTACCGAACCACTTCCAAGCCATCGAAGCCCCTCTAACATCATAGTGTGGCTCTGTATTGACCGTGGTGCCGTTCTTATCGAAATACAACCCTAATCCACCAGGAGCTATGATATCAGCAGCCATTGCAGCCAACGTTATTAAATAAGATTGAGCCCATCCAAATTTTCTTACTGTACCAGCCTTCGTTTTTTGTACAATTTCAAAATCGGCGGCTTCGCCAGAGTAATGAGTAGATCCATCAACGTGGCCTCCTGTCGCTCTGCTTTCATATACATAGACGTAAATATCTGACTGCGTGTCGTCTATTATCCCACCTTTTTCATTTACGACCAAACTTACTGCTTTTGCAAGTCTTTGTAAGTTATCATATAATTTACCCGTTGCATTTGCAGCAGCAGCACCACTAACGAATCCACCTTCTTCAAGAGTGCCAACCCCTGGTGGTCCGCTTTTTGGTAGATTGAAAGAAGGAATGATCATATAAGGTTTGCCTTTTCTTGATATCTTAGCACCTTTTGTATATCCCATTAACTCTTTGTATCTTTTATTATCGGAAGATCTGCGTTTTTTCCACCACTCCATATCCTCGTCTAATGAAAGTTCTTTATCTTGCGTTTGAACCATTAAATTATAAAGAGTATCAAGTTCTCCACGTCTTCTCAAAAGCTTAAAAGTTAAATTTTCAAGAGAGTATTCGCCTTCTTTTTCAAGTCCTGCTAATCTCATCTTTTTAATTTTATCTTTTAGGTCTTCCAAATCTTTGAAAGTAATATCTTTTTTTGCGGCAACAGCATTAATCTGCTTTGAAATTTTATCTGCTTTATCTTTTACCTTGCCTATATTCAATTCAGCAGTTAGCTTAGGATCTATAACTGGTTCAATATCCCATTTGTTCTTTTTGACATCGTATATCCCAGTTGAATAATGATCTGAATGGATGTCTGCGACGTATAATTCAACTTCGTGACCAAAAATAGTTATTTTATGAGTATTATTCCACAGAATTGCTTTTGTTGATAAATAATCTTCCATAAATTTTGGATCGGAACCTAATTTTTTAAAATCTAACAGCAAATGTATATCAACATCGCTCAATTTACTAAAATTATAGTTAGCAAGACTACCAGTGAATTGAATTTTGCTTACATCTTTACTTTTTATATCTAAATTTGTTGATTTTAAAAAATTATCAACAATTTTTAGTATTGCTGTTCGTACTTTTTCGTTTAATTTTTTATTTTTCCAGAAATCTTCACTTAATGAAGGTTTTTGTGTTAATTCTAAATCATCTTTGGCAATTGTCATCTTCATAGTTATAAATTCCGTAGTATTCTTTTGATTATTGAACCAGTGTCTTGAATCATTTGGTAATCATCCAGTTTATCTGGTCTAACCCAGGAAAAACCAACGTGTTCGTCCAGAACCCTTGTCATATTTGGTTCTTGATTTGTTTCGGTTTTAAAAAAATAATAATTTTTTTCACCATCTACCTTTTCAAGAACAAATTTTAAGTTATCTGGTTTAATTTTTATACCAGTTTCCTCAAATATTTCTCTTAAAGCGCCCTCTCTTGGAGTTTCTCCAATAGTTCCGTGACCACCAACAAGACACCAAAGGTTTGGGTACTCTTTTGGATCTGAACCATCGGGCCTCTTCAATAAAAGTACCTCACCTTTTGTATTAAGTATAACAGTCATAGAAGACTGGTGCGGATTGTCGTTTTTATTTATCATTTTTCACCAACAGTACAGATTAATTAGTTTGTTTATCTATACTATTGACAAATAATTTAATAGATTTGAGTGATGGTGAGATAGCCATGTTATTAAAATTTACAGTAACAGAGCTAACCATTCCAATAATTTCCCCTCTATAATTTAAGACAGGACTACCAGAGCTTCCGTTAGTAGCTGGTATGGTAAATAGTTTTCTATTATCAGCCTCTCCTGAGTAATAACCACTAAATAATGGAACAAGGTCTTTGGAGAAAATGGCCAAGGGAGTAGCTATGTTATAAACTTTATCTCCTAATGCCGGTTCTGTTTTGGAAATAGGATAAGGTCTATCTTGGATTCTTTTGGTAGTCAAAAGACATAGGTCGTTTTCCTTATCGACCTTTTCAATTTTCATTTCCATTTTCTTAGAGTTTAAATCAATTGCTTCAATCTTTTTAATCTCGGCAACATCAAAAATCCTTTCATATTTTCCTATATCAGTTATACAGATGTGTCTTGCGGTCAAAAAATAGCTTTTGTTTCCCTTGTGAGAAACAAGAAAGGCCGACCCACTAGAACCAGCCGCTTGTTGCATACATTGTGAATGGTCAAGCGGATTACAAACTACAATTATTGATTTTTTTTCTATTTTAACAAACTTTCCATTAAAAAAGATGTTTGAATCATTTATCAAATGAGGGGTACAAGAGAATAGAAGAAAAATTAAGGATAAAATTGATAAACGCTTCATAAAATAACTACGCACAACTTATTAAAAAAGTTACAAAATTATTTTATAATTTTTTAATGGAATATTATGACCTTTTGAAAGTTATTGCCGTTACCAAGTCTTGTAAATTAAGAATAAAAACGCTCTTTTCGGATTATGACTTATTTGATGAGCATGATTTATCCACTTTGTGTAACTATTATGTTTCTTTACAGAGTTTAGAAGCAGTTTTTGAAGATTATTTCTATAAAAATCAAAATAATTTGGATAAAAAGATAGAAAATAAAGATTTTTTAGAGACAATCCTTTCTTATATTCAAATTTGTGCTTATTTAGAAGAAGAAGTCAATAATTTTATATCAACAGAAGTAAATTAATCTAAAAAAAGAGCAAAATTTGCTTAAAAATGTTTATTTTTTCTTCTTTTTTGGTAATTCACCCATATCTCGGAGAACACTGGATACATAAGCGTCGGCTTTTTCTTTTGAAAGACCCTTTGTATCTTGAACACACTTTGATTTTCCATCAAATGTCTTATAATTGTTGTGTGAAAAGCAATTTTTCTTATTTTTTTTCTCTTCAAGAGTTGATTTATTTTGATTTTGCTGAATATTTTTTATAAAAGCAAGAACGGCAGGTAATTGAGCCTGATCTAAATCAGCAATTAAATTATTTATTTCGGATTTTATCTCATCCGCTGTTGGTACATCAGTTGAAATTTGCATTTCATCTTGTTCTTTTATAACAAATCTAAATCTTTTCATTTTCTATTCATCCTTTATCTTAAATAGTTAATTTTTGATTAAAAATATGCTACCATAAAAACTATGAGTAATAACTTACAAAGAAAAATTAATAGAAAAAAGTTCTTAGAAGATGAAAAGAAAGCTGAAAAAGAACTACAAAATAAAATAAGTAATATATTCTTACCAGATAACTGTTCTCTTTGTAATCGAGGCTTTGATAAGAAGAGCAGAGAGATGGCTATGAACTGGATGGTCGTCGCTGAGGGTGAAACAAAAGCCCTTGTTTGCCCCCAATGCTGGGAAGAGAGAACCTAATTGAGTAGAAATATAAACTTACCAAAAAGAAGAATATACATCAGAAAAGATGCTTGGGGCGGACCTGAAAATGAATGGGAGCCTGCTTGGTTAATATCAGTAAGAGCATTGCGTAATAGACCTCTTTGTTTTCAAGTATGGGTTGATTCCTGTGCCGCTTGCTATGATAAAATTCCACCGCACTGTTTGTATTGGAAAGAACCCCAAAAAGATCATAAACCTTTTCCATTACACAAAATACAAATGTGGGAGTGCCTCTCGGGTGACATAGAATTATTTATAAAGGAACAATTATTAGATGTTCCTGTAATTATTAATATGGGTAACGGAAACAACCCAGCTAAAGGACGATACTGGTTTAGCATCGATTCAATTCCAGAACGTCAGGGACTTGGATATCCTGACGTTGGTAATGCGGACTTATTGGAAGAACATAAAGAAATGAATGTTGTAAAATTATCAAATGGACAAATTGCCGTTTATCCAAACAATAGATTAAAGTGGTGCCCAGAATCCCTAACAACCGAAGAAGCAATCAAGAAGATACCAGACTGGAAGGTTGCCGAAAATACAAAATGGGATGAATGGTGGTTAAATTCTGATGAATTATTTGGAGAATCCGATTGGGCATATTAATACTATTTAATTTATGATTCGGATTATAATTGAGCATTATTAAGTCTCTTTCAGCAAAGGGTAAGACAGTTATTTCTCAACAATAACCCTATAAGCATCTAACTCATGAGGGTTAAGATCGTGAGATTCAATTCTTTCAAAGTTAGATCTCAATCTTTCTATAATAAAACCCTTAAAGGGGAACATCCAAAAATAAAAAGAAGTAGTGAAATATTCAGAGTATTTTTCAAAATTGGGTTCTTCTTTGAATAACCACCAACGAGCAGCCATAGACATTGTGTAGCCTCTTATTTCAATCCAAGCTCTAAAAGGCGATGGAATAGGAAGCAGACAAAGAGTAAATAAGAAAAACCAAGGGCTCCAAAGACCTAATAGAGCGAAGCTCGCGAATATTTGGGGTGATAGGTAAGCTAGAGGATATAGAATGCCCCACCGCCTATTATCTTTCATATGCATCCACTCATGAGCTAAAACAATTAAAGCTCCACCAGGATTAAAAGTAATCCAATCATTAGAGGGAACATAAACGGTTTGTCCGATTACAGTAATAAAGCGAGTCATAAAACCTTTGTTAAAGAATAGAACCTTTGATAGAAGCCTCATAAAAGTAGATTCTTCTTTGGATATGATTTTGAAATTAGGAAAGTCTTCTTTCATAGCCGTTAAAAGGTTACTTAATTTTTGTTCAACATCAATCATATAAGTTTATCTCCATTTGTGAGGTAAATAGTAATTCAAATTTCTATTTATTATTATGAGATATCAGTACAAGTGGAAACTATTTTTAGAACAAGCCTTATTAGAAGGAAGGAATCAGACTAAACAAGCCAAAAACAATTATTCTGAAATGAGCGCCATCATTGATTATCTATTAGACAAAGATGAAACGCCTAATCATTTTGTTGAAAAATATACTCTATGGCTTGCCCAAAAATTAAAAGAAAAAATAGATCAGATATATGACAGCGAGCGACTTCGCGTCCCAGAAGAAGACCAGTATGACCCCGTTAATCACAGAGAGATAATGGAAAAACTGGTTACCGCAATTAATGAATATTATAAAGTAGAACAAAAGTTAAAGAAAACAAAACCAAATGTGGACGGCAAAAATGGTTATCAATCAATTGATGATTTTATTGATGCCGTCGCGCAGGCATCCGAAGGTAGAAAAGACACAGAAGGCTATAAAAAATACATAGAAAGAGCTTCACAAATAGAGGGCGATATTATCTATAATAACCCAAAAGAATTAATTGTCGTAACCATCGCAGACAACTTTGAAGAATCTTGTGACTTGGGTTATCCAGCTTGGTGTGTTTCACTTCCCTCAACACAGGGAACCCATTACAATGCTTATAAAAATAGAGGAAATAAAATTTATTTCATTCATCACTTCTTTATACCAAAAGCAAAAATTAGACAAGAAGAGTTTTCAAAAACAGCTATTCAAAAAGAATTAAATGGTAAAACTACTCTTTGGAATGAAAAAGATAATAGCAGGGAGCTTGGAGATTACAAAGCTTGGCTATTAAGCAAGCTGGGCGACGAAAAAGGAAATCGCATATTTGACTCTATTGTGGCCGCGGTCGAACAAAACTGGAAAGATAAATCTAGACCAGCGCCAGTTTCAATAAATTCAAGACAACAAGAATTATTGAAATCGACGGTTCAATCTACTATTGATTATAAGTTGAAATATAATTCAACCATTGAACAACCTCCAGAAATAAATTTAGATAAATTTTTACTCAAAACTGATTATTCATCAGATGATTTTTCACCCAATATCTCAGGAGAATGGGTTGCTAAACTTGGTGAAGTGGATATCAGAGTTAAGATCCCGTATAAAAATTTAGCCTTGGAAACAGAATTTAAAAATAACGAAGATTTACAAGAAACATTATCTGGATTATTGAGTGGTCTGGTAAGGGATAAAGGTGATCCCAGCGTTTATACACACTGCTATGTGGATAATAATGGTGTAGAAATAAGTCTCACACTTAAGATTTATGGGATTCTATACAGTTCATGGGGAGGTTCAATGCGATTTTCTCAATCACTTGGATATGGTCTACGAAATGTAGAAAATATGCAAATTCTAAATAAATATATTCCAGACTTTATTGATGATGTAGAAGATACCATCTACAATTTAGTGGATAACAAAAAAGAAGTCTCAAGAAGACTTTTTGAGAATAAAAAGACAATCATAATAAGGGTGGGATAATGAGCAATTACCAAGATCGAATAAAAGTAGTGAATCCTGGTAACCATAATGTTTCAGTTTTGACTTTTTTTATAAGAGTTTGAACCTTTTCCATAAGAGCATCTTTTAAATCTTCTCTTCCTTGTTCTTCTAAGTAAGAACTTACTTTATTTTCATCATATTCTTCAAGAGCAATTGCTGCTAATATATCGGGCCATCTATCATCTTTTAGCGGGCCAGCCACATTAAACAAATCATCTAATCTTAATTTAGCAATTTGTTCTGGTTTAATTTTTTTTAAGTTTTTTCCTGCGGTGGGTCGATGACTTTCACTAACCCCAGCATATAAAGCCTCACCAACTTTTGACAAATCTTCACCTGTTAATACTTTTCCATTCTTTCTAGGGATATAATCTCTGGAATCAAACTGGTTTTGGTTTTCTAGATAATGGCCTATTAAGTCGTGTCTCATAGACCATGACGGATCAGCATAATCGCCTTTTAATGACCAAGAAGTTGGAATAAGTATATGAAGATCATTCCACTCTAAGTCTTTGTTGGTCATGGTCAACAAATCTTGTAACTCAGATGGTGTCCTAAAGGTACCTTGGAGATTATGTATTTTTAAGACAGACTTTATATCGGCCAACAATTTCGCAGAAGGTAAAATAATTACAAGGTTTTGCTTTGTATTCTTATACAAACCTTTTGAAACCTCTACAAACCCTTCAGGATCAGAAGCCATGCCAGCCTTACCAATGATTCTACTTCTACTATCAGAAGCATCTATTAAGTCTAATAGAGGAGCTTCTCTAAGTTGTTTTTTACTTTTTATTTTTATTATAATCATAGAATAAATAGTTCTAATAATCCCATAAACAGCCCGAGACACGCGTATAAATCATAATAGCCCGAAGGGCCTGCGAATTTTTTTTAAAGGCATTATAGCGCGTTTAGTAGTTTTTGCATTTTTATGACCAACCATAAGCAAAGAAAGTATCAGGATCAATTTTAGCAAGATTATCCATTCTATCAAGAGTTATATCAGGATTGATTTCACCAGAAGCATCAGAAGGAGTTGTATTTGTCTTATAAGATTGAATCATATCTTTAACTGCCACAATTTCATTATCCCTAAGTTTATTTTGAGCTTTTAAAGCAGTATAAAAATCTTTACCTAATTCAGCAGCTTTATTGTCCATAGCATTGACAAGATTATCCATTTTTTGAGTAAGAGTGCGAGTAGTTTCCTCTTCATTTAAGAATTTATTCCATCTTTCCATTAATAATTTCATTAGTCGGCTCCAATATTAGACCTAATAAATAGGTATTTAAAACCAGAAAATTCCCCCCAGGATTTTTTCAACAAACAACAATTTTGGCAATGCTTGACTTTTAGGTTAAAGCGGGTTATAATGAGATATAATTTTAGCGAGGACCAAAAATGAAAAAGAATATATTAACAATCCTAATCCTATTAGGTTCAATTATGCCCAAATTCGCTTCAGCAGAAGAACCTTATCTATTTCTAACAGATTATAAGCCCGAATACGGTGATAAAATTTCCTATTATGGAAAAACTTTTAAAGTCAGAAGGGTACGAAGGAAAGGTTATCTTGAAGTAAGATTAAACTTCATGTTAAAAACAGATTATCCTGATCAAAAGTCTCAATATGAGAGAACATTATGTTTATTTAAAATCTATCCCAAACCAAATGAAAAGTTTATTGTTTTTGCTAAATTTGGAAAGAGCGATTATCAGGAATACCGCAATCAAACAGTGGGAGCAGACATCTGTTGTTCTGCCCTTCTAAGAGAGGATGCTGATTGACCTATAATCAGACCTAATCTTTCCCTATACTTGCCTAAGTCTGACCTAAGGTTCCCTAATAAAACCCAAATCTCCAAAAATTACCGGCGATATGTTTGTGTATCTAGTCACCATTTTACCCTAATCATTTCCATATGTTAAGTACTTTCCGGAATCCCCTATAATCCAGGGGGGTTAGGGGGGGTAGTACCCCTGTCTAATCATTTCGCTAACCACTTGACATTGTTCTGTTTAATCATCTTTTTATTTCCCTTTATTATTCCTAAGTTAGGCAATAAGGTTTGTTCCCTTACATCAGGGAAAGAATAACCTTTAAGATCGCCATGATAAGGATGATTAGACCAATAACAAACCCTAAGGACTTGATACCAAAGAGGAATATGTCCAATGCTATGCTAAGGGTACCCAACACGCCGCTAACTATCCCATTTAAAAAGGAAAGTATAATAGCAAAAAGAATAAGGATTACAATGAATTCCATTGATTATTAGATGCCTTTTGTTTAGGTGAATACTATTTATTTTTGGGTATTTAGGGGGGCAAAATACTCCACTACTTTCCACCACTTACCCGCTACTTACCACTTATCCTATAAATCCCCTTTGGTTTAAACGACTTACCCTCTGCTTACCCTAAGCTCCCGACTTGCTTACCTTTATTACCATTTACTTATGCCATCTTACTACCCACCAAAGATCCCTTAGATTCTGCTGGGTTAGGGCAATACCGCCTATCGAATAAAGCTGAATATTATCAGCAAGTTGGACTAACTTATCTTCGTCTGTTGCCCATAGGATAAGTGCTTGAAACTCTTTATCTTTCTGGGTAATCTCTAAAAGTCTTTGAATATCGCCAAGTTCCATCTAACCTCTATCTCCTCGGAATGATTTATCTTTTTGACCTTGTTCCTAAGTATCCGTATTGACTCACCAATAACTTAGGCTTGTAAGTAATGGGAACTGTTAGGGTTTTGATCCTATTGAGCTTACTACCCGAAATGATTAGGATTTCTTCTTGTGGATTGCCCTCGGCTGAAAAGGTAATGGTTCCGGTAGCTTTGATGATTTGCATTATAACCCTCCGATTTACTTGGGCATATTCAAATCCCTGATTTCCTCAATAGAAACGGGATAATAGTCCCATACATCAACGCCGACATTGATAACGGGATTCCCTGAAAAGCTGCCTACTTTCCAAGAGTTATGAACATGCCCGCATAAGACCAATCCGCATTCATGATCAATGGGATAATGAGAAAGAAAAAGCTCAGTCATTCCATTGACTTCCAGGCTTAGAATAAGCTCTTTGTGCCATCCATGAAATAGCTTGCGAATCCCTTTTGCGTCATGATTTCCCATGATTAGGATGATTTTACCATTCAATCTCGAAATAATCTCTACAATCCGAGACTTAGGCATAAAGGCAAAGTCCCCGAGATGATAGACAATATCATCGGGGCTGACCTTTTCATTCCATCGCCTAATCAATTCCTCATTCATTTCATGGACATCGGCAAAGGGACGATTGCAATATCCAATAATGTTTTTGTGACCGAAATGTGTATCGCTTGTAAAGAATATCATTAATGATTCTCCCCAGTTATCGGTTCAAGTAATTGATATCCGCTGACCGAATCCTCGATTCAAAATCCTCAATGATGTTGAGGAGTTCTTCGCTTGCATTTCTAACATCAGTTTCTTCTTGATATAGAAATCGCTCTTGCCCTTCAATTTTACTAATCAAATCGGTGAGTTTGAGCTTTTGCCTTGCCATAGCCGTCTGGATTTCCTGAAGGATAACAAGGGCTTCCAATTGTTCACGGGTCATTTTCATTCTAACCCTCCGATTTACTTACGCATTTGCTTTGGATCTAACTTAGCGGGATCTTTGTACCTTTTGCCGTCCTTAGCACAATCCCAAACATTCGTGATTTCGCGGAGTTCGGGCAGATCCAAATCCTCAATGTCTTCGGCTACTTGGATCTTTTGTTTCACTGCCCTCCGCAACTTCCTGTTATTGTTGCGCTTATCTTCCTTCTCCGATTCAGCGCAAGTGTTCGGAATGATTGGAGTTTTCTTTCTTGATCTCGCCATGGTCTAACCTCCTGAATCCTCAAAGGATTTTGTGTTCACGATTGCATAATCGCTTTTGAGCTTTTGCATTTCACGGCGGAACTTTTCCTCCATGATTTCGAAGACATAGGCGGCTTCTTGTTCTGTGTAGAACTGCAACCACCCTTCGTCAAAGCCTTGGAGGGTTTCCTCAAAGAAAACCTGGACTTCCATGTCAAGCAGCTCTTTGATTTTGTCATCCATTTCTAACCTCCTTAAATCGCTTGGTATTTTACCACGCCCTCATCATCATCATAAAAGGCAACGATTCTGCCCTTTTGTACCAGACTGATAAGAGCCTCAAAGTATTCATCTTTTTCTGGATCGTTAGCCTCCAACATGTCTCCGTAAATCATCGCAATCATTGAGATTTCCATTCGCTCTTTATCAGTCATTTCTAACCCTCCGAAATCCTTAGCGATTCTTGCTTGGCTTAATCATTTCCGAAATAAAGCCAAAGCAAAACATGAACAAAAGCACAAAAAAGCGAATGATTCTCATTACTTACCTCCGAATCTATTGATTGATTGGGTCCACGATTTCCCAAATGAAATCAAGGACATAGCAAACGACTCCGAATCCAATCGGAATCGCAAAAACCTCAATGATTTCCATTACTTACCCTCCGTTCGCTTCTTGAGCAGAAAGACAACTTTCTTCAATGATTTGAACTGCTTAGGCGTCAACGGGATTCCCGTTTGAATCCGCTCGTCTAGCGACTTGACGAAATCCGGTTTAAAATCGGGGACTTGCGGGATAAGCTCTTTTGCCTGTGAAATCCACCGCTTATGAGCCTCCATGTATTTCATGCCTTTATGTTCCATGACCTAACCTCCTGAAATGATTGAGTTATTTGAGAATCTTTTCCATAATCCAGACCGATTCGGAACCTTGCGGAATAACAACATTTTTCAGGCATCGTTCGGCATCCGAACGCAATCGGAAAATGTCAATGATTTCCAAGTCTTTGCCAGGGAGCTTCCGCCCTGTGCGCCTAACTACCAGATATACCTTCTGAAAATC
>Ga0208161_1000526_pt1 | contig 21784 bp, 27 predicted proteins | sample CB_VirMetaG_3_FD_184538 | JGI IMG/M metagenome (GOLD analysis project Ga0208161, IMG submission 184538) | Freshwater to marine saline gradient viral communities from Chesapeake Bay - CB_1508_1S Viral MetaG (SPAdes) (version 4) | ecosystem: Environmental > Aquatic > Marine > Coastal | place: USA...
AGGATCTCCTCCGTCTGCCTCCCATGTCATAGACTCAGCAAAGTCGTCATATTTGGCTCGTCCTCGGAATATAGGATGATGCCTCAGGAGCTGCGTCAGGTTGAAAAGATTGCTGAGCAGCTTGTCTCCGGACTCTGATCTTCGGATCCTCAGCTCAAATCCCATGTTGCGAAGTACTTGGATCCTCGCGTCTGTTGATGTGTGTAATTGTTGTGTGTTGCTCATGTTGTCTCCTAAAAATAGCCGTTTAATTCTGCAAGATACCCGACTGATTCTTTCCAATTGCAAGAGTTTCGATGATTACAGTACGCTGACGGGTAGCGAGTCGGATCATAATAAAAAAATGTTGCATCGTCTTGTCCGCATCCTGGACATCTCCATTTGACTGCTCGGTCTCCTGTGTCTGAGCATCCCAAAAATCTCGCAAACTTGAGTCTCTCTGCCTCGCTATTGCGCAGCAAAGTATACATGTATTTCCTTTTATCGCTATGTGATTGAGCTTTGTCATACGTTCTCTTGTGCTCCTCTGCTCGTCTCAGTCTCTCCTGTTGCTCTTGTTGTCTGCGTCTGAGCTCCTCCTCATATTTGACCTTCTCATCCTGGGCTCTGTTTTTCCAATCCAAAATCTTCCCGGAGTGCTTCTGCTCTTGATAGTGCTCGGTATGATACGCGACAAAATACAGACGAGCAGCATCCTTTGTACTGAGATCAAATGGTGCATCCTTAAACATACCAGTCCACCATGTTTTTAGAGCTGCATGATAGTGTCTCCATTCGTCTGCAGGAGCGTCCTCTGCGAGAGGCAGGATGACTCTGTATTTGTTTTGATCGATAGTGTGAGAGACTGACGTATGGATAAAACATTGAGTCTGTGAGAGTTGCATCCATACGGCACAAGTGTATAGCAAGACGTGATCGTCTACGTCGACAACGAGACAAGAGAGTTTTTGTGCGTTTTGGTTATTTCTCTCTCCCTCAAAAATCGCAGGACTCCAGGAGGCCTGTTTGAGCTTGTCGGTCGGTTCTCGTTTTTTGCCGATAAACTTGCAGAGCGTGTCCCAGGAGTAGCAGAGACGAGTCTGATCATTTTTGTTGTAAATATTTCTAAATGCTGTTATTGTAAATGTGCGCATTGATAATCCTTTGGTTGTTTTTGTGTTGTTACTGTGTGTTGTTTTGAGCCTCAAGTCTGATCACTTGAGGCTTTTTTTTTCGTCGCATGACATGACATGCAATTCGATTTGTGGATCTTCTCCTGCAGCTGCGTAGTATTTACGAGCAGACAATGAGACGATCCGAGCATCATCCTCAATAGGGAGAGCATCGAGTACAGATTTGACCATGTTGTCCAGATCCGGTCTTTTGCTGTGTAGTACTCTCTCAGGAGGAGTCTTCATTGCCTTCGGACGCTTGACGATAAACAGGAGATCGACATGCAGAGATCCATCCGGTATCGGCATATCTTGCAGTCTCTCTCTCATCTCCTTAATCCAAATCTTATAACGCATAGGATAATATGTGCTCCCCTGACGCGTGACTCTCGGACGAGGACAGGCTATCGGCTCGATAGATACTATCATGATTTATCCTCCTCTGTCGGTCTTGACGCAGCAAAAACAGCAGCGATATGCTTGCAGTTGCCTTTAAACTGGAATCCGTCACAGAGACACGTAGAGAATGATCTTGTTTTTCCGGGCTCTTCGTATAGTATCGTTCGATAGTATCCTGTGCCTTTGGTGTTGAGTACGTCTGCTCTCGTGATTCGGTAGGGAATACCGATGATCTCATGATGCTCCGTCTCCATTCGCAAGATTCTGACTTGCTCTGCCTGTTTTTCAATGTGTTTGCTCGGGTCTCTGATCATTTTGTCATCCTGTGTGCAATGTCGTATACTCTCCTAAGATCTTGCAGTATGTCTGCGTATTTGCGAGACGTGAGAGCTGCAAAATAGCGACTAATGGCGACATGTTTCTCCCTACCAGGAGGCCGGCCATATTTGTAGTGCCTAACTGTGCTCACTGAGAGTCCTACAAAATCGGCAAATTGCTCCTCATCATAGTGTCCATTGCACTCAGCAATGAGAGCAAGGAATAGATTCATCACTTCTTTACATTTGATGTTATTCGGGATCCTGGGCTTCATAGCTGTGTATTTTTCCGGGATCTTTGTCGGCAAAAGAGCCGGATTGAACTGTCTACGCATGATTCTCGGCTCTCCATTCTGAGACGTGTACTCTCCATAGGATCTCTCTCACGATTGCGTTAAATCCGTCTATCTCGAGATTGCTGAGATGCTCTGCGAGTCTGACTCTGAGATGGCAGGCAGGCAGTCTCTGTCCTGATCTCCATAGAGAGATCGTGCTACGATTGACATCTATATCTCGTGCGAGATCAGACGCTGATATGTTGTTATCGTCTAGTATTTGATTGAGCCAGGCTGCAAAATCCTGCTCTTCTGTATCGACATAATCTGTCATGTTGTCTCCTGTTAAAATAGTATTGTTTTTAATGTTTGCTTGACTCTCCGGCATCCCAAGAATTATCGTAGTCTACCTCCCAATCATTAGGGAGCGTGATGTCGTGTATCCAAATGGCCGCTTTACTCATACCCAAAAGAGCAAAAATCTCCATTATTGGGTGTCCCACAATATTATGGATCGTAAATCTAAATCTTCTCATGTTGTCTCCTATGTGCCCTTTTTTTATGGGCTCTAATGTGTTATCATACTGTTAACAGACTGACAACAAAATAATTATCTTCAGGAGGAATCATGAAAAAAACGCTTGCCTTTGTCGACGTAGAGACGACCGGACTCAATGCCTGCTTACATGAGATCATAGAGATCTCAATCGTCCGAGTCTATCCTGACGGGAGAGAGGATATATACACAACAAAAATCCGTCCCGAGAGACTTGAGTATGCGGAGCCTACGGCACTGGAGATCAATGGATACAATGAGGAAGAATGGCACTCAGCTCCGTCTGCTGATCTCGTTATGCCTCGGATCGCTGAGATGCTGACAGACTGCGTCATCATCGCTCACAATGTCCGATTTGATGAGGAGTTTATCGCAGAGTCTCTGCATAGGAATGGACTCAGAGCGAGATATGATCGTCGCACCATAGATACGATCACTCTCGCTCATGAGCATCTCTATCATCTTCCGTTCTTGAGTCTGGACTCAATCCGTCGCTATTTTGGTTGGAGTCTCTCAGGAGGACACAGAGCTGAGCGAGATGCTCTTGATTGCATGCGTCTGTATCGTAAGCTGTGCAGAGCTTCTGTCATCTCTCGTCTCTCCTGGAGAGCTGCGTATTATCTACGTCCGATTTTTAGGAGAGCCATTGCCATTATTCGCAAATTCTTTTTTTAACTGCTCTTTGATTTTGATCTCCTGGATCTGATCCTTCAATGGCTCCAGGAGTTGATAGATCTTCTCCTGCCCTCTCTCCAGTGTGTCGATCCGTCCTGAGATGCCGTCCAAAAAACCCTTTCTGTCATGATTGAGATCGGAGATCACTTTGTCATATCGTGTCCGGATCATCTCCTCGTCTGCTCTGTGTTGTATATACATAGCATTGCGTTCCTGCGTGTTCTCGGCTCTCGTTTTTTCAAGTTGTTTATTAGTCTGCAGATACGTATAAATCATCCATGCCAAAAAAGGGGAGTTTGTTGCCAGGTTGATAAATACGTCGTGATATGTACTAGGATCCATTTTTGATTATTCCTCAAATTCTGCTGCAGTCCCCTCGATCAGAGTATAGCTAAATTTGTCGTATCCTGCTCCTATTTGTAAGTGACAAAGTCCCATCAGACGCGCGAAGTCTGCAGGATTTTGGATGACTTGACATCCTGCAGAATAAACATTTGTAGATTGCACAATCTTGCTGCTGTGAGCTCTGTGTATATTGATCCCAAAATAACCGGATTGCTCATTCGTATAGTCTGATTTGTCGTCTCTGTTGTTGTCTCTGTATACCGTTACTTTGCCATTACGCTGACAGAGAGCTTCGTATTTGCTATTGTGCATATCAAGAGACCATACTCCGCGATACTGCCCAGGTTTGAGAATTGCGACTCCGAGAGGATTGCTCGGAGCCAGATGCTGATCCAGTCCTGCCTCTGTTGTGCATTTGTATCTCTCTTCGATCCAATCAAATCCGTTTTTGTAGGCTACGACAAAACGATCGTCAAATAGTCCTGCGCGTCTATTGGGATTGCGTATGCCGATAAGATTGAGATCCCATTCTACGCTTTTAAATGTCTTGTATCCCATCGCGTCAAGTCTGCGAATGATAGGAGGCTCATTGAGTCCCCAATTGACTAAAATCATATTGCCCTCTCGTTGTCTATTGGATTCTCCTGGTACATAACATCGTAGTACCAAAATGCTCCTGAGTATTCTTTGCCTACGATCTGCACAGTAGTCTCTACAAATCCGATATCTTCGTCTGTCAAGATGATGACGTCTCCGATGTTGTAGTATCCAAAAGCAAATGGAGCCTGGTACCTGATCTTCTTCTCCGGTAGAGATTTGCGTCGAATGTAGTCTAATCCTATTTTAATCGCTGTATTGCGATCATGTACATAGTCGAGCTCAAGAGTTTGACTCTGCACTCCGTATCTCTGCTGAGATATGATGCAATACGGAGAGACGATCTCATACGGACTCTCAATGCCTGACAATCGCTCTGCTCGGATATATACCTGTCCCTTATACTCTGAGCCTCCTATGCTCTGAGTCAAGCCTCCTCCGAGTCCCGAGAAGCTAAATTTTAGAGTCTGCTCAAATCCTGGAGCATATTGCACAATCAAATCATTGACTACGTCTGCCTGCTGTGGCTCAATAGCTGAGACTCGCTCAAAAGAGTCTCCTGCTGTGATTGAGGCTCTCGGATTATAGAATAGATCCGTATTGCGATGATCTATGATTGGATAGATGCCTCGTGCTCCTGCTGCGAGTGAGACAGGCAAAAAGGGAATGATATACTTCTGCAAAAACTCATACGTCTTGATGCTCGGATCGTTGATATAGCCTGCAAAAATGTACTGATTGAGGACAGGACGCACTGCCTCAAATGCCTCTCTATCATACTCTATATTGAGAGCTGAGAGAGCCCATGCAATCAAGTCTCCTCCGTACTGCAGATCCTTACCTGTATATGGAGAGATGGCTCCTCCTCCGTCTGTCCACGTCGCAAAATACTCAATGGAGAATTGAGCTCCGTCGTAGTCTAGCTGTCCAATTTCAAAATATGTATAGGCAAATGGCTGCCCCTTCGCAGAGACTCCATTGTACACTGGCCTGCTCGCTACTGTGTTGCCTTTGTTGTCTCGCAGAGTGACGCTCGTTGCATTTGTGGCATGTCCTGCGAGCAAGAGGAAAACCTCGACAGGAGTAGAGGAGATGTCTAGTCCGATGATATAGGCAGGAGTCGCAGGATACTCTATTGCGGATCCGTCCTGATTGATTGACTCTCCAGGAGATCCAATGACAGCAGGGACTCCTTTACCCAAATGTATGTCATTGATCGGGAGGATGCCGTCGACAATTATGTTTTCAAGTTGCCCAGCTCCGGAGGCAAATACTTCTCGCGAAAATACGACATTATCAAAAATCACAGCGTCTCTATTGAGAGCTCTCAGTATCGCAGAGTCAGCAAATACGATCTCATTCTCAACGCTAAACTCTACAAATCCCTCGTCTCTATCCGGATGTCCATATATCGGCTCATTGATTACTCCTGTGAAGTAGGGAATACGCTCATCATACGTCTGCTGCACTATTCCGTTTTTGACTGTGACAAAATACAGAGTAACGAGAGCATTGTCTATCCCGATGCCGTTGATCTGTCGTTTTGCGACGTTAAACGGGAATACAAGAGCGAGCGATATGCTATTTGCCGAGAGCTTCACGTCTCCGACTTGAGTGAGACTCTGTGCGAGTATCGGATCCTCAAGATTGCCTCCGTAAAAGACAAATCCGTCTCCTGTGTCCAGATCGATAGGGAAGGATGAGAACCTGTATATCGTGCCTCGTATGTCTACCTCGCATAAAAAGCAGATCTCTGCTGCGAGATAGTCCTGAGCGTTATAGACTCTCATATCACCTCCTGCAGCGTGATTGTCGCGATCCTGACGAGCTCTCCGGACTCATTGACAAGCTCATCCCCGAGGATGTTTTCCACTTGTACCTCTCCTGTGAGCATGACAAGAGCCTGCTCTGCGTCTCTATGCAGCTCTCTGACTGCTGTCGTAGTGATGAGAGGCAAGTACACTATCGGAGTTTTTGCTCCCTGCAAGTATTTGAGGAGTCCCTGAAGGAGATCGGGGACATCGTTTGCAGTAGCAATAGGATCTCCTGAGACAGCATCTGCAATCCAGTAGTCCGGATCGGGATTGTCTCCCTGCAGATCAGTGATGTCGATGCCTTCTGTCCATGCAAGTCGGAATGTCCTGCGACTCGGACGATAGTTGCGAGCATAGACGATCCCTGACTGAGTCTCGCTGAGCTCTGTCCCTGAGTCTATGCTGATCGTCCTGCCTCGTTGATACTGTTTGCCTGGTATGAGCACAGATCCGAGATGCAAGATCCCGATCCTGAAATCCTTCTCAAGAGTGTCCTGTGTCGTGATTCTGAGTCCGAATGCCTCCGCTCTGAGCCTGTCAAGATTGACGAGTAGAGTCATGCTATTAGGTATCATCATCACATTACTGCTCGGCACAGAGACGCTCACTGCCTCGTCTAGCGTCAAGATAGCTTTTTTATTTGTGGCAGTGCCTCCAAATGATCCCTCGCTATTGCTGACGATTGTCCGCCATGCGTAATTGCCTCCTGATATTTGTACTCTGATCCTCCATCCTGCACACTCGTTATATTTGAGATAAATCGGAGTCGTAGAGGAGCCTTTGAGAGTGCGGCCTGAGACGATTGCTGAGGAGTTGATCGAAGTATCAAACACGTCGAGCACATTCCAAGATCCGGAGCTGTAATACTCAAGTCGTGCAGTCCTGAAATTGTAATTGCTCAAATGCAGTCCGATGATGTCATTCGGGAGGCTCTCATCCTCATGCACTGTCGTATCCGGATCAAGCTTGATCGCGATAAACTCCTCAGGGACAGTCCCCGATATGACTGCCTCTGATCGCCATTGTATCCTCGGACTCGGGCTATTTGCATAAAATATATTATTGATGCTATAGTCTGAGTCCGGAGTGATGTTGTATTGATCTCCTGCAAACGTCTGTCCGTCTCCTGTGCTGATCAGGACATTGTCTGCGACATACGCAAATCTGTCGATTGTTGGATATGCTCTGTACATGAGATCGTCAGGATTGACAAAGTCGTGTATATTCTCTGACATTTGGAATCCTTGTGCGAAGGAGATGCTTGTCCATACTGTCGTGAGAGTCGCTGACGTATAGGCAAGATTTCCCCATCTGACTCTATGCAGATTGCTCGCTCCTCCTCCTCCGTTGCTGAGCGTCGCGACTCTGCCCAGGAAGATCCAGTTTTTCCGATTGCTCTCAGGACTCGCGTCTCTGTAGTACGCTGAGACTGTGCTCGTAGAGAGCGCGATAATAAACTCAACGGTATCGAGAGAGAGCGAGCTCACTGTGATGACATTTGATGACGCATTTATATCGCGGACTACAATCTGAGTCTGTGTGACTCTGAGCTCAATTACATAGTCCTGCGTCGTATCGTCTATTTTGAGATAGATCCCTCTGTAGCTGTTGGTATTATTGCCTCCTGCCATGCTGTATATCCTGGCATGCACTAAGAGTCCTTTCCCACAAATGTCTGCAGCGAGCATCCCGGTAGTAGTTGGATCTGTTGTAAAATACTCAAGATTTTGTATGTAGACTCCTCCTATATTGAGATTCTCTCCTCCTGCGATTGCTATTTTTGAGACTCCGGAGAAGTTTGAGAAGCGATCGACAGCAGGATATGAATAAGAGTACCCTGTCCTATTCCATTCTAAGTCTCCCTTGTTGGCATAGTACGCAGGAGGCAGAGTGACAGTGCTATATCCTCCGAGAGAGAGCATTGCTATGCTGTGATTTGTGCTCGTGCTTTTTGGCTCCGTCAGAATGATAGATTTGCCGATCCAGGAGAGGCCAAAACTACGCTCTATGAGTGAGTTTGCGTCTCCTGTTCTCAGGACTCGTCCTGTCCCGTTGATGTCCTGTCCCATACTTGACCATGTCAGGCCGTCGACAGAGTAGGATATGCGATACTCGGCAAATAGAGACGTTTTTGCGACCATAATATGAGAGGCTCCCTCATCCGTCCAGATGCAGAGATCTCCGTCTGTCATAAAATCATTAGAGCCCGATGTAATTGCGATAGTGACAGGCACATAGGCTCCTGCTGATCGGAGTGTGTGTGCTGACGTAAATGCTGACGGCATCGTCATATAAGCAGGGACTTTGTCTGCGTAAAATCCAAATCTAAAGAGTCCCTTGTCTGCGTAGAGTGCGATGCTGTGAAAAGAATGCAGCTCAATCTCTGTCTGTGTCGTGATGAGCTTAAAAGTCGCTCCGAGATCAGTAGAGGCATATTGCAGGAGTCGATTGCGTTTTGTTGCACTCGTATCATTGTATATCGTCTCAATCATGAGCAGGATTGTGCCTCCTGCCTGAGCCATCCTGAGCCGTTGTATATTGTGATTCTCAAATGCAGCTCCTGAGCCTGTCGCAGTGCCGATGTCTATCTGCTCGTCAAATGCCTGAGCACTCCGGAGATCCCATGAGGAGCCATCCTCTGAGACGTAGGATTTGAGATTGACTGAGTCGTTGTCTCCTGCGATATGCACGAGCAACACATTGCCGTCAGGGAGTCGACACGTCGCACTATGGAGATCGTATGCTGTGATTGACGGCTCCTCTGTGTATACTGTTGTCTCTGTGTATGTGTCATCCTGCAGCAATACTCCGACTTTGACAGACCTCAGTACAGTCTGCAGATGATAAAACGACACCACGAGAGAGCCATCCTGCATATCTAGTCCTGTGACGTGCCTATATTGATTGGAGGATGTTATGCTGAATTTTATATTTTGATACCTGGATATAGTATTTTGAGGATCGCGTCCGTATGTCGTGCTCGTCTGATTGTCCGTAAAGACAAAACCTGCTCCATATCCTGCAAATCCTGCTTTTTTGGTCTCAATCGTCAGATCAGACGGAGACTCCTGCTGTCCCTTGGCTATGAGTTGCATCGGAGTATTTTGCAGACTGACAGGATCTCCTGCTCTCTCCTGAGCCGTTGAAAATGTGCTCTGAGCATCCCATACGTTATTTGTGCCTACGTCGAGAGGCACAAGGAAGCCTCTCATATATTGCGGAGTGACATTTGAGCCCATATCAATAACCTCGTTTTGCTGATCTCATTGACAGTCCGGCTCTCTGCCTGTCTGTCATGTACCGATCAAAATGTTTATAGGGATTTGTAACTATAACCTGAGGAGCTGAGGATCCGCCATTTTGAAGACGATTGACTCCCGGCTCTCCTCCGAGTCTGTTGACCGTTGCTCTGTCTAGCACTGCCTCTCCTGATTTGACTACCGCAATGCTCTCATCGGGAGTCATACCGCCCATATGAAATTTAGGAGCTTGCTGAGACATTACGACTGCAGTCTGTGCGGCTCCGGCAGCAATCGCGGAGGCTATCATGATACCATTAAGAGGAGGAGGATAGATCTGAGCAGCAGTAATCGCCTTTGCTGTGTTAAAAGCTACTTCTCCGAGAGATGCGATTTTGTTCATCTCAAAAAGAGCTCTGACAAGTCCTGCATTCTCTTGCCCTGTTGCTTTTGTGATCGCTCCGATTGCGTCTGTCATATTTCGGAATGTGCCGATAGTAGCCTGCTGAGAGAGATTGAGATGCTCTATTTGTTCTGCAATCGCCTTTTTGCGTAGCTCATTCTCGTCTACTATGTTCTGTTTTGTCTTGTCGCTATTTGCGTCTCTGAGCTCTTGGAGCTTGATCTCTCCCTGCTCTTCGATGACTTGTCTCTCCTCTACGAGAGCCGCAATTGCTCTCTCTCCCTCGGCTCTCACCTGAGCAGCAGTCTGTCTGTCCGCTTCCGTTTTAGCCATAGACTCAGCAGATTCTATTTGCTGCCGTATCGACTCCTGAAGGAGATCATTTTGTCTCACTCGCTCATTTGTCTGCTCTATGATTTGCTGCTGTGGATCTAGCGAGTCAATAAAGATTTGACGAGCTCTGTCCTCCGATGCAATTCTTTGATCTGCGAGAGCTTGTCCTACGGACTGGATCTGCTGCTGACGTTGCTCTGCCTCTAGTCTCCTCTGTTGTGCCTCTGCGATCCGTTGCTGACGCCTCTCCTCCTCTGCTGTTTCGTCTGCGATCTCCGCTTTTGTCCTGATGACAGCTTGCTCTGCTTCTAAAACTTTTTCCCTGTTTTGTACGATTGCATTTGAGAAGTCTCGCTCTTTTTGGATCCTCTTGAGTAGCTCTCCTCTAAATCCTACGAGAGCAATGTCTGCCGTCGCTGCACTCTGATTTAGACCTTGCTGTATTAGTTTTTGATCACTGAGAGCCATTGCCTGATTGAGGAGCTCTGTCTCCTCTGCTGAGATCGCTCCTGTGCTCTTGATCGCCTTGTCTAGTATGATGAGAAGTCTCTCTTGCTCTTGGATCCTTTTTTGCTGAGTTGCTAGCTCTGATTTTGTTTTGGCTGTTGAGATGTCTCTTGCCTGAGCGAGATCGTACTCGAGCTGTGTGATCTGTCCTGTCAGGAGTTGATACTCTCTATTTGCGTCCTTAAAGTCTCCGGTGACAGCCTGCACGATAGCAAATTGCTCGTCAAGTTTGCTGTTTGCCTCCTCCTGAGCCGCTGCGAGGACTCTTTGCTGCTCTGCTGCGAGACGTGAGGATCTCGTATACAGATTGTACGCTGCTGTCCCTGCCACGACTGCAGCAGTGAGAGCCATCGTCACTGGTCCTCCTTTGATTGCCTGCTCTGCTGCCGTTGCGAGTCCGTCGGCCATCTCAAGAGCTTTTTTTGCGCTGTCATCTAGTCCTGGGATGAGCTTGTCGACTGCGAGAGTAGCGGCTCCCATACTCGTGCCGAGAGTCTCCGCTCCGTCAGAGAGTGCATTTGTCTCTCCTGCTGCGTCTGCAAATGAGATCTTGATCTCCTGAGCCGATGATGATGCCTCCTGAGCCATCTTATCAAATGAGTCTCCTGCGTCTTTGCTCATCGCCTCGTATGCTGCTGCTGTGGCCTTTGCTGCTTTTTTGCTCTCCTCTGCTGCTTTTTTCGCAGCTTTTTCGGATTTGTTGAACTCTGACGCAAGAGCTCTCGTCATTGCCTGAGCCTCTTCCTTCGTCATGCCAGGGATTTTTTTTAGTGAGTCCTGGAGTTGTTTGAGATTCGCTTTTAGAGTTATCTCGACGCTTTTATTGACATCCTCTGCCATGACTACCTCTTTTTCCCTTGTTTTATTATGTCTCTCGCTATCGCATTAGCTAATTTGTTGCCTGCCTTGCGCACAGGTACCCATAAAAGCTCATTGCTCGTCTGAGTGCCGTATGCGAGATTATTGAGAGTATACCGTCCTGTTTTGATTGCCCAGGCATAAGGAGCTGTATTGCGTATAAATGCAATTATATTCTCTCCGTCAATCATGACTCCTCTCTCAAGTTTGTTTTTGGAATCCTTGCTTTTGTCTGAGATCTCTACCTGACTCGCATCCTCTGCGCTAAATTTGCCTCTGTCTTGCATGCTTTTTGCTATTGCATAGGCCTGAGCAGGAGATGATCCTGAGTCCTTGAGTCTCGTCATCTCTTGCATCATCTTTTTTCTCGCTGACGGAGGAGGCTCGACTCGGACAGGCCATTGACGATAGGCCTCCTGATAGATCTTCTCCATTTCGTCTTGCATTGTTTTTTTAATGATAGGATTTGCGTCAAGTAGCTGATTGACGAGTCTCTCTAGCTCGTCAGAGACAGATACTGCTGCATTACCCTGTTTGTAAAAGACCTTAGCCATCTTTGAGCCTCTCTCTCATGCGTCTCGCTTGTTGTACATTATACCGCTTTTTTCGCTCATCTCGTTGCTTTTGTGTATCCTGATCCAAAATATAATCAGCAATCAAATCTGTCTGCAGCTCGGAGGAGAGAGTCAAAAACCATCCTGGATCTTTATGCCAGTGACGCGAGATCTTGAGAGCGAGCCGATCTAAGTGCCCGGCTCCGGAGAAGAGGAAAAATTTGCTCTTTCGTCGACCTCTGCCTCGGTAGGTATACGCTGAGACATAAATGACAGGCACTTGACTCCCTGCTCATAGATTGCCGATGCCGTTACTCCCATTTCGAGCAGACGATCAAGGCACAAATGACCGTAGTCACTAGCACGATGCTTGACAGGTCGGTATTTAGGCAGCTTGGCAGTGTGATCAATGCAGACTCCGATAGATCCGGCACATAGACGAGCGAGCTGAGCATTGTCTGTCTCTGCACTCCATAGACTCACGAACTCAAAGCATGTCGCCAGGGAAGGAGAGGAGATCTCAATCTCCCCTCCGAGCTTTTTAATAGTTATTTGCATCTGTAGTCTCCTGTGGTTGTCTAGCTATAAACAACACCGCCATAACAAGTAAAGTTAATTGTAAATGAGCTAGGATCTCCCTCTGAGAAGGATGCAACACAGACGCATTTACTGAGAGTAGCTGTATGAGTATCTGCGTCTCCGAGAGCAGTAGCGTCTACTGTATACTCAAGATCTACGCAATAGAACTCTACAAATGGAGAGCCTGTTGATCCTGTGCTGACGTTACTCGCATATTGTCCGGTCTTGTTGATGAAGTCCAGGATTGAGCCAGCTTCTGACGCGTCTGTGAACTGACGGAAATAAGCCGCGAATGAGCCGCTTGCAGATGGCTCGTCATCGCCTTTGCGTACTGTTGTGATAACTCCTCTGTCTCTGATCACAGTCTGAGCCGCTTTTGGAGTGTCAATGCTGAGATTGCCCTCTTCGTAGCTGACTGCGAGAGTGACAGGAGTTCCTGTGCCGTCCTTTAATGTGATGACACCGTCTCTGCGTGTTTTTGGGATTGTTGAATAGGCCATAAATGCTCCTTATTAGGTTAGTTGTATTGTATGCAGAGCTGACAGCTCTATCTCTGAGATTAGATACTCCTGAGAATCCGGAGTCCGTCTTGTTGCTCTCTCAAATCGGATCTCGATACCCTTCCCAAAATTGGGATTCATGAGAGCTTCGATGACCTCCTGTTCTTTGTCGAGTGCATTGCCATAGTCCAGGATCAAATCATGAGGACGGAGTCTGTATGCTATTTTGATGAGCACCATAGTCTCAACGTAAAGACCGACCGCTCTCCTTTGTCTCTCGTTTGCCTGCTGTGAGGAGGATACCTCTACGGCAAATCCGAGATGAGCGAGAGTATTCTGAGTGCGTCCAAATAGCTCCGGTAGTTGTCTGACCTCGTTAAATCCTGACAATGCTCCGATTTTGTTGGCGAGTGCTCTCTGTACCTCTTTGACCGATACGCTCATTAGTATCTCCGTCTCCAATAGTATTCTCCTGGACGATTCAAGAAGATCGTAGGCTGTCCTCGTGTCCTCTTGTTTGGATCGTCTGGCTCTCCGTTATGATCCTCATCATACACAAAATTTAGAGAGTCGAACTCATCACGATAGAGACGATAGTGCTCATTCGCAAGATCCAAATATCTCCCGTTGCTCTGTCCGAGAGAGCTATGGAAATCTCGGAATATGAGATAGAGGCTGAGATGACGATGAGACTCAAAAAAGCTCTCAGGAGTCATCATGAGATACTCGTACCCCATCCCTCTATTGCGTATGCGTCTCAGGAGTTGAAACCATGCGTCATCTATGTACTGCTGATAGCTAGTCAATGAGGACGGCCTGAGATTCTCAAGATCCGAGTATGTTGCTGTCAAATCGATGTCTGAGACAACAGGATAGAGTCTGCGACGGACGAGAGCTGCCATCCTACGGAATAGATACTCTTCTCCGTCGATCTCTAGTGTCCACTCCTGGACATATCCCTCACCTAGCTCCAAAGTCGCAGCGAGTTGCTCTGCCGTATGCGTATATGATACTGTCCCACTAACCGCGATTGTCGCAGAGGCTCCTGAGATGAGATCTGCTCCTGTTGGTTTGGTGATCGTATACGTCGCTGACGTTGGCACGAGCTGAGAGCCATCGCGATAGACTTTGATCTCAGTAGTCTGAGACCGGCCTCTCTCGAGTAGCTCAATAGCTCGGATTTGTGCTGCGTATGGAGTAGATGAGGACATCTATTATGCCTGCTGAAATACTACAGCCCAATTTGAGCCGTCGCACATTACAAGAGCAGCTTTGCCTGCAGCAAGTCCTGCTCCTCCGATGATTGGAGAGCCTCCGTCAGTTTGGATCACAAAAGAATGAGCCGATGACGCGCTATTCTTGAACCAGAACCAAGCTCCGTTTTTTTCAGCAGGCACTTTGATAGTAGCTGAGGAACCTTTGTTATTTGTGATTACTTGATACTGAGAATCACTATAGCTCAAGTTTTTGTCTGCTGTGATTGTCTCAATGTTGAGTCCGTCTTTTTGGACAATGTGACGAGGGATTTTGAATTCTGCTTTGTCTGTGAATGCCATGACTGACTCCTATTGATTTTTTTTGTTTTCTGCTCTTACGATATGCTTGACTACCATATCGCGAGCTTTTTGGTGTGAGATGTTGGATTGCTGAGCGACTCTTTGAGCGATCCTGTCAATCGCGGCTCTTTTGTTATCTGAGCTCATACGCAGCTCCTCCTAATTTGTCGACTCGCTCAATGGCCTTTTTTGTCAGGTTGAGCTCCTCTTGTTTTGTTTTGAGTCTTGTCGCTACTTCTGGTATATGCTGATCTCTCTCTAGTCTGCTCATCGCTCTATTCATAGAGATCAGACGCAGAGACGCGATTTGAGGATGAGGAGGATTGAGAGCTCCGGATGCTACGAGATCACGTCTCCATTCGTCGTATGACTCCTGATCGAAGTGCTCAATCATGCGTCTGCCGATCTGCTCAAGTTTGATCCATTTTGATGTGTGATAATTGCCTTTGTGAGCAGGATACACTCTGAGATAATCATGACGAGCAGGATCGAGTATTGTCCATCCTTTGTCCTGGAGATTTGTTCTCATGATTGAGGAGTCGATACGATTGCCGATGGCTCTTGTGCCGTTGACTCCTGGAGTCTCTCCGATTGAGGACAAAACAGGGAGGAGCATCGGGATGCTCGTCTTCTTCTTTTTTCCGTCCTCTGTCATAGCGTATCCCTCAAATACTTTGAGCTCCCAGTTTTCGGGATTGTGTGCAAAGAAAAACCTTGCGTTAGATGCCTTGGGAATCCGAGTCTGTACTTCGGATTTTTGTTCCCATGGCTGTGCAAATTTGCTGTAGTCTGTCATGTAGTCTCCTATTGAAAAAAAGAGTCAGGAGACCGCAAAATCCGGAGACTACAGAGATGATAGATCCTGCAGACTCCTGACAAAGCGATCTACTAACGAACTGAGAGAAGCTTAACGCCTCTAGCATCCTCGATAACACCAAGACCAAGATACGCATGGCCTACAATGTAGGTGCTTGCACTCATTGGCTTACGGTCAAATTCTACGACGATCTTGCCCATAGACATGAAATCCTTAGAGCCTTGAAGAGCTGCAGGAATACCGTCCACATAGCCGAGAGCCATCGGAGAGATCATGAAGTTATCATAACCTGCAGATCCGTTTTCGTTGACGTGTTTTGAGCGATATACATCTACACCGAAGAGATTGCCTGCGTAGTTTTCACCCTTAGCTGCGAGCATGTCCATAGAGGATTGCATACGGCTCACTGCATTACCTGTCTCATTACGAAGAGAATCTTGTAGCTCGGTCAATGCTTTAGGAGCGAGTACTGCAGCATAAGGTCCAGGAGCGCCAGCTCCGGAAGCAGCTTGCTCGAGAGCAAAAATACCGTCAAAAAAGTCGTCTACGCTGAGAGATGTAGAGTTAGATCCTGCTGTTGAGGAGAAGTTTGCAGCTGCGAGTCCTGTGAGCTCGGCAAAACGAGTCTCATAAGATCCTGCAATGCTCTGAGCAATGCGGAATGGATCGATATCCATAGAGCCGTATCCGGTCATGGATGCAAGGTCGTCAATATGATAGATGATGTACTGACGAGCAGCAACAAGATCAGCAGTCTGTACTGTCAATGCAGTAGCATTCGCGGACTCATCGGAGATCTCGGAAGTAGCTGCAGCCATGCTGTCGTATCCGTCAAGGCCGGCAAGACGTACGCGTACGGTATCACTGCCGAGGCCGTTGATGCTGCCTTGATAGCTCAAAAGAGCAGTATTGCGGAGGTTAGCGTTATCTTTGAGGAGGAGGTTAATCTCTTGAGAGATCATTGCAGCGAGTCTCAGATTGCCAACAAGACCGCCAGATGAGGATACATTGTCAAATGTAATCGGATTAGATGTAGCCATTTTAGGCTCCTATAGTTAGGGGTTAGGTTTTTTTGCTTTATGGGCTCTTCAGCTTTTACCGGAGCGACCGTACCCTGCTATATTCTATCCTATTATAGCATAAAAAACAGGAGTGCAACAATGATCGATATTTTTGCTCGTTGGGTTGATGGCAAGCTCGTCTGTGAACCCAAAAAAAGACGAGGAATGAGCAAGGGAGAGTATCTGCGAGCTCTGCATGCCTGTCAGGAGATGAACGAAGATCAGGACGTAAAAAAGCCCGATCAGAGCGAGTCCGATCGGGCTGAGTGCACAGAGCGAGAGAGTATTAGTACCAATACCAAATGATCAATGCGTCAGCGTCTGTCAATGCGGCTCCAAATGTCAGACGAGCAACACCGGCAGCTCCTCCGTTAGCAGATACTGAGTATTCGTCATTGTCTGCAGGAGTGTCTCCGAGTGCTGTCATATTGCGGAGATTGAGACCGTTTTTAAATACAAGTACGGAGTTGATACTGTTGCTTGGCAGAGTCTGAGCAAGATCGATAGTAGTTGTTGAGCTACCGGAGATCTGAGCTCCTTCCTGAGCAAAAGTGATGCCGAGTTTTGCAGCAGTCACAGAGGAGGAGGCGAGTTTTGCAGCAGTCACACCACCATCGGCGAGAGCAGTAGTACCAACGGCACCGGAGGCAATCTTGACAGATGTAACTGCAGCAGAGGCAATCTTGTCAGAGGATACTGCAGATGTCGCGATTTTGGCAGTAGTTACGGCTCCGTCTACGAGCTCGGCAGTGTCTACGGCATTGTCTGCCAGTTTTGCATTGGTGACAGCATCGTCTGCGAGTTTGGAGGAGTCGATTGCTGTAGCTGCGATTTTTGCAGATGAGACGGCTCCGTCTGCGATTTTGGCAGTAGTGACGGCAGAGTCTGCGATTTTTACAGTAGATACTGCGTCAGATGCGAGAGCAGCAGATCCTACGGAGCCATCAATGAGCTCGTCAGCACCTACGGAGTCATCGGCCATCTTTACATTGGAGATAGATCCATTTGCGATTTTGGTAGATGTGACAGCATCATCTGCGAGTTTGGCTGTAGTGACAGCTCCGTCTGCGAGTTTGGCTGTAACTACTCCTCCGTCTGCGATAGAGATGTCGTCTCCGCTGATTGTCAATCCTCCGGACGCAGTAACAGATCCGAGGCCTGAGAATCGTTGAAACTCAATATTATCGACTCCGAGAGAAGGAGGAGCATCATTGATACATACAAATCCCTGATTGTCGTAGGTATTACCCTCGAGCGCGAACAAAAAAGCACCGGGGAAATCTGCAGAGGCATCCATGTCAGCAGTGCGGGACATTGCGGATCCTGAGCCTGCGAACTCGTATACACCATTTTGTTTTTTATCGGTTTGGTTGAAAAGAAGGACGCGATCATCTGCAGAGAGTGTCACTCCGTCGATTGCGGCAGGAGCAGAGCTGATGTCTACGTTTCCAGGAGCAGCGACTCTCACGTTTTCTTTGATGCTGAGACCTGCAGCAACACTGTCGACGTAGCTTTTATTAGCAGCGTCTGAAGAGTTGCTCGGAGTACCGACTTGCAAAGTACCGGAGGAGAAGTCAAATGTGCCTGTCAGATCCATTTTTGCAGCAGTAACAGCAGAGGCTCCGAGTTTTGCACTAGTGACGGCTCCGTCATTGAGTTTTGATGTGATGACAGCAGCGTCCAAAATGTTGGAGGACTGTACTGCGTCTGTTCCGATTTTGGCATTGGTGACAGATGCTGCTGCGAGTTTGCTAGTGCCTACGGCTCCGTCAAGGATTTTGGCACTGGTGACGGCATCGTCTACGATTTTTGCTGTCTCTACTGCGTCACTCGCGAGTTTTGCAGCAGTAACGGCAGCATCATTGAGAGCTGCTGTCAATACGGCAGAGGATCCGAGTTTGCCGGATGTAATAGCTCCGTCAAGGATTTTTACTGATGTGACGGCATCTGATGCGATTTTGGCAGCAATGACCGCATTATCGGATAGCTGACCGCTCTTAATTTGAACTGAACCCATGGGTTAGACTCCTATATATAGTTTTTTGGTGAAAAATGCATTTTTGTAGTCTCCGGATATAGATCGTTATGATGCCTGAGCGATATAGTCGACTGTCACATAATCTCCGACTGCAGGAGTGAAATTTGTCGTGAATGTCGTGCTGTTGTACTCGTCAAATGTCTCGCCCTCGACCTGTCGGATACCATTATAGTATACTCTGAGAGATCCTGCCTGATATTCTTCCGGGATCGTAAAGCTCGTATTTGAGCCGTTAACCTGAGACGTGAGATCGGCCTGCTTCATGTCTCCTCCTCCTGCTCCTGACTCATTGATAAAAAAAGCAAATCGAAAAGCCATGGCATCATAACTCCTCAAGAATGATAGAGACCTCTGCATTACCGCTCTTGGATGCAACAAAAATAGAGTCCGGTCTATTCTTGCCTCGTCCGAGTCTGAGTACGACATAATTGCTCTGTGGCACTGTCATTTTGTTGCTCGGCACAGCTCCTCCGTCTGTGGCTCCATTACGACAGACATAGAGCTCCTTTCCTTGGGCTCCGAGAGAGATCTGAGTTGCTGCAGATGGCAAGAGGATCTCTGTTGTTGTGGTATCCGTTGCTGTAAAATTATAAAAAGCCGGATACTGATTTAAGCTGCGTAGATCTTCGCTCATGACTGTCTCCGATTGCGATTTTGCCATGCTGCTCGCACTTTGTCTCTATTGGCTGCATAAAAGTCTGGATCTTTGAGTGCTCTCTCCAAAAAGCCCGGAGAATCGGGAGCAGGGATTGCTCCGACATTTGCACGAGGAGGAGGAGTCTGCTGCTGTTGAGTGTACTCTCCTAAAGACTGTATTTGTGAGAGCGTAGATGCCTCCTGAGGAGCTTCTTTTTGTTGTGGTGGTGTGTCTGCCTCTGCGATCATCTTGAGAGCCTGCAAATGAGGACGGATTGTGATCGGAGCATTCTCGGGATTTGTAACCTGCTGATCAAGCCATTCTGAGAGAGTCTGTCTATCTCCGTCTGTTTTGCCTTTTTGTGCTCTCTCAAAACTCCATTCGATTGCCTCAATCAAGTCTGGATCTGTCAGACCATGCTTTGAGATACTTTGATAGCGATCAAAACGCTGCTCGGAGTGTTGGAGTCTTGTCTGCATCTCTGCGAGCTGCTGATTGAGGATGTCGACTGAGCTCATTGCTTTTTCTGCTTTTTCAAGTCTCTTCTCTGCCTCCTCAAGTGCCTGCTCTGCAGATGTTGCTCTGCTCGCGACTTTGCCTATACGTTCTTTAATGATGTTTTCCATCTCTGATTTGAGGACGTATGTACGTCCGTCTTGCTCTATCTCTGTCATTTTGTCTCCTATGGTTAGATTGAGTATTGAGCTCTCTCTTGTCGTATACGCTCAAGTTGTTGCTTTGCCTCTATCGGATCAAGATCCGGATTGAGCATTTGCATAGCGTCTACTGGAGAGATGAGGCCTGCTGTCAGCTTTTGGATGATGTCCTCTCGCTGAGCTCGCATCTCCTCCGGAGAGAGTCCGAGAGGAGTATATACGACTCTGTATCCTGACTCCGGGAGAGATGCACCTAAAAAACGATTGCATAGCATAGCACATTTGGCGAGCATCTCCTCATCTGCTCTCCTGAAAACAGGAGCATATCTGCGCTGTGCTTCTCTCTGTCCATCACGAGAGATTGAGAGTGCATATCCTGATCTTGGATCTCCGGATTGTCTGAGCACTTCGGAGGAGATGCCTGCTGCCGTTGCTACTCTGTACTCATATTTTGAGATGCTGTCCAGGAGCTGAGATGGATCTGCGTATGTAAAAGAGCCGATCAGAGGCTGTCCCTGCATATCGGGCTCAGTCTGAAACATAAGGATGCTGCTCGGATCTGTGCTGATTGCTGATCTGCGTCCTGTCAAGTCTCCTTCGAGCTGAGAGAGTCCGGAGAGATGCAATCCTGCGACATACTTCTGAGGCCATGAGTTGTCTCTGACGCAATGGACATAAAATGAGAATAGTACGGCAGCAGTGAGAGATCCATATGCGAGCTGAGCAGCGTCAAAAGCGTTAAATAGCTGTCCTGTTTTTTCCGCATGATACAACACGACAGGCAAATAGGGGACTCCGTCTCTGCTGCGATATGGATAGTACTCTCCTCTCATTGCCTCGTGTCCCATATACATCTCTGACACATCGGCTCCGATGTCTCCTGTGGGAGTCGCCTCAAACATGCCAAAAATCGGGTCATTGGGATTGCGTATGTCCAGGATGTCCCATACCCAAATAGGCTCTCCTGTCTCCGGATGCATCCTGAGTCTGAGTTCTTGATAGTACAATGGTATATCCGGAGCATCCTCGGAGGCAGCAGCAATAACAAAGTCAGGAGTCACTGCTCTGAATGATAGACCGGGAACTCGTGCGATCTCTCCTGGTACATGAGGAGCAACGTCGACGCGTACAAACATTTCTCTAATGCCGAGCGTCATCTGCTGTACTTTTTGCATGAGCTGAAAAAATCCTGCTTTGCTGACATATCCGTCTCGTCCGATGAGAGCAGATATATCTCCGTCTCCTGTGACATTTGGCTCAGAATGATATAGCATTGCGAGCTGTCTCGTGACTTGCTCAATGGCACAGGATGACAGATCAGAAGGTCCTAATGCCTCGCGTCTATCTGTTGGCAAATGTCTGAGGAGCTCATCCTCAAGATCTTGCTCCCATAATCCTGTCAAAAGTCTACGTCTGAGAGCAGAGTGCTCCCATCTGCGCTCTTCTACTGTATTCGGAGCCTGCGGTTTAGGAGGGACGTTATTCATATTTATCATTAGTACACCATTATTTTTTGTGGTACGTTTGGTCTATAGTCCAAGATCGGGAGGAGACCATATCTGAGAGCATCAACCGCATGGCCATATTGGTCTCGGCTCCTCGCTGATTGAGTCTGTTTCATTGTCCAGCTCTGTATTGATTTGATAGTCTGAGTGCATTCCGGTCTAATCCAAAAGTGACGACGCGACATGATCGCATGTAGTATACTAGCACCAAAATAGACAGAGTGCCGTCCTTTTCTCGCTCGTCTGACGGTAAACGGTAGACCTCTCGGAGGATAGCCGAGGATGTTCTCAAATGCTCTCATGAGGAGGATGTTGCTCATCTTGTACTGATCGCGTCCTCTGTGCTCTCCGTCTCCTGTCCATATCGCGAGATTTGGATCGACTCCGTATCTTTTCAGGAGCTCGAGTATAG
>Ga0208161_1000530_pt1 | contig 21632 bp, 25 predicted proteins | sample CB_VirMetaG_3_FD_184538 | JGI IMG/M metagenome (GOLD analysis project Ga0208161, IMG submission 184538) | Freshwater to marine saline gradient viral communities from Chesapeake Bay - CB_1508_1S Viral MetaG (SPAdes) (version 4) | ecosystem: Environmental > Aquatic > Marine > Coastal | place: USA...
GGTTTGGAGTATCACCAACAGTTTCAAACATTACCACCCAGACAGCCGCTATTCTTTCAGGCGGTGGAGGTGGAGGCGGTGGAGGTAATGGATTAAATCCATCCGGTTCTTGGAATGCATATACATACACTGGTTCTGACCAAACATTAAACATTCCTGGCGATTATGCCTTTGAAAATATCCAATTTAAGATTTGGGGCGCAGGAGGTGGCTCATCTATTGTTACTCTTATGTCTCGAGGAGCTCCGGGTGGATATGTAACTGGTCTTCTTGCAGTTAACCCAGGTGATGTTATTAAGATCGTTGTTGGTCAAGCAGGAACATTAGGTACAGCAACCGCTTCTAAACCTGCCCTTTATGGAGGCGGCGGCGCAATCTCTGATGGTATTCGATGGGGTGGCGGACAAGGCGGTGGTTATTCCGGAATTTTTGCTACAACTGTTTCCTTTGCAAATGCAATTGCAATTGCTGGAGGAGGTGGTGGCGGTGGTCGCATAGCAAATGGCGCTGGTGGTAACAAAGGTTGGGGTGGTGGACCATCTGGTGGTAATGGTTTTCAAAGTACTGACGACTCTGGTACAACTCTTGCGGGTCGTTCAGGTGGTGGTGGTACACAATCCGCCGGAGGTATAGCAGGTACACCTTATTCTGGTATGACTGCTGGTAGTCAACTACTCGGTGGTACGGGTGGTCTATACGGTGCTGGTTCAGGCGGTGGTGGATATTATGGTGGTGGTGGCGCATCTGCATACGGTAACGGCGGTGGTGGTTCCGGTTATTGGAATGGAAGTGTTTCAAGCCCATCTTGGTACATGTCGTCGGGTACTGGCTCAACACTAACAGGTGGTGGTAGTTCTGGTGCTACTGGTTCTGCGCTTTCTCCTGTGCCACAAAGTGGCGATTCTCAATATCAAGCAGGAGTTGGCGTTGGAGGTGAAAGTAGCGCTGGTGGCCCAGGTTTAGTTCAAATATTCTACTAGGAGATAAGATGACAGTATTTTTTATGCATATACCAAGAACTGCCGGTAGATCAACGGGTCAGGTAATTGCTTCAAATTTTTCTAATATTGCTGATAAATCTTTATCTGGATATATTGATCTTAACGAAGATTATTCTTCTGTAGAAGCATTCATTGAACATGATATTTACAGCGTGGCAAAGAACAATCTTGTTAATCCTACGATGATTACTTTCATTAGAAATCCTGTAGATTCTGCTTATAGTTTTTGTAAAAAAGTTGCAAATTTATCAGATGAACAAATTATTCAAACGTCTGTATTAGACTCAATTGCTAATGACATGGTAAAACGTCTCGTTTTTAATTCGGCAGAAGAATTTTATACAAGAACAATAACAGCATTAGATATAGATGCAGCACTTATAAATTTACAATCTTTTGATTTTGTTGGAAATTTTGATGATTATGAAAATGAAATTAATCGTATGTGTGATCAATTTGGATGGACGGTGCCAAGTCCTTTACCACACGTAGTTGAAGAATCATGGCAAGAAACTCTAACAATTCCTGCTGACGTAAGAACACATATTGAAACGTATTGTTCTTCAGATATTGAATTATTTCAAAATTTTTATAAATAATAAAAAAATAACAATAGGAACAATTCAATGAAACTCATTACCGAAATGATTGAATCTGAAGTAGATTTCGTCACCGAAGCAAAAGAAGACGGTGGTAAAAACTATTTCATCGAAGGCGTTTTCATGCAGGGTAACATTAAAAACCGTAATGGTCGTATGTATCCTATGGAAACACTTGCAAAAGAAGTCAAACGATATAACAAAGAGTATGTCGAGCAGAATAGAGCATATGGTGAGTTAGGTCATCCTCAAGGTCCAACAATTAATCTAGAGCGCGTATCTCATATGATTAAAGACCTACATCAAGATGGTAACAATATCATTGGTAGAGCTAAGATCATGACTGAGACTCCAATGGGTAAGATTGTAAAGAATCTTATGGACGAGGGTGCAAAACTTGGCGTATCATCTCGCGGGATGGGCACATTGAAGCCAGGTAAAGATGGCGTCAACATGGTTCAATCAGATTTTCAGCTAGCAACTGCTGCTGATATCGTAGCCGATCCTTCAGCACCCAATGCATTTGTTGAGGGTGTTATGGAGGGTGTTGAGTGGTTACAAATTGATGATCGTTGGGTTCCTCAATACATTGAGGAAACACAAAAGGCGATTAGAAAAGTTTCAAAGGCAGAACTTCAAGAAGCAAAAATCAGAGCATTTGAAAAGTTCTTGAAACAACTCTAAAAGATGAATTTTTATAAATAATATGTAATTGAAATATTTTTCAATAAGGAGATAACAGATGTCCGATAAAGAACTAGAAGTAATTGAGGACGCTGAGGTTCTTGAGACTGGAGATGAAGATCTTTTAGAGTTCAAGGCTTCAATGGGCGATCCTTCTGAGGTTCCTGATCCAAAGACAAAGAAGACAGATGAAAAGCCAAAGGGTAAGGGTGATCCAATGCCCAAGCTCAGCACAAAGGCTGGCATGATTAATGCTGCTGTTGAAATGATGTCTAAGATGAAGAAGGAAGATCTCAAGACTCTCTATGGTAAAGCATTTACCGCTGAAGATGTCGAAGAAGATGAAACAGTAGAGCAAATTGTTGACGAAGCTCCCAGAGAACTTGCCACAATCACTGCCGATGATATTGATGTTTCAGAAGATATTGATGCAATGTTCAAAGATTCAGAACTCGACGAGGATTTCAAGTCTCGCGTTGCTACAATCTTCGAAGCTGCAGTAGTTTCAAAGGTCAATGAGCAGATTGAAAAGTTTGCTATTGAAGTTGAGTCAGACGTTGAAGTTTCAAAAACTGAAATCGTTGATGAACTCACAGAAAAGGTAGACTCATATCTTGATTACGTTGTTCAAGAATGGGTTGAAGAAAATAGACTTGCCATTGAGAAGGGTGTTCGCGCCGATATGGTCGAAGACTTCCTCAAGGGTCTAAAGGGTCTATTTGAAGAGCACTATGTTGACATTCCAGAAGAGAAAGTTGACGTAGTTGAAGAGCTCATCGCAAAGGTTGATGAACTTGAAGAAAAACTAAGCGAAGAAACAGATCGCGCAGTTGAACTTCTAAAAAAGGTTAAGGTTTTTGAGCAAGAAAATATTTTTTCTGGCGCAATTGAAGGCTTAACACAAACACAGGTTGATAAACTTCGTGGTCTTGCTGAGGGTATTGAATTCGTCAGCGAAGAAGATTTCAAAAAGAAGATCAACATGTTAAAGAAGCAATATTTTGATATTGATGAGACGGTAAATGAATCCGTCATCGTTACTGATGATGAGTTTGATCCTATTTCTCTTGAAGAAGAGGAAAAAGGTTTAACAGGTGCTATGGCTCATTACATGAGTGCCATTTCAAGATCTGCTAAAAATTAATAATATTATAAATAAACATGAAGGCTGATTACTAATACAGTAAGGAGAAAACAAAATGTTTCTATCTGAAAATCTACAGAAGAAGTGGCAGCCAGTACTTGAGCATCCTGACCTCACCGAGATTAAGGATCCTCATCGTCGCGCTGTCACAGCTACTCTTCTAGAGAACCAAGAAAAGGCTTCACGTGAAGCTGCCTATGGTTCTGGTGGTTACCAAATGCCCACACTATTGGGCGAAGCTGCTCCAACAAACGCAATGCAGGGCTCAAGCTCAACTGCAGCTGCTGGTGCAGTTGACATCTTCGATCCAGTGCTTATCTCACTAGTTCGTCGTTCCATGCCAAACCTCATTGCTTATGATGTTGCCGGCGTCCAGCCAATGACTGGCCCAACTGGTCTCATCTTCGCAATGCGTCCACGCTACGGTTCACAAGCTGGTTCGGAAGCTCTATACAACGAAGCTACAACAAGCTGGTCCGCTACAGCAAACAACTCTGTTGGTGGTGTTGCTTCAACCGGTCTCAATGGTGCTGGTGTACCAACAGCCGGTAGCGATCCAACCGATCGTGCTTCTGGTTCTGGTTATACCGTTCATACCGGTATGTCCACTACCACTGTTGAAGCTCTTGGCGATTCTGCTAATAACAAGATCTCCGAGATGGCATTCAGCATCGAGAAGGTTGCAGTAACTGCAGTTTCTCGTGCACTAAAGGCTGAATACACCATGGAACTTGCTCAGGACCTCAAGGCAATTCATGGTCTCGATGCCGAATCTGAACTCAGCAACATTCTTTCCGCTGAGATTCTTGCCGAAATCAACCGTGAAGTCATCCGTACAATCAACTATACAGCTACTGCTGGTGCTCAGTCAAACGTCACCACAACTGGTACATTCGACCTAGATGTCGATGCCAACGGTCGCTGGTCAGTTGAGCGTTTCAAGGGTCTGGTCTTCCAAATCGAGCGTGAAGCCAACCAAATTGCTAAGTCAACTCGTCGCGGCAAGGGCAACGTCCTAATCTGCGGTTCTGACGTAGCTTCTGCTCTACAGATGGCTGGTGTTCTAGATTACACACCTGCTCTATCTGCTAACCTAAATGTTGACGATACAGGCAACACCTTCGCTGGTGTCCTAAATGGTCGCATGAAGGTCTATGTTGACCCATACTTCACCAGTGCTTCTGGTGACCAGTATGTTACAGTTGGCTACAAGGGTTCCAGCGCATTCGACGCCGGTCTCTTCTACTGCCCATACGTTCCACTACAGATGGTTCGTGCAGTTGGCGAGAATACCTTCCAGCCTAAGATTGGCTTCAAGACCCGCTACGGAATCGTTGCCAATCCTTTTGCTACTTCTGCCGCCAATGGCGTCATCAGCAGCCAGCAAAAGAACATCTACTATCGCATCGTTACTGTTGCAAATCTTATGTAATAATAAGATCCGAGTCAATCGGGCAAGAGGGGGGCTTCGGCTCCCCTCTTTTTTTTGTTCTCTACGTAATGCAGCTTGACGAAGTTTTTCACGCACTTCAGGTCTCTTGGCTGGATTGTCTTTTTTTTATAAATATATGTATGATATGGGTAAAGTCTAACATAGTCACAGTAGACATATTATATTATAGGAAATAATAAATGAAAACCTTTAAACAACATTTAATTGAAAATGATGAATTTAAATTACCATTTTTAAGAACTATTACAATACCATATAGAAAAGATGAAATTACATTAGTATTTAATGCAGATATTAATGGAAAATATATCAGTGTTAGATCATATTGGGATAGAGAAAAAACTCAAAGAGCTTGGCAAAGTCGTTATGATAATAAAATTTTTAATACTCCTGATGATTTATTTAAACTATATAAATCTCTTCGTAAAAAAGCAAAAGCTGTAATTAAAGAAGTTCAAGTGTCATATACTGACAATCATAAAGGTTATCGCGTAGCTGAATTTATAAAAGAGATTAAGACATGGCATTAATACCAAAGATTGGCGTAAACACTTTAAATGAAAACAATCTTACGCAAAATGTAAATTTTCTATCTCCACTTGGATTTAGATTTCAGCTTAACAGAGCACCTAATGTCGAGTACTTTTGTCAAAGTGCTACTCTGCCCACAATCTCTATTCAAGAAATTTTACAACCAAACCCAATAGGACAAATTCCAAGACCTGGTGATAGAGTCACTTACGAAACATTCACTCTACGATTCCGCGTAGATGAAAACATGTCAAATTATCTTGAAATTCATGATTGGATTATTGGACTAGGTCATCCTGTTTCACTAGATCAATATAAAAATATAAAGAAAGGTGATGGTATTTTTTCTGATGGATCGATTATGGTTTTATCTTCAAATCAAAATCCATCTATACGTATTGCATTCCAAGACATGTTCCCTCTGTCACTTTCACCACTAGCGTTTGATGTCACGCAGACTGATGTAGAATACCTAGAAGCTGATGTTGTTTTTAGATATCGTATTTTTACAATCGAAAAGTTATAAAAATCTATTTACTTGTTTAAAAATTACAGTATAATAGACTTTGTAGTCTCTTTAAGGTAATATAAATGGTAAATATTACATCTTCTGCTAAAAATTATCTAAACTCAATCAAACCAGACAATGATTATGTATCATTGTATGTTAAGTCTGGAGGATGTGCTGGATTCCAGTACGTATGGGGGTTTGCAAAAGATAATAATGATATTCAATGGAGTAATCCAATTGATAATGTGTTGGTAATTGATCCTATGTCCGAGTTATATATATTAGGTAGTACGATTGATTATGTTGTTGAGCTCGGTGGTTCTTTCTTATCCGTAAAGAATCCAATGTCAAGTTCTAATTGTGGGTGTGGAGAAAGTTTCGGTATATGAAAATTGAAGACATTATTGTTATGTGGCAGAGTGACTCTAAGATTGACGAGACTGAATTGTCTCGCGAGAGTCTAAATATTCCAATCTTACATGGTAAATATCTAAAACATTTCTCTGATGAGAGATTGAAACTTCGTGCTTTTAAGATGAAACAAAAGCAATTACAACAACGCTTGATGGATTACTATAGAGGCGATCTTAATAATCCAGAAGATCTTGCTGAACTTGGGCGAGAACCTTATCCATATAAAAGACTTAAACAAGATATAAATTATTATGTAGACAGTGATGATGAGATGGTGCAGTTAAATACAAAAATAGCATATCAACAAGAGATGGTTGATGTACTCGAAGAAATAATAAAAGCAATAAATTCGAGGGGTTATGTCATCAAAAACAGTCTGGATTTCCTCCGATTTACTTCTGGACAATAATGATGTTAGAGCGAACACGTTGATAATATCGAAGGAAAATGAAGTATATATGAAGGTCGATGCAGAACCTGTTATACGACAGGAGCTGTCGGATTACTTCACGTTTACAGTCCCTGGTGCTAAGTTTATGCCTGCGTATCGTAATCGTATGTGGGATGGCCGTATCAGACTTTACGATGGTAGAACAAAACAGCTGTATGTTGGATTATTGCCATATGTTAAACATTTTGCTGATGAACGCGAATATGATCTAGACATTTTGGACAATATTGATATACAAGAAAATTTTTCAGTAAAAGAAGCAAAAGAATTTATACAAGAACTCAAAACTAAATTTACTCCTCGCGATTATCAATTAGAAAGTTTTGTCCATCTTGTACGAAACAATCGTAGTTTACTTGTTTCACCTACTGCTTCAGGGAAATCATTTATTATATGGCTTTTGACTCAATGGTATGGTGATTCAAAAACTTTAATTATTGTCCCTACAACTTCGCTAGTACATCAGATGAAATCGGACTTTGTTGAGTATGGTTCTGATGTAAATGATATTCATATTATTATGAGTGGTCATGAAAAACAAACAGATGCAAGAATAGTAGTATCAACATGGCAGTCATTATATAATTTACCAAAGAAATATTTCTCTCAATATGAGGTAGTCGTTGGAGATGAATGTCATTTATTTAAAGCAAAGTCTTTGACATCTATCATGACTAAGTTAGTTGATTGTAAGTATCGATTTGGATTTACTGGTACGCTTGATGGCACACAAACGCATAAGCTCGTGCTTGAAGGATTGTTTGGTAAAGTAAAGCAATTTGTAAAAACAAAAGAACTGATTGAACAAGATCACCTGGCAAACTTTAGAATTAAGTGTTTAGTTTTGAAGTATACTGATGAAGAAAAGAAACTTGTCAGTAAGATGAAGTATCAAGATGAGATTGATTTTATAATAAGTAATAATAGAAGAAATGTTTTTATAAAGAACTTAGCATTATCATTGAATGGAAATACTCTTTTATTATTTCAATATGTAGAAAAGCATGGAAAGATACTTTATGATTTAATATCAAAGTCGGTGGAAAACAATCGAAAAGTCTTTTTTGTATACGGAGGCACGGATGCAGAGACACGCGAACAGATCAGGGCTATTACCGAAAAAGAAAAAGACGCAATCATTATTGCTTCGTATGGCACTTTTAGTACGGGGATTAATATTCGTAACCTTCATAATATTATTTTTTCTTCTCCCACTAAGTCTCGCATTCGCAATCTCCAATCTATTGGAAGGGGGTTACGCAAGGGTGATGAAAAAACTAGGGCGACGCTCTTCGACATCGCCGACGATTTAAGAAACAAGTCAAAAACAAATTACACACTAACACATTTTGCCGAAAGAATAAAAATCTATAACGAAGAAGAGTTTGAGTATAAAATTTATAATATAAATTTATAAAAAAGGTTTACTAATGGACCAAAATATTTTATACTTTAAATTAGTTACTGGAGAAAATTTAATTTCTTCTGTTGATGGAGAAGATGATGAAGGATTATTATTAGTCAATCCTCTTCAACTTTTTTCTCGGCATACTAACTTTGGATCTTCAGTTAAAATATCAAAATGGATTCCTTTTGTTAATGAACAAGAATTTTTTTTAAGAAGGAATCATATAGTAACCTCTGGTATTCCAACCAATGATATAGTTGATTTTTACAATCAGGCTTTGGAATCTTTAGAAAATACGCAATCTCGTGAGTATGAAGAAGAAATAACCAGAGCTTTATATGAAAAATTTGCAAACACAAATATAATGGTACACTAATATGGCAAAGAAAAAATTACAACATTATGTAAACAACAAAGAGTTTCTTGCTGCAATGATTGAGTATAAAAAATCAGTTGTTGAAGCAGAGAAAAGAAATGAACAACGACCTCCTGTCACTCCGTATATTGGCGAGTGTATTATGAAGATTGCTGTTCATCTTTCTCATAAACCAAACTTTGTTAATTATACCTTCAAAGATGAATTTATCTCCGATGGTATTGAAAACTGTTTACAATATATCGATAATTTTGATCCAGAAAAATCTCAAAATCCTTTTGCGTATTTCACACAAATTATCTTTTATGCATTCCTAAGAAGAATTCAAAAAGAAAAGAAACATCTCTATACAAAATATAAATTAGCAGATGAAATTAATGTTACAAATATGAATTATGATACACAAGATCATGATGGTGGCACTGATTATGTAAACAAATCAAAAGCTGATGAATGGTCAAGAGATCATATTGATGTTTTCATTGAGAATTTTGAAGAAACAAAACGCAGAAAAAGAAATAGAAATACTGCAGTAGATACGTTGATGTCAGATTGATAATATGAAAGCAGCAATTATAACTGATACACACTTTGGTGTGCGTAATGACAGTCATATTTTTTTAGATTATTTTGAAAAATTTTATACCAATATTTTCTTTCCATATATCTTAAAAAATAATATTCAAACCATCTTTCATCTTGGTGATATTGTTGATAGGCGAAAGTTTATCAATTATGTCACTTTGAAAGAATTTAAACGAATCTTTGTTCAACCTTGTATTGATAACAATATCAAACTTGTTGGTATTGTCGGCAATCATGATATTCCATATCGGAACACAAATGAAGTCAATGCAATGAATGAATTGTTTAACAATCCTAATATCACATTCTATTCAGAGCCAATTGAATATAACTTTAGTGATTGTATTATTGCAATGCTACCATGGATTAATAATACTAACTATGATGAATCTTTGAACTTTGTAAAGAATACAAAAGCACAAATTTTATTTGGTCACTTAGAACTCGCTGGTTTCGAAATGTATCGAGGTATGCCAAACCCACATGGTATGCAAGCAAGTCTTTTTGATAAATTTGATATGGTATGTTCAGGTCACTTTCATCATAAGTCTTCAAGAGGAAACATTAACTATCTTGGTAATCCATATGAATTATTTTGGAATGACTATAATGATCAAAGAGGATTTCATATTTTTGATTCTGAAAAAAGAGACTTGACTTTTATTCAAAATCCATATAGAATGTTTAATAAGTTATGGTATGATGATTTTGACATTTCTTCTTATGAAGAGATTATGAGTAAATATAATTTTGAAGAATATACAGATACATATGTGAAAGTGATTGTTAAAAATAAAAATAATCCTTACTGGTTTGACATGGTATTAGATTCCCTGTACAAAAATAATCCCGCAAATGTTTCGATTGTTGAAGATAATAAAAATTTAGATCAACAATCTGAAGAAGAAATTATAAGTGAAGCGGAAGATACGTTGACTTCGCTTTTTAAATATGTCGAAAAGATGGAAACCAAAGTAGATAAACAAAAGTTACAGCAACTATTTTCCAATCTTTATATTGAGGCACAAAACACGGAAGTTGCATGATTCATTTTCATAATGTTCGGTGGAAAAATTTTCTTTCTACCGGAAACAGTTGGACTGAAATTCAGTTTGACAGAAACCCAACAACTCTAATTATTGGAGAGAATGGCGCAGGTAAATCAACTGTGCTTGATGCATTATGCTTTGTTTTGTTTGGTAAGCCATTTCGTAAAATTAACAAACCACAACTTGTTAACTCAGTAAACGGAAAAGGATTACTAGTAGAAATCGATTTTAGTGTTGGGAATAAGAAATATAAAATTGTAAGAGGATATAAACCTCACGTATTTGAAATTTGGCAAGATGGTATAATGATAAACCAAACAGCCAAAATCACCGATTATCAATCAGATCTTGAAAAAAATATTTTAAAACTCAATTACAATTCTTTCACACAGATTGTAATATTAGGCTCATCTACCTTTATTCCTTTTATGCAATTGCCAGCATGGCAAAGGAGAGAAGTAATTGAGGATCTACTTGATCTCAAAATCTTCACTTCAATGAATCTTATTTTAAAAGAAAAATTACAAACGAATAAAGAAAACTTGAAAGAGATTCGTCATCAAATTGACCTTGAAGACGAGAAACTGAATGTACATAATCATTACATTGATGAAATTCGATCAAAGAATAAAGAAAGAATTGAAACATTAAAAACTGAAATTGAAAAGTCAGAAACATCGATAGTAAGATTAAATGTTGATATTGATTTGAATAATAAATTAATTGATCAATTAAAAGACTCAATTAAAGATGAAGATAACGTAAACAAAAAACTCCAAGAGATTCTCAAGATTGAGAGCAAGTTTGAAGATAAGACAAAGAAACTAAAAAGTGAACTCAAGTTTTATGAGCAAAATGATCATTGTCCAACTTGTACACAAGAAATCTCTTTAGAGATTAAAGAGACAAAGATCAATGACAACAATCAAAAGATTCAAGATGTGGTAGATGCTCTAGAAAAGTTACAGATTGAACTTGATAAAGAGAATCAGAGACTACTTGATATTCATGAGATTAACTCAGAGATTAAAGAGCATCTAGAAAAAGTATCTGACTGTAACAATCAGATTTCTTCATTAAACAAGTACATTGGTCAATTAAGAGAAAATATTGACACAGAGGTTGCTGATGTTGGTAGTCTAAAGAATGAAAATAAAAAGGTAAAAGAGATTGAGAAAAAAATAAAAGGTTATGAAAAACAAAAAGAGGATTACCTTTACGAACAACAACTCTTAAATGTTGCCGCTGACATGTTAAAGGATACTGGAATCAAAACTCAAATTGTTCGGCAGTATGTTCCAGTTATGAATAAACTCGTAAATAAATATCTTGCTGCAATGGAGTTCTTTGTAAGTTTTGAATTAGATGAAAATTTTGATGAGTCTATAAAATCAAGACATCGAGATAAGTTTAGTTATTCTTCTTTCAGTGAAGGCGAAAAGATGAGAATTGATTTGTCTCTATTACTTACATGGAGAGCCATTGCAAAAATGAAAAACTCTACCAACACAAACTTACTTATTTTGGATGAAATATTTGATGCTTCATTGGATACTTCTGGTTGTGATGAATTTCTAAAACTACTCAATGAACTTGGTAAGGATACCAATGTGTTTCTCATCAGCCACAAAGGTGATGTGTTGCAAGACAAGTTTCGTTCTGTCATTCGTTTTGAAAAATATAAAAATTTCTCGAGGGTAGCAGCATGAAAAAATGGGGAATCAAAATTTTATTTGAAAAAAGATACATTTGGATTTTACACATAGATCCAAATGTACAATATGAAAATGTAGGACCAAGACTATTCGATACAGAAAACCAAGCAAATGTTTGGGCAAAAAATTGTGGTATTAAAAATTATATCATTGAGGAATATACATGTTTGAATTAGTTGATAAGTATGATAAAATTTTAAAGACACCAACGCAACCTTGGGACTTTAATAATAACTATACCGATCTTTCCGGTAAAACGTGGGAGCCTGAAGAGTTTGCAAAAAAATTAGCATTGACTATGATCAATAAAAATGGTGTGGGGCTTTCCGCAAATCAATGTGGGCATTCTGTTTCTGTTTTTGTGATGGGTGATCCAAGCAATGAAGAAACAATTATGGCATTTTTTAATCCAAAACTTATTGACTTCATGGGAGATTTAGTTTATTATGAGGAAGGTTGTTTATCATATCCTAAATTATTTGTTAAAATAAAACGACCATCACAAGTACGTATGAGATTTTCAGATGCTCAAGGTGAAACGACAACTACGAAGTATACGGGATTCAGTGCTCGTATTATTCAACATGAATACGATCACCTTTCAGGCGCTATATTTACGGACAAAGCTAACGATTATCATCTCTCCCAAGCTAAAAAGAATCAGAGATTGCTTATGCGAAGGGTTAACAAAACTGCCGCTCGTTGAGGTTAATTGGGTAATTGGTCAAGGTGAATCTACACCTATAATTAGATTTAATAGGTATAAACGATGACAAATTTTGATAAAGTAGCAGAATTTATGAACGCCTTTGGTCAAGATGTTGAGACTGAACCACAATGGACTTCTGTTGCACAATTACGTTATAAATTAATCAAAGAAGAACTTGATGAATTGAGTGAAGCATTATACGAACGGAATCTGATTGAAGTGGCAGATGCTCTTACTGATTTACTTTATGTTGTTTATGGAGCAGGTCATTCTTTTGGAATTGATCTTGACAAATGCTTCGAAGAGGTTCATAATAGTAACATGAGCAAACTTGGCGAAGATGGTAAACCTATCTATCGCGAAGATGGTAAAGTATTGAAAGGTCCGAATTACTGGGCTCCTAATTTAAAAAAAGTTTTGAATGTCTAATGAATTCCAAAATAGATTAGATTCTTATAATAAAGACCATTGCTGGCAATATGACATAAGAATTAATAATTTAGAGCATGATCTCAAAGAAGCATTTTTAACCAAAGAAGAAGCTGAAGCTATAACTCTTTCAGATTTTAGTTTTGAAAGAGTTGTTAATAAAGAAACACAACAACAAATGGTTGAGTTTATCGAGAGACACGAATGGCTCGGTAATATTTCTCAGATGTCTTCGCATTGGTTTGCTGCTTATTATAATGGATCTTTATTTCCAAAACTTGCTGGTGTTATTATTATGAACCAGCCAAATGCATTTTCGAAAATGCTTGGCGAAGATACTCCGAAATTGGAAAGACTTATTAGTCGCGGCGCTTGTATTAGTTGGTCTCCAAAACATTTGGCATCTTCGTTTATTATGTGGTCCATTCGTTGGATGGTCAAAAATACACAATATAGATTATTTACTGCGTATTCTGATCCAGCAGCAAAAGAGCTTGGTACGATTTATCAAGCATGTAATTTTTATTATCTTGGTAATAAGTTTGGCGGCACAGAAAGATACATAAGCCCATATAGTGGTAAAGTTGTTTCTGATCGATATTTTCGTCAAGTTTATACGTATAAAAAATATGCTGAAGAGCTTGGTATTATTTGGGATAAAAAATGGGAACAAGAAATTCGTGGAATGCAATGGGAAAATGTTCCAAATGATATTGAAGAGAAACTAAGAAATCAGTCTAAGATAGCTCTAAAAAAAGCTGAAAAAATACTTGACATTCCAACAAAACATAAGTATGCTTATGTATTAGGTGAAAATAAAAAAGAAACCAAAGAGTTAAAAAGATTGTTTTTACAAAAAAATAAAGTGTATGAATATCCAAAGGATAGATAAATTATGGCAAATCATGTTAACAGTCACATTTCTTTCGAAAATCTTTCAGAAGAAGCAACTCAGTTTTTATCAAATATAATGCCATCTTTTGATACGCCGACTGCAAAAGTACTTGAGTATTTTTTCGAAGAATCAGAAGATACTATGAATACATATGCTTGGTGTGTCGATAATCTTGGTGCGAAATGGGTAAACTTCGAAGAAATCGGAGAAGATACTTTCAATATGTTTTCAGCGTGGAGTTTCCCAAAAAGATTCGCCGATACACTTTATGAAAAGTTAGTAAGTCTAAATTCTCCAAATTTAGAAATGTGGTGCACCTACGAAGATGAGATGCCAAACTTCATTGGTGTTTATGGTCGTGGTCCATATGAAGCTGAATATGAAGAAGAATTAGACGAAAATCTTTATGAAGAAGAAATTGGGTCTTTGCCATATAATGAAGAAACAGAAGAATTCAATGATGAGTGGTGGGAATTGGCTTATGGTTGGCAAAACAGAGAGAAACAATACTTCCAAGAAATATTGCAAGAACAAAAAGAATTGTGGAAAACGATTGAGATTTCGTATACATACTAATATAATATATGAAATTGGAGGTATGATATGAAAGAGTTAGTTCGCCCACATATTGATCGCGAAGATATTATCGGCAAGTTTGCTGAACCAGAAGATATGAATATGGTTGTTCAAGAAGATTGCGATTTGTATAGTCTCAATCCTCATGATCCTGATCAGAAAAATGAAGAGAATATTATCTTCAAATTTCGCAAGGGTGTCTTTACAAAAGAAGAACAAGAACTAGCATATGCAGGTTTGCGCGAAGCAGCAACTGAATCTCAAAACCGAGGAAAAGCTGCTGGTCCAAGAGGCGATAATTTGGGTTCTGGGCAGCGTAGTCATCGTGATTGGGTGACTCCTTATCAACTAGAAGTAATTGAATACTTTTCTGGTAATCGTTTAGTTGAAGAATTTCCAACTAAAAAAGATGCCAAAGAAGAAACACGAGGTCAGGTTTGGTTGCGGTCAAAAGTCATTGGTGATAAGTATGGCGAGTATGATGGTTGGTTTGACCGTTGGGTAACTCGTATGCACAACCAGCCTCCTAGTGTTCAAGCACAGGAAGCCGAAGAAGTTTGTAAAATGATTTCAGAAACAAATTATGCGCAAACTGTTTTGTCTGGTATCGCAGGTTTCTATGATCGTTATCCTCGTATTCCATATGGTCGTCCTGCTGGTTATAATGAGAAAAATCCAGAAAAGTTTGCCATGAGTTTTCCATATCTTCGTAAACTCAATAATATCTTTAGAAAAGAATTGCCTGTGCGATGGGCAGCACAAAGAGCAGCAGCTGATAAACTTGATCCAAAGTTTCTAATTGATGAAACAGTTTTTACAACACTGACTGTAAATTATAACTGGCGAACTGCAGGTCATCGTGATGCTGGTGATCTTTCTTCTGGATTCTCTAATATCTCTGGTATTGGTAAAGGTTGGAAAGGATTTGTATTCACACTTCCTGAATGGGAAATTGGTATCAATTTACAACCAGGTGATTTGCTTCTCGTAAATAATCATGAAGGCATTCATACAAATACCGCTGAAATTGGTGATAATAATGATCGTGTTTCTATTGTCGCTTATTTTCGCGAGAAAATGCTCGAGTTGAAATCTTGGGATTATGAGATGACTCGAAAGCAGTTTGTAGAAGATCGACGCAAAGATAAAAACCATCCTCTCCAGCGTCCACTTTGGAACGGTGTATCTCCAGGAATGTGGGAAACTGAAGAGTGGAGAGAATATATGAAATCTCACAATATTGACGACCCATATGGCGGAGGAACATTGGAGTCGTTTTTCTAATGTGTGGCGTCATTGGTGTGTTTCTTCGAAACGTCAGTGATAATGACATTGAGATTGTAACAAAAGTAATTTTAGAATCACGCATACGTGGCATGCATGCCACTGGTGTTTCTTATTATAAAAATGGTAAAATACATACCATTCGTGAACCAATATCAGCAAAATTGTTTTTAGAAAAACATCCTGTTCAAAAATTTGTAGAGGGTAATCAATTAACCATGATTGCTCATTGTCGTTATAGCACTAGCGACTTAGAGTTTAATCAACCTATCTACAATAAAGAATTAAGTATCGTTCACAATGGAGTGATTAGTCAAGAATTGCCAGAAAACTGGGAACGTCTATATGGTCACAAAACCAAAACAAAAAACGATACTGAACTTTTATTGTATTCTAAAAATGTTTTTATAGATTGGGAAGATGCATCAATAGCTGCAGTTGAATTGACTGAAAATAAAACACTGCGTTATTACCGAAATGGCAAACGTCCACTCTATCATTCAAAATTAAAAAATGGTTTTATTATTACATCTACTTCAGATATAATGAAAAGAGTAGATCCATCAATCAAATCTGAGAGGCTTACGCCAGGAATATATAATATAGTGAAAGATAATCCTTTACATGAAAATAAAATTCAACACTATGAAGAAATTGAAAGTGAGATTAATATAAATGACTTACAACCCGAATTCGTTCACATGGGGGTATGAAGTTGAGTGGGGCGATATCGATCGCCGACTTTCAATCCCAGAACATATTGGAAAGTGGGAATATGCAGAGACAGATATTGTAAATCTGTGCGAGCCGTTTCGTTATGTTGCATGTGACCCTCTTGGCAAAGAACCATATATGGGGGGTGAAGTAAACACCAAACCAACAAAAACTTGGCAAGAGCAGGTTGACCGTATTTTGGAACTCAAACAATTTTTTGAAGATAATGGAAATACGCCAACAGCTTCTTGTATCAATCATGGTCATGTACATGTTTTTGTTCCAGGTCTTAAAGAGGATCTAATATCTTTAAAAAAACTTATCGCCTACATCAAAGCGAATCAAGAACTCACAATTGAACGGGTTTATGGGTTTTATGATCATCCACAAATGAAAAAGGCAAAGGGCGCAACCATGTATCTAAAATACGATGGTGGTCGTATTATGCCTGATTATATGTGCGACAACATTATCAATCTTGCAACTGATTTTGAATCTTTTATTAAACTTCATGCTGCTGGTAAAGATGGTGTATCAATGGGTCGCCCATTTCGTTATGCTATCAATACATACTGCATGAAACACACAGGCACAATCGAGTTTCGTTGTTTCCGTTCAACAACAAAACGTAAACAATTAGAGGACCAGTGTAGATTTGCAGAAGCATTTGTTGATGCTGCGTTAAACGATGGACCATCTGTTTCTGAGATTCTAGATGCATATGATTATGAGTTTCCTCCATTCATTTGGGATCAATTTGAATATATTGGATGGGAAAAAACAAAATATTCTAAAGAGAGAGGCAACAAAGTTAGAGAATTCCATGAAGTTGCGTAGTTGTAGTTGTGAACAGTTTATGAATGCAATGACAGATGACCCTGCTGATAAGTTTGCAAAGACATTCGTTGCGAAAGCGAATATGCAAAATCAGTGGGAGTTCTGTGTCGGTGCATGGGATAAAGATAATCTTATGGGAGCTATTATAACAACACTTTCGAAAAGGTATCCAATAGTTGCAAATTTACAATTACTCCATACTTTCAATGCTCATCGAGGTAAGGGTGTGGCTAGGAGGTTGTGTGAACAATCTCTAAATTACGCCATACAGAACAGCTCAATGTATTTCCGCGTATCAGCCGAGCCAGATGCGGTAGTTTTTTATGAACGTATAGGGTTCCGTATGCTTGGAAAACAGAAGTCTGGATGCCAGCTGAGCATGTTTCGCATAGGTGGGAGAACCTTCCAGGAGGGTATCTATGATATTGAAGATCCTGTGATTTCCAAGGCTGTGTACAAGAAAGGGAAGGGAGGTTGCGTCGAAATCTTTGAAGAAAAACAACAGGTTACACTTTTTTGACAAAAAGTGTTTACAAAAATATAGAAATATAGCATAATAACTTATCTGCGGTGAACATATGCGTCATTTCAGATACTCTTTAAACTTATCTTAGAAGGAAACACTCTAATGATTACTACTAATGCTATGGACTATAAAACATATGAAGAAAAGGTTCGCGACGCTACAAATCATGCTAAAAAGCATGTACCAGGCGCCAATGAAAAGGGGATGGTTGTTGATCATATCGTTCCAATCCTTTTTGGGTGGGAATATAACATTCCTATCGAGTTGATGTCAAATCTGAAGAATTTGCAATGCATTTCTGTAGAAAAAAACCTAAAAAAAGGAAGTTCTATTACGGAAGAATCAGTCGAGCTACTGCAATATTGGCGTCAAAATGGGCTTGTTAGTGATAAAGTTTCATATTTTATTGAAAAGAAATCCAAAGCAACCCAGTTGAATTATGATTGGTCGAAAGTATATGAAGAACTACATATTCCAGAGAATATGAAGATGTACACCATGGTAATTCCTACTGTTGTTGCATTCTCTATTGATCCTGTTTTTTGTCAAAGGTCGCATGAAGATCGTTGGCAAAAAACGAAAAAGGCACTTGGTCGTGTTGCTCTTCCTACACATCGTAAGATGTCATTTTGTGTTTATCCTGATGGCAGAATTCGCCGTTTAGATGGAAACACTCGAACTTATGTTTGGGAAAATAATTTACAATTCGATGAATATATTGTTCCAGAAAGTATCAGTGCAGATTTTTATGCTGTTGAAAATGATGAAGAAGCAGAAATTCTTTACCATTCAATTGATAGCATTGACACTGCGGAAACATTTTCAGAGAAGATTTCTGGATATCTACGGTTCAAGAACTATCGCGATAATCTTCCTACGCAGTTTCGGAAGGGTGAAAAGGTCTATGACATTATGATTGTTGCCATTGACAATTTTATTCCTAAGAATGAAAAAGAACCACTTTCGTTCACCCATAACAAGAATATTGGTTATGGCGACAAAGCAAAAAAGACTGTTGAACTTCTTGACTACTTCATTCCAGAATTAGTTTCTTTGGGATCTGTGATAAATCAAGATACTCTGCCAAGGTCTTTAACTGCTCCTCTATGTGCATCGTTGGTGCGTCATATGATGAGGGATGGTCATGGCCAAGTCAATCTAGAATTACAAAAGATTGTCGAGATGACTGTGGATGCATGTAAATATGGTCGAAATGTTTTTGAACGCAGAAAAGGTTTATTTGCTGATTCTGTTGATTCTGTGATTCTAAAAAACATTGAAATTATGCTAGATGAATTGCTAACACCAGAATCGACTAATGCAGCTCTAAACCCAAGGATTGATTATAGGGAAACCACTACTCGTCAGGTGCTTCCATATAATGCTACGAAGACGACTGTAAATACTGCTGATCGTCGTATCTATTGTGGTTTCGTTCATTATGTCATCGATAAGTGTTTGAACGGAGAAGAAATAAGTGAAGATTTGCTTCTTGAATTGACAGGAAAGAAGGTAACAGATGAAACTCCTCGATCTGACTCAAATCAAGTAGAGATTGAAGCAATATCTATTGTGCAAAATGTATATGATAATTTTTGGAAACAATAATTGGATTATCGCCTAAAAGAAAACCGTCGTGAAGGTTTCATCCGCTGGTTCGCTTGGTCACTTAAATATGGTGACTGCGATCCAGCGGTTTGGCTCACTAACTATCTAAATCGACGGTATGAACATAATACAGAACAGAAACTCTGGTTCTGTTGGTTGTATGGTAACACTTACAATCTACCAACAGCATGGGTTTTGTTAAACGAGTTTCCTGACTTTGAACTCGCAACCGTTGATCGAATGGAGCAGTGGAATACTGCAAACTATAAAAGACTACGGTATCAGGTTGATACAAAATGGAACAAGGGGCATCTACCTACCATGTTTGCTTCTTACCAAGAGTTCATAGGTGAACAAACCCAACAAAAAAAGATTGAATCGTTATATAAAGGTTCGCCATCTGAAAATTTTGATAGCCTTTGGAATACGATGAAATCTTCGTTGCATAAATTTGGTCGATATTCAACATGGTTTTACTTACAGCATTTGAAACAGACAGCCGATGTGAATATCAATCCAACCAGTTTAATGCTCAATGACTACTCAGGATCTCGCTCACATCGTAATGGTTTGCTGTTTTCTCTTGGTCGGGATGAGGACATTAATGCTAAGTTAACCAAAGAGCAGTATGCTGATTTGGAAAAAGAGGCAACAGATATTCTAATTGAAACCAAACAAAGATTTCCCAAGTTAGCCAATCAAGTAGACTACTTCAACATGGAAACTTGTCTTTGTTCTTATAAAAAAATATTCCGCGAACATCATAGTCGCTATCTTGGTTACTATCTTGATCGCCAGTCTGGAGAAATTCAGAAAGCAGAGAGTGATGGATGGTATGGTATTGAATGGGAGGTTCTTTGGCAATCAAGAACTGAAACTCTCGATAAAAGATTAGACGAAAGATTTAATAAACAAAATGAGAAAAAGTTCTTGACTTCTTTCCATGAGGATGGTAGACTGAATAGAATGGAATGGATGTTTGAAGATCGCTCCAATACACTTGAAAGATTTTTAATATGACAAAATTAATTGGTATTGTTGGAATGCCTGGAACTGGCAAGACAACATTAATTCGTGAATGGATGAAACTTCGTGATTGGACTCCAGATACTCCAATCAAACTACTTGATAGTTATGTATCAGGTGATATTCGTTTGTTTGGTAAGTATGAAGAAGGCGAAACATTTGCAGGAACTGATCGACTCAGCATGGCAGTTCAACCAGCAGCGATTGAGTACTTATCAGATAATCCTTCTCCTGTGAATATCTTTGAAGGTGATCGTCTTACATCAGCAAAGTTTTTTCAGGCTGCGGTCGAACTTGGGTATGAAGTTTCAATTGTTATCCTTGAAGTCTCAGACTCAGTTCGAGAAGCAAGATACAAAGAAAGAGGTTCAGATCAATCTGAGACTTTTATCCAAGGTCGCCGCACTAAGATTGAAAACATCAAAGAAAGTTTTGGTGGTAGTGTGTTGACTGGTGAACCTTCGTTGTATGAAGTTTTCCAACATGAGACACCAGAAGACACTCAGAAAATTATTGACCACATAGAAGGTTTGGTATGATTGATTATAAACACGAAGCATTTGTTTACCTTTGGTACGACTCAAATAATAAGAAATATTATTATGGGTCTCACAAGGTTTCCAAAAAACCAGGTAAAGATACATATGCTCATTCATCCACTTTAATGGAATCGTTTAATATGAATAGTGTTCCTCCTGGATTTAGTCGTAAAATAATTGCAGAAGGATCACATCAAGATATGTTAGATTTGGAAATTAAAATCTTACAAAACAGATTTAGTAGTGGAAAATGGCATAGATATTGGAATGTTTGTATTAATAAAATGCCTTATATGTGGAAAGATCCAGAATATCGAAAGAAGATGTCTAATATAACTAAAGAATTCTGGAAAGATCCAGAATATCGAAAGAAGATGTCTAAAAAGAGTAAAGAAAGATGGAAAGATCCAGAATATCGAAAGATGCGTTCTGAACAAGTGTCTAAAGATGTGAAAGAATTCTGGAAAGATCCAGAATATCGAAAGAAGATGTCTGAACAGAGGAAAGAAAGATGGAAAGATCCAGAATATCGAAAGAAGATTTCTGAACAAGTGTCTAAAGATGTGAA